>Ga0308165_1004914_pt1 | contig 12807 bp, 8 predicted proteins | sample PhyWR2_FD_201032 | JGI IMG/M metagenome (GOLD analysis project Ga0308165, IMG submission 201032) | Phyllosphere microbial communities from UC Gill Tract Community Farm, Albany, California, United States - DLSLW.R2 | ecosystem: Host-associated > Plants > Phyllosphere > Unclassified | place: USA...
GAACAGCAACAGACTGAGGCGGATGACGACATAGACCCCGACCTTGGACAGGATGGCGAAGACCGCCGCCGCCGGCGCGCTGGCTGCCGAATAGGTCGGGGTCAGCCAGAAGCCTAAGGGCCACATGGCGCACTTGATCAGGAAGGCCGTGCCGAGCACCGCCGCTCCGATATGAAACAGTCCCAGGTCATCCACTGAGATGCTCGCAACCCGCGTCGCAACATCCGCCATGTTCAGCGTGCCTGTCACCCCGTAGATCAGGCTGACGCCGATCAGGAACAGCAAGGACGCGGTCAGATTGACGGCGATATAGATCACTCCTGCCCGCACACGCGCCTCGCCCGACCCATGCAGGGCCAGTCCGTACGAGGCGGCGAGCATGATCTCGAAAAAGACGAACAGGTTGAACAGGTCGCCGGTCAGCAGGGCGCCGTTCACCCCCATGATGAGAAGCAGGAACAGGGCGTGGAAGCGCGGCCCCGCCCGGTCCCATCGCGCCAGGGCGAAGATCAGGGCGCATCCGCCCAGAACGCTGGTCAGCGCCACCATCATCGTCGACAGCCGGTCGGCCACTAGGACAATACCGTAGGGCGCAGCCCACGATCCCAGGCGATAGACGCGCGCAGTATCGCCGCCGCCCACGGCGCCGTTCGCGCTCTCGTGCAGCAGAACCAAGGCCATGATCAGAATGGCGGCCATAGCGCTCAAGCTGAGCGCCGCCTTCAGCGTTCGGCGACGCTCGTCCAGCAGCAGCATGGCGGAGGCGATGATCATCGGCAGGACGATGGGGCCGATGATCAGATGGGCGTTCCAGTCGATCATGCGTCCGGCTCCTTGCCATCGACATGGTCGCTGCCGGTGATGCCGCGCGCGGCCAGAATGACAACCAGGAACAGCGCGGTCAGGGCGAAGCTGATGACGATCGCGGTCAGGACCAGCGCCTGCGGCGTCGGGTCGGTGTAGCGCGCCGGGTCGGAGACCTCGCCCGCCAGCACCGGCGGCGCGCCCGACCTCAGCCGTCCCATGGCGAAGATGAAGATGTTGACCGCATAGGACAGCAGCGACAGCCCCATGATCACCTGAAAGGTGCGCGGGCGCAGCAGCAGCCAGACACCGGAGGCCGACAGCACGCCGATGGCGAGGGCGAGAACCAGCTCCATCATGACGGCTCTCCTTCTTCGGCGTCTCTTTGCTTGGGCTTGCGCAGCGACTGGTGCGCCAGGGCGACGAGGGTCAGGACCGTGGCGCCCACGACCAGAACGACCACGCCCAAGTCGAACAGCACGGCGCTGGCCAAGGGCACGCGGCCCAGGATCGGCAGGTCGGCATACTGGAACCAGGAGGTCAGGAAGGGATAGCCGAACAGCCACGATCCGATCCCGCTGAGGGCGGCGATCACCAGGCCGGCCCCGATCCAGAAGATGGGCCGGATCGCCAGCCGCTCTTCGACCCAGCGGGCGCCCGAGGCCATATATTGCAGGATGAAGGCGATCGACAGGGCCACGCCCGCCGCGAAACCGCCGCCCGGCAGGTCATGGCCGCGCAGGAACAGGTGAACGGCGAGCAGGATGATGAAGGGGAAGATCCAGCGCATCACTACGCGGGGGATCAGCATGGTCTCCTTCAGCGTGTCACCTTCCGATCGCGTCTCATGATCGCGGTCTGAGGCATCCTGCACGCTCTGCTGGCTGGGATTGGACAGGGTGTCGTCGGCGGGACGGAAGCGGCGCAGCAGGGCGAAGATCGTCAGGCCGACGATGCCCAAAACCGTGATCTCGCCGAAGGTGTCGAAGGCGCGGACGAAGAAGCGCGAAATCCCCTCGATCGATGGTCGCGTCATGACGGCGTAGGAGATGGCCGCCAAGGACGCGCCGACGGCGGCGGCGATGATCAGATCGATACGGCGCCGGCGGCGAGACCGCTTCTCCATGGCCTGTGGCAGGCGAATGGTCTCGAGCCGCTTCGGCAGCCAGCGCAGACCCAGCAGCAGCAGGACGGTGGTCACGACCTCGACCAGCAACTGGGTCACCGCCAGATCCGGCGCCGACAGCCAGACGAAGGACAGGCAGCTGGCCAGACCTGCGCCGCCCATCAGAACCACGGCGGCCAGTCGGTGATACTTCGCCTGCCATGCCGCCGCGACTGCACAGCTGGCGCCGACCAGCCAATGACCGGCGAAGGCCCAGTTGGACAAGGTCAATGTCGGCATGATCGGGCGGATCACCAATCCGGCGTCGATCGCCGCCAGCCCACCTGCCAGCAGGGCGACCAAGACGATGGCCCTCAGCTGTGCCTGTTGTCGTGTCGCCCCCAACAGGCGAACCATCGCCTCCGACCCCTTGAACAGGCCGGTCATAGTTCGCTCGAACAACCAGCCGCCGTTCAGACGCTTCCAGCCCCACGGTCCGCCGCGCGGGTTGGCGTTGATGCGTTTGCCGAAGACGACATAGAGACCCACTCCGCCGGCGAGGGCGATAAGGCTCAGCACCAGCGGCAGGTTGAATCCGTGCCACAGGGCCAGGCTGTAATAGGGCAGGTCAAAGCCCAGCACCGAAACGGCGGCGCTCTTCAGGAACGGTCCCACCGTCACAGCCGGGAAGATGCCGACGACCAGACACAGCGCGACAAGCACCTCGACGGGGCGACGCATCCAGGCGGGCGGCTCGTGCGGGATGCGATCCAGCTCGGTCGGAGGCGGGCCGAAGAAGGTCGCGTGGATAAACCGCAATGAATACAGAACGCTGAAGGCGCTGGCCAAGGTGGCCAAGGCGGGCAGCAGTATGTTCAGGCCGTGCGTATGGGCGCTGGCCACCGCCTCGGCCAGGAACATTTCCTTGGACAGGAAGCCGTTTAACAGGGGCACGCCCGCCATCGCGGCTGCGGCCACCATGGCTAGGGTCGCCGTGAAGGGCATGAAGCGAAACAGACCGCTGAGCTTGCGCATATCCCGCGTGCCCGCCTCATGGTCGATGATGCCGGCGGCCATGAAGAGCGACGCCTTGAAGGTGGCGTGATTCACTGTGTGGAAGATGGCCGCGATACAGGCCAGCGGACTGCCCAGTCCCAACAGCAGCACGATCAGGCCCAGATGGCTGATCGTCGAATAGGCCAGCAGGCCTTTGAGATCATGCTGGAAAATGGCGCACCAGGCGCCGAGCAGCAGCGTCGCCAAGCCCATTCCGCCGACGATCAGATACCAGCTCTCGGACCCTGCCAGGACGGGCCAGAAGCGGATCAGCAGGAATATCCCGGCCTTCACCATGGTCGCGGAGTGCAGATAGGCGCTGACCGGCGTCGGCGCGGCCATGGCGCGCGGCAGCCAGAAGTGGAACGGAAACTGTGCGCTCTTGGTCATTGCGCCGAGCAGCAGAAGGATCAGCGCGGGCAGATACAGCGGGCTGGTCTGGATCGCCTCTCGCGACGCCAAGACGACATCGAGGTCGTAGCTCCCGACGATCCGCCCGATCAGAATCATGCCGACCAGCAGGGCGATACCGCCCATGGCCGTCACCGTCAGCGCCATGCGCGATCCTTCGCGCGCGGCGGGGTTCTGGTGCCAATAGCCGATCAACAGGAAGGAGAAGAGGCTGGTCAGCTCCCAGAAGACCACCAGCTGGATCAGATTGCCCGACAGCACCACGCCCTGCATCGCGCCCATGAAGGCCAGCAGGAAAGAGAAGAACCGCGGGACCGGATCCTTCGGCGACATGTAGTAGCGGGCATACAGCACCACCAAGGCGCCGATCCCCAGGATCAGGGCGCTGAACAGCCACGACAGTCCATCCAGTCGCAGCACCAGATTGACGCCCAGCGACGGCAGCCACGGGATCTCGTAGCGCAGCGTCTCCCCATCCTGGAACATCGGCCATAGCGCGGCCAGACACCCCAGGCTGACCAAGGCCATGACCCACGACAGGATGGCGGCGGAGGTGCGTGCGTGACGCGGCAGGCCGGACGCGACGATGGCGCCGAGGAACGGCAGGACCAGGATGACGACGAGAAGGAAGCTGATGGACATCGCGGCGGGGCGTCTCTCCTGGATCGTGAAGGATCGCTTTGCCAACGCTCAAGGTTGGCCAAGGTTCGCTATGGTCTACGGGCAGGGGCGGGGTGCGTCAAAGCGACACCACAGCGCGGCACGTCCGCGCACAACAGCTCGCCCGCCGTGCGAAAAGGATCAGATCTTATGGAAAGTTTTCGACCTAACGCCTTGTCTGGCCTCAGTCTTTACCCCGAGTGGCTCCGCAGGTAGGATTCGAACCTACGACCAGCCGATTAACAGTCGGCTGCTCTACCACTGAGCTACTGCGGAACATCTGCTCGGGAGGCGGGCGTATAGCAGCGGCCGTTCTGATCTTGCAATGGGAAAACGAGCCAATCGAAACGATATTTATCGAAGATCCCGACGACCCGCGTGTTGCGGCCTACCGCGATATCCGCGAGCGCGATCTGACGGGTCGTCAGGGACTGTTCATCGCGGAAGGGGAGGTGGTGGTGCGTGGACTGGCGTCGATGGCGTCGCGCTGTCAGCCCCTGTCGCTGCTGCTGGCGGAAAAGCGCGTTGCGGCCTTGGGCGATGTCATCACGTCTCTGCCGTCCGCGACGCCCGTCCATGTTGCGAGCCAAGCCGTGCTGGACCGGATCGCGGGATTCGAACTGCATCGGGGCATTCTGGCCTTGGGCCAAAAGCCCGAGCCGCTGTCGCTGGACAAAGTGCTGGCGGATATCGGGTCGCAGGACGTGTTCGTCGTGGCTAGCGGGATCGGCAACCACGACAATGTCGGCGGCTTGTTCAGGAACGCCGCCGCGTTCGGCGCCACGGCGGTGCTGCTTGATCCGACCTGCTGCGACCCCTTTTACCGCAAGGCGATTCGCGTTTCGGTCGGCGCGGTGCTGCGCACGCCGTTCGTCGTCGCCGGCGCGACAGACATTATCGAGGCCCTGCAGCAGGCCGGCGTCGAGGTGTTGGCGCTGACGCCTTCGGCGACCGAGCGGCTTTCGGACTACAGGCGCGCCGGACCGATCGCTCTGATGCTGGGATCGGAAGGGCCGGGGCTGCCCAAGGATTTGATCGACCGTTGCCGGCCGATCGGCATCGCTATGGCGGGCGGGTTCGATTCGCTGAATGTCGCGGCGACCAGTGCGGTTGCGCTTCATCACCTGACGACGACGGCGCTCACTGGAAGCTGAAAACGCGAAGGCCGCCCCTCGGGGCGGCCTTCGTCCGTATCGTCGCGATGGAGGCCTGACCGGGAATCGAACCCGGGTGCAAGGATTTGCAGTCCTCTGCGTCACCACTCCGCCATCAGGCCGCTTTTTGTCCCCGATTTCTCGGGGGCGGTCATCGCGAGGGGCGTTCGCTATCAGATCGGATTGTCCGCTGCAACGCACGGACCTATAAGCGCGCGAGTTTTCCTCCCGGATTATCGTTGAAGGCTGCCTACAGATGGATTTCACCGCAGAGCGCAAGGCCATGGTCGACTCGCAGGTGCGAGTGAACGACGTGACGGATCGCGCGATTCACCTGGCCATGATGGCCGTGCCGCGTGAAAAGTTCTGCGCGCCTGATCGCGCCTTCGCCGCCTATTCCGAAGAATCGGTGGTGATCGCGGGCGAGCGCCGCCTGATGCCGGCGCGTGATGTCGCCAAGCTGCTGCAAGCGGCCGATGCACGCGAAGGCGAGAAGGCCCTGGCGATCGCCGCGCCCTATGCCGCCGCGCTACTCGCCCGTATGGGCGTCAGCGTCACGGCTCAGGAATCGGACGACGCCGTTTTCGCCGTGGTCGGCGAGGCCCTGTCTGAAGCGGGCGTGGCGACCGTCGTTGCGCCGCTGGCTCAGCCGACCGGCGAAGGCTGGGACCTGATCATTTCCGAAGGCGGCGTCGAGAGCCTTCCCGAATCGTGGGGCGCGGCCATGCGTCCCGGCGGCCGGATCGTCGTGGTCGAACGTCGCGGCGCCATCGGCAAGGCGGCCCTGTATGTTCAGACGCGCGAAGGCCTGTCGCGCCGCGAACTGTTTGATTCGTCGCCAGCGGTCCTTGCCGAGCTGAAGCCCGCCCCCACTTTCGCGCTGTAAGACCAAAGAGACGCGCGGTTGCGACGGAAATCCCGTTCGCAACCGTGAAGAAAACTTAACTGGCGTGTGGTTCGGTCAGGCCGCAGTTACGCTTGAGAAAACATTCGGGCGTTCTTCGGAGCGTCACGCAAGGACGGACAATGTTGAAACGCTCGCGTGTGCTGGCTTCGGCCGCTGTGGTCGCCGTGATGACTGGTCTGGGCGCGCCGGCCTGGGCCGAGACGCTGCAGGACGCCATCGCCCTGGCCTATCGGACCAACCCCAACCTGCTGGCCCAGCGCGCCAACCAGCGTGCGCTGGACGAGACGGTGGTTCAGGCCCGGTCGGGCCTGCGCCCGACCATCGGCGCCTCGGCCGGTGTGGACTACACCCGCAGCGACTTCCCCGCCGTGACCCAGTTCGTCGACACGAACGGCGACGGCATACCCGATACCCAGGTCACGACCTCGTCGTCCGAAACCGAAGGCGCCAATGTCGGCGTCAGCGTCAGCCAGAATGTCTGGACCGCCGGTCGCACCTCGCGCGCCATCGATCAGGCCCGCGCCAGCGTCCTGGCCGGCCGTGAGAACCTGCGTGAGATCGAGCAGTCGGTCATGCTGTCGGTGATCCAGGCCTATGTGAACGTCACCCGCGACATGGAAATCCTGCGTATCCGTCAGGAGAACCTGACGGTGCTGCAACGCCAGCTGGAAGAAACCAGCGCCCGTTTCGAGGTCGGTGAGATCACCCGCACCGACGTGGCCCAGGCCGAAGCTTCGCAGGCGCAGTCCGAGGCCGACCTGGCGAACGCCCAGGCCCAGTTGTCCACGTCGCGCGCCGCCTATGCCGCCGTCGTCGGCCAATCGCCGGCCGATCTGGAAGCCGCGCCGGTCTTGCCGGAAGTGCCCAGCGACTTCGACGTCGCCATCGAGACGGCGTTGCAGCGCAATCCCGCTGTGCTTGCCGCGACCTATCAACTGCAAAGCGCCGAGGCCGCCGTCGCCGCCGCTCGCTCGGAATATCTGCCGTCGGTGCGCGCCACCGCCTCCTATGGCGGATCGACCAATGATCTGGGCGACCTGGGCGAACTGGCCGATCGCCGCAGCTTCACGGCTGGCGCGACCCTGTCCGTGCCGCTGTTCACCGGCGGTCTGAACCGCTCGCGCGTCGCCCAGGCTTTGGAGCGCGCCAACGCGGCCCAGATCGGCATCGAGGGTGAGCGCCGCACCGTGCTGCAGAATGTCAGCTCGGCCTATGCCCAGGTGCTCTCGACCCGCGCCACGGTCGCGGCCGGCACGGAAGCCGTTCGCGCCGCATCGGTCGCTGCCGAAGGCGTCCGCCAGGAAGCCCAGGTCGGTCTGCGCACCACGCTGGACGTGCTGAATCAGGAACTGGCGCTGCGCAACGCCCAGACTTCGGTCGCCAGCGCCCGCGCCGCCGAATACGTCGCCCGCGCCTCGCTGCTGGCCGCCATGGGCCAGCTGGAAGGCCCGGCGCTGAACCCGACGATCGAGGCCTATGATCCGGCTGCGAACTACGACCAGGTCAAGGGACGCGGCGGCCTGCCGTGGGACGGCGTGATCGAGACGCTGGACCGCGTGGCCTCGCCGCCGATCGTGACCACGCCGGACACCGCCGACGCGCCGATCGACGCTCAGCTCAAGGGCGAGGTCGTGCGCACGGCGCCGCAGAACTGACCGCGTCGAATACGGACGGAAACCGCCCGTTGATTCCGACGGGCGAAGATGCGACGACAAGGCACAGGTTTCGAGCGATCCGTCGTTCGGCGCCCACCCCTTCTACCCAGGCCTCGCCCAAGGTTGCGCCATGACCGATCAGTCCGCCCAGGAACCGACCATGGAAGAGATTCTGGCGTCGATTCGCCGGATCATCTCCGAAGACGAGGCCCCGGCCGAAACGCCGGCCGCCGCGATGCCTGAAGCCACGCCTGAGCCGGTTCCCGAGCCGATCGCGGCCGAAACCGTCTTCGCCGCTCCGGTGGAGCCTGTGTCGGAGCCCGCCGCCGTCGAAGACGACGTGCTGGAATTGACCGACCGCTATGAGGTGCCGGCTGAGACCATCGGCGATCTGGACGTGGTCGAGCATTCGCCCGCGCCCTATCAGCCCGAGCCTGAACTCGCGCCGGCTTACGAATCGGCTCCCGAGCCGGCCCCGGCCTATGACACCCTGGTCGGCGACAGCGCCGCCGCCAGCGCGGCCTCGGCCTTTGCAGGCCTGGCCGCCAGCTTCAAGAAGCCTGAGCCGGCTCCGTCGGCCTCGGGCGACCTGCCCTTCGTCAGCGGCAACACGGTCGAGGCCATGGTCGCCGAGATGCTGCGCCCGCTGCTGAAGGACTGGCTGGACAACAATCTGCCCGGCATCGTCCAGGCGGCGGTACAAAAGGAAGTCGAACGCATCGCGCGCAGCGCCTAGCCCTTCGCTTCAGCCCAGACTAATCCGAGGGGCGGCTCCTGAAGGGGCCGCCCTTTCGCATTTTGCAAAAGACCTATTCCGATGCTTGAGAAGACCTTCGAACCCCAGGCCGCCGAGCCCCGCCTTTACGCCCAATGGGAAGAGAGCGGCCTGTTCGCGCCCCGCACCGACGGCGCCGCCGAGGCCTATTCGATCGTCATTCCGCCGCCCAACGTGACCGGCAGCCTGCACATCGGCCATGCGCTGAACAACACGCTGCAGGACATTCTGGCGCGCTATCACCGGATGAAGGGCAAGGCGGTGCTGTGGCTGCCGGGCACGGATCACGCAGGCATCGCGACCCAGATGGTGGTCGAGCGTCAGCTGGCCGCCGCCGGCAATATCGGTCGCCGCGACATGGGCCGCGACGCCTTCATCGACAAGGTCTGGGAATGGAAGGCCGAAAGCGGCGGCACCATCGTGCACCAGCTGCGCCGCCTGGGCGCTTCGTGCGACTGGTCGCGCGAGCGGTTCACCCTGGACGAGGGGCTGAACGCCGCCGTCCGCAAGGTCTTCGTGCAACTGCACAAGGAAGGCCTGATCTATCGCGACAAGCGTCTGGTGAACTGGGATCCGCATTTCCAGACCGCCATCTCGGACCTGGAGGTCGAGCAGCGCGAGGTGGACGGCGCCTACTGGCATTTCGCCTATCCGCTGGCGGATGGCGTGACCTACGAACATCCGGTCGCCTTCGACGAGGACGGCAAGGCGACGGAATGGGAAACGCGCGACTTCATCGTCGTCGCCACGACCCGGCCCGAGACCATGCTGGGCGACACCGGCGTGGCGGTCCACCCCGAGGATAAACGCTATGCCGGCCTGGTCGGCAAGTTCGTGACCCTGCCCATCGTCGGCCGTCGCATACCCATCGTCGCCGACGACTATGCTGATCCGACCAAGGGTTCGGGCGCGGTGAAGATCACGCCGGCGCATGATTTCAATGACTTCGGCGTGGGCAAGCGCGCGGGACTCGAAGCGCTAAACATTATGGATGCCGAAGCGCGGATCACTGATGAAGACTCCCCGGAAGTTCCCGCCGAACTCGTGGGAATGGAACGTGAGAAGGCGCGCAAGGCCATCGTCATTCGTGCGGAAGAAGAAGGCTGGCTGCGCGAGATTGAGAAGACCAAACACGTCGTGCCGCACGGCGACCGGTCCGGCGTGGTCATCGAGCCGTGGCTGACGGACCAGTGGTACGTCGACGCTAAGGTCTTGGCCCAACCCGCGCTGAAGGCGGTGGAGCAGGGCGATACGGTGTTCGAGCCCAAGTCGTACGAGAAGATCTACTTCGAATGGCTGCGCAATATCGAGCCGTGGTGCATCTCGCGTCAACTTTGGTGGGGGCATCGTATTCCCGCTTGGTTTGGGCCACCCGCGGGCGAAGACGGCAAATGGGAAAGCGGGCCATTCAAGATATTTGTCGCCGAAAACGCGGCTGACGCGCTAGCGGAGGCCGAAGCATTCTACGGCTGTAAAGCAACCGAAAGCGACGCCGTTGGATGGGAAGCCGGCGAACCTGTAGATAGCTCCGACTATCCATATACGGCCGTGCGTTTGAAGCAGGACGAAGACGTTCTCGACACCTGGTTCTCGTCTGCCCTGTGGCCATTCTCGACCATGGGCTGGCCCGAGAAGACAGAGGATCTGGAGCGCTTCTATCCGACCAGCGACCTGGTCACGGCGGCGGACATCATCTTCTTCTGGGTCGCCCGTATGATGATGATGGGCCAGCACTTCATGGGCGAGGTTCCGTTCAAGCGCGTCATCATCAATGGCCTCGTCCGCGACGAGAAGGGCCAGAAGATGAGCAAATCAAAGGGGAACGTCATCGATCCCCTGGGCATCATCGACGAACTGGGCGCCGATCCGCTGCGCTTCACCATGGCCATCCTGTCTGGCACGCGCGACATCAAGCTGTCGAAGCAACGGATCGAAGGCTATCGCAACTTCGGCACCAAGCTGTGGAACGCCGCCCGCTTCAGCCAGATGAACGAGGCGCGCCGGGTGGCGGGCTTCGATCCCGCGAGCGTCGATCAAACGATCAACCGTTGGATCCGCGGCGAGCTGACCAAGGCCGAACGCGCGGTGTCGCAAGCCATCGAAGGCGGACGCTTCGACGATGCGGCAGGCGCCCTGTATCGCTTCGTCTGGAATGTGTTCTGCGACTGGTATCTGGAACTGGCCAAGCCGGTGTTCAACGGCGCCGATGAAGCCGCAAAGACCGAGACGCGGGCGATGACGGCCTGGACGCTGGATCAGACGCTCAAGCTGCTGCATCCGGTCATGCCCTTCATCACCGAGGAACTGTGGGCCGAACTGGGCAAGGAGGGCCCGGCGCGCGACGGCTTGCTGATCGGCGCCGAGTGGCCGGTGCTGCCGGACGCCTTCATCGACGCCTCGGCCGAAGCCGAGATCGGCTGGCTGGTCGATCTGGTCGGTGAGATTCGCGGCCTGCGCGCCGAAATGAACGTGCCGCCGTCGGCCAAGCCGCCGCTGGCCTTCGTCGCGCCGGACGCCGTCACGGCTGAACGGCTGGCACGCCACCGCGACCTGATCCTGACCCTGGGTCGCGTGTCCGAGGTCGGATCGGCGGACGCCGCGCCCACCGGGGCCGTGACCTTCGTTTCCGGCGGTTCGACGGTCGCGCTTTCGCTGGCCGGCATCATCGACCTGACCGCCGAGCGGGCGCGTCTGGAAAAGGAAATCGCCGCCTTCGACAGTGACATCGGCCATGTGAACAAGAAGCTGGGCAACCCCAACTTCGTGTCGCGCGCCGCGCCGGAAGTCGTCGACGAACAGCGCGCAAAGCTGGCCGAGGCCGAGGCGGGCAAGGTCAAGCTGCAGGCGGCGTTGGCGCGTCTGGCGTCGCTTTGACGCCCTGATGAAAGCAAGGCTGTGAAGACGCGGATTGATCAGCTTCTGGTCGCACGCGGCCTGTTCGACAGCCGCTCGCAAGCGCGCGCCGCGATCGAGGCGGGGCTGGTTCTGGCCGACGGCGTGATCGTGCGGAAGGCGTCCGAACAGCTTGCGGACGACATCGCGCTGGAGGCCCAACCCGCCCACCCTTGGGTCGGGCGCGGAGCGCTGAAGATGGACCACGCCCTGAACATGTGGCCCGTCCTCGTCGAGGGCAGGGTGGCGCTGGACGTCGGCGCATCAACCGGCGGCTTTACCGAGGTTTTGCTGAACCGCGGCGCAGCCAAGGTGTTCGCCGTCGATGTCGGCTTCGGGCAGATGCACGCACGGGTGTCGTCCGATCCACGCGTAGTCAATCTGGAGCGCACCGATGCGCGCGACCTGACGCCTGATCTGATCCCGCAGCCGCCGTCGCTGGTTGTCTGCGACGCCAGTTTCATCAGCCTGATCAAGGTTCTCCCGGTCGCGCTCGACCTGGCGACGCCGGGCGCGGATCTGGTCACACTGGTCAAGCCGCAGTTCGAGGCCGATGGTCCGGGCGGCGGCAAGAAGGGCGTGATCAAGGATGCGAGGGCGCATGCGGCGGCCGTGGAGCGCGTACGCGACTGGCTGGAAGCGTTGGGTTGGGCGGTTCAGGCGACAACCGAAAGCCCGATCACCGGTGGCGACGGCAATCTTGAGTTCCTGCTCTGGGCGAAGAAGCCGGGCTAGGGCCGTAACCCCAAAAACGGGCTCAAGTAAGGCCAACGGCCGATAGCCCCAAAACGGGCTCAAGTAGGCCAACGGCCGATAGCCCCTGAAACAAAGAAAAACCGCCGGAGGATTGCTCCTCCGGCGGCTCCGTCACGTCGTCGATCGACAGGGGGGCTGAAAATTAATCGACGACGCGATAGCGGCCGTACTGGTCGGGGCAGGTACGGACGTAGCGGGTGTCCGTGCGACCATCCGGCAGACGGATCTGGCTTTCGGCCAGACGGCATCCGTCTGAATTCTGATAGGCGTCGACCGGGCGCGAGCGGTCGTCGTAATAGCCGCCACGGCTGTAGGCATAGTCGTCGCGACGGTCGTAATCGTCGTAGCGATAGCCTTGGTCGCCGGTGTAACGATCGTCGTAATAGCCGTAGCTAGGTTGGCTGTAGCCTTGGGCGTAGTAGCCGTTTGAGCCATAGCTGCTTTGATAGCTGCGGCAGGCGTCCGAGCTGGACCGACCGACCTGCGACCCGACGACAGCGCCGAGCACGCCGCCCAGGATGCTGCCCTCGGTGCGGCGGCCGCGTGCAGCCAGTTGCGAGCCGATGACGGCGCCCGCGCCACCGCCGATCACCGCGCCGGCGCCGGTGCGACCTTGGCGCTCACGCGCGCAA
>Ga0308165_1004915_pt1 | contig 12800 bp, 18 predicted proteins | sample PhyWR2_FD_201032 | JGI IMG/M metagenome (GOLD analysis project Ga0308165, IMG submission 201032) | Phyllosphere microbial communities from UC Gill Tract Community Farm, Albany, California, United States - DLSLW.R2 | ecosystem: Host-associated > Plants > Phyllosphere > Unclassified | place: USA...
AAGTCAAAAGTAAAATCGCAGTCTAGCTAGATAAAACAATAGCAAAGGAAATTCTGTGGCAGGACACAGCAAATGGGCCAATATTCAACACCGCAAGGGTCGTCAGGACGAAAAACGCGGCAAGGTTTGGACCCGTATCATTCGTGAAATTATGGTCGCTGCGCGGCAAGGCGGCGCAGATTTGAGCGCCAACCCGCGTTTGCGCCTGGCCATCGACAAGGCCAAGGCCGCCAACATGCCGGCCGACAACATCAAGCGCAACATCGACAAGGCCACCGGCAACCTCGAAGGCGTGACCTACGAGGAAATCCGCTACGAAGGCTATGGCATCGGTGGTGCGGCCATCATTGTCGACACGATGACGGACAACCGCGTGCGCACGGTAGCCGATGTGCGCCATGCTTTCAGCAAGCATGGCGGCAACATGGGCACCGAAGGCTCGGTGTCCTTCCAGTTCCGCAACCTGGGGCAGCTCGTGTTTGCACCGGGTGCCGATGAGGAAAAGATCATGGAAGTGGCGCTGGAAGCCGGCGCCGACGATGTGATCACCGACGAGGAGGGCGCCGTCGAAGTGCTGACGCCCCCGTCAGAATTTGAGGCAGTGCGCAATGCGCTGGAGGCAGCGGGCTTCAAGCCCGAGGTGGCCGAGGTGACGATGCGCCCTGAAAATACCGTAGATCTGGATGAGGAAGGTGCGGCCAAGATGCAAAAGTTGCTGGACGCGCTGGAAGATCTGGATGATGTTCAAGATGTTTACCATAACGCGGCGCTATGAAGGTACTTGTGATTGGTGGCGGCGGCCGTGAACACGCAATGGCCTGGAAGTTGGCGCAATCGCCCAAGGTCTCCAAGGTCTATGTAGCCCCGGGCAACGCAGGCACCGCACGCGACAAGCGTCTGGAAAACCTGCCGATCACCGATGTGGTCCAGCTGCGCGAATGGGCACAGGACAACGGTGTGCAGCTGTCCGTCGTCGGCCCCGAGGCGCCTTTGGCCGCCGGCGTGGTGGACGAGTTCCGCGCGCACGGCATGAAGATCTTCGGCCCGACCAAGGCCGCAGCGCAGCTGGAGAGCTCCAAGGCTTTCTCCAAGGATTTCATGGCACGCCATGGCATTCCGACGGCGCAGTACGAGACCTTCAGCGATCCGGTGGCGGCCCATGCCTATATCGACAAGCTGGGTGCGCCCATCGTCGTCAAGGCCGACGGCCTGGCTGCCGGCAAGGGTGTGGTGGTGGCCACCACCGCCCAGGAAGCGCACGATGCCGTCGACTTCATGCTGGTAGACAACAAGTACGGCGTCGCCCATAACGACGGCGGCGCCCGCGTGGTGATCGAGGAGTTCCTCGACGGCGAGGAGGCCAGCTTCATCGTGCTGTGCGACGGCAAGAGCGTGGCGGCGATGGCGACCAGCCAGGACCACAAGCGCCTCAAGGACGGCGACCAGGGCCCCAACACCGGTGGCATGGGTGCCTACTCGCCCGCCCCGGTGGTGACGGCCGATGTGCATGCCCGCGCGATGCGCGAAATCATCCTGCCCACTATCCGTGGCATGGAAAAGGACGGCATTCCCTACACCGGCTTTTTGTACGCAGGTCTGATGATCGACAAGGCCGGTCACCCCAAGACCCTGGAGTTCAACTGCCGCATGGGTGACCCGGAAACCCAGCCCATCATGATGCGCCTCAAGAGCGATCTGGTCGATGTGATGCAGGCTGCCACCGACGGCAAGCTCGACCAGATCGAGCTGCAGTGGGACCGCCGCACCGCGCTGGGCGTGGTGATGGCTGCCCATGGCTACCCGGATGCACCGCGCAAGGGCGATGCAATCACCGGCCTGCCCGAGGACGAAGAGGAAGTGATGGTTTTCCACGCCGGCACCACGGTGCAGGATGGCAAGCCCGTCACCAGCGGTGGCCGCGTGCTGTGCGTGACCGCCTTGGCCGACAACGTCAAGCAGGCGCAGCAGCGCGTGTATGCCGCTGCCGCCCAGGTGCATTTCGATGGCGCGCAATACCGCCACGACATCGGCTACCGCGCGGTCAAGTGACGGCCTCCAAGCCCACAGGGAGCCAGGCACATGCTGTCTTCTTCCATTGACCAACTGAACGCCGGGGCCCAGGCCCTGGCGGTAGCCGCCTATCTGCAGTCGCTGCAGGCCTCCATCACCGATGCGGTTGAAGCGCTGGAGCAGGAGGCAGGCAGCAATGTCCGTTTTCTGGCCGATGCCTGGCAAAAGGCGCCCGGTGAGAAGCTGCAAGGCCAGGGGCTGACCAAGATCCTGGAAGGCGGTACGGTGTTCGAGCGTGCAGGCGTGGGCTTTTCGCAGGTGCGGGGCCCGCAGCTGCCGCCCTCGGCCACCCAGCACCGTCCTGAGCTGACGGGTGCGCCTTTCACGGCCATGGGCGTGTCGCTGGTCTTCCATCCACGCAACCCCTATGTGCCGACCGTGCACATGAACGTGCGCATGATTGCCGCAGGCCACCCCGGCCAGCCCGCCACCTGCTGGTTTGGTGGCGGCATGGACCTGACGCCGTTCTATCCCTTTGCCGAAGACGCGCAGCATTTTCACCAGGTCTGCCACGATGCGGTGGCGCCTTTCGGTGACGATCTGTACCCGCGCTTCAAGCAGTGGTGTGACCGCTATTTCTTCCTCAAGCACCGCAACGAAGCGCGTGGCATCGGCGGCATCTTTTTTGATGACTTCTCCGAGCTGGGCTTTGAAGGCGGCTTTGCGATGCTGCAGTCGGTGGGCGATGCCTTTTTGAAGGCCTATCTGCCGATCGTGCAACGCCGCAAGGACCAGGCCCATGGCGAGCGCGAGCGGGACTTTCAGCTCTACCGGCGCGGTCGCTATGTGGAGTTCAACCTGGTCTGGGACCGGGGTACCCACTTTGGCCTGCAGTCGGGCGGGCGCACCGAATCGATCTTGCTGTCGATGCCGCCCATGGCCAGCTGGAGCTACCAGCGCCAGGACCCTGAGGGCTCGCCCGAAGCGCGTTTGCTGGCGGAGTTTTTGCAGCCGCGTGATTGGCTGTGAACCTGCCCGCCAGGGCTGCCGGTTCCGTGCCAGAGGGGTAGGCCCGAACGCCTTTCGCTGGCCCGGCGCCCATGCCGCAAGGCCATACCAGAGCGCCATTTGGCGCAGCTTGCGTATAATTCGCTTTCCGCTGACCATGCGCATGCCCCATTGCAGGCCGCGCGGCAGCTTCTCTTGAAGGCTTTGCCCTTTTGTCACTGCGTGTTGACGCGATCAACAATAACTGCAACACGCGCTATAGTAGAAACACTTTCATCCATCACCTACTGATGACCACCGCCAAAAAATCCGAATCCACTGCCAAGAAATCTGTGCAATTGCTGCAGCGTGCCATCGTTGATGGGCTGGAAGATGTGAAAGCACAAGATATCCAGGTTTTCAATACCGAGCATCTGTCGCCACTGTTCGAGCGCGTGATCGTGGCCGCAGGTACCTCGAACCGCCAGACCAAGGCCTTGGCGGCCAGCGTCAAGGACGCCGTCAAGGAAGCGGGCTTTCCGAAGCCACGCACCGAAGGCGAAGACAACGGCGAGTGGATCATTGTGGACTGCGGCCCTGTCGTGGCCCACATCATGCAGCCGATGATTCGCCAGTACTACCGCCTCGAAGAGATGTGGGGCGATACGCCGGTGCGCGTGAAGCTGGGCGCTGCCAAGCCCAAGGCCGCCAAGCCTGCCAAGGCCCAGGCCGAAGCCGCTGCGGACACCGAAGCCAGCAAGAAAAAGCCGGCTGCACGCAAGACTGCCTCCGCTGACAGCGTGGCCGCTGCACCGGTAAAGAAGGTTGCCGCGAAGAAGCCGGCGGTCAAGAAGATCTCGGGCACCGTGGCCAAAAAGCCTGCAGCCAAGAAGACCAGTGCTGCTGCCACCGTCAAGACCGTCGTGGTCAACAAGCCCAAGGCCAGCAAGCCCGCAGCCAAGTCGGCCGCCGCCAAGCCTGCAGCCAAGAAGCCCGCAGCCAAGCGCGCAACCAGCAAGGCCAAGTAAACCCCCTCAACCTGCGGGTTGCAAAGAGCTGTACTGCCCCGCAGGACAGCTCTTTTTCATTGGAGAGTTCGCATGAAGATTTTCATCGTTGCGGTGGGCCAGCATGTACCCGATTGGGCGCAGACCGCCTATGACGACTATGCCAAGCGTTTCCCACCCGAGCTGAAGGTGGAGCTCAAGGCCGTCAAGACGGAGCCGCGTGGCTCCAAGACTGTCGAGACGCTGTATGCCGCCGAGCGCAAGCGCATCGAGGCGGCCATCCCACGTGGCACGCGCATCGTGGTGCTCGATGAGCGCGGCACGAACCTGACCACGAAGGCGCTGGCCCAGCGGGTCAAGGGCTGGCAGCTCGAAGGCGACGATGTCGCGTTGATCATTGGTGGCCCCGATGGGCTCGATCCCGAGTTCAAGGCCGCGGCGCATGAGCGCATTCGCCTCTCGGACATGACCTTGCCCCATGCGATGGTGCGGGTGCTGCTGATCGAGCAGCTCTACCGTGCGTGGTCGGTCAATGCCGGCCACCCCTACCACCGCGAGTAAGCCGGTGGCACCAGCCGCAAGGTGGGGTGAGGGCAGCGCAATACCCCCGCTTGCCAGCGGCCTGCTGGATGCGTTATGCTGCAAAAATAATACTTTATTGCGCTATCAAATTTGAGGAAAAAAGCGCTATTATTTTGATAGAAACCCGCAATCACTGCGGGTTTTTTGTTGGGTCAAAGCAACTTGCGAACAGGCCCCGTAAAGCGGTCAGTCTTGCCAATGGCCACAAGATGCATCCGCCGGATAGTGGCCTCACTCACCCCATATGCCGCGCCGATATCCTTTAATGGGATGCCGCAGCCGACCAGCTGAATGACCTCGTTTTGATCCTGGAGCGGCATCTTGCTCGGCCGACCGATGAGCTTGCCTTTCTTGAGCGCCTCGAGCTGGCCAGCCATACAACGCTCTCTGATTAAGCTTCGCTCAAACTCTGCGACTACGCCCAGAATCTGCAGCACCATGCGCCCCATCGGGGTGCCCACATCTATGGGCTCGGTGATGCTTCGAAGCTTGGCGCCGATGGCTTCTATGCGCTCTGAAATTCTGACCAGGTCGCGCACGCTTCGAGCGAGGCGGTCAATCTTGTAGATCACGAGTTCGTCGCCAGGTCGCAGGCTGGCGAGCAGCTCCTCAAGCTTCGGGCGTGGCTTCACGGCGGACACCTTCTCTTCAATGATGCGATCGCAAAGCGCTGCCTTGAGCGCTGCAAACTGCAGTGATGTGTCCTGTTCTATCGTGCTCACACGAGCGTAGCCGTATCTCATCATTCCTCCTTCTGAGATTTTTGTTTAGTGCGTGCTAAATAACACCTGGTGATTTTGAGCAGCAGAACGCCTGCGGCGAGCCGTTTTTCAGGGCGTGAAAGTCGGCCAGCTCGTGCTGGTGCTGATGGCCCTTCGTCCGACCTGGTGCAGGTTCAATGGCCACGAAACCGGATCTCGAGCTCGAAGTGAAGCGGGAAGCAATTGCAGGCGCGGTTCAGGAGCTATGCACGATGACATGGGGCCCGGAGCGCGGCGAGAAGTGAACATGGGGTTCCCCCATACCCCAAACAGCCATGCAATTACCTGCCGGGATAGTTGGGACGCAATTTAGAGACCACCTGAGAGTTTTCTCTGGCCTTACGTTCCTCATACCCTTCGTACTGCATTTGCTGCTCCCAGCGCAGCGCCTGAGGACTCACAACAGGCTGAATCTCCCCGCCTTCGGCATAACCCCGCTGCCTGCTCTGCTGCTCTTGCCTGACCTCTTGTCGCATCGTGTCCCGCCTTCCCTTGCTGTCATCCCAGTCAACAAAGTAGCCGTACTGGACGATCTGTTTGCAGACCTCGCCAGAGGTGCGCATGAGCGTGCCTTGCTGCGTGTAGCACATGCACCGCTTAGCGTCCTGGATGCAAGCTGCAGGATATGGCGCCGTCACTGGCTTGGTAACTTCGTCGTAGGCCGGCGCAGTGTGCGGCAGATCAGGAATGCGCGGCCGGCGTGATTCCAGGTACTCCGCTACCGTCATGTGCTTGTTGGCCGGAGGCTCGCCAGACGCTTGACCTGGTGCAAGCGCTCCACCTGGTGCAGTAGCCACTGCCTTGCCTCCGTTAGCGTTGGTCTTTGCCTTCTCAAGCACGCTGTTACCCAAGCCAAACGCTGCCCAGATAGCCAGGCCAGCGACGACCGCAGCGATAGGGATCGCCCAGACCTTGAGCGGTATCTCACGCTTGATGTTGTGCACATCGGCGCTCTTGTACCAGGGCGGCGTGATGACGTTCCCGGCCTTGTCCTTCTTGCCGAAGGCAGCTCGAGGATAGGCCCACGGAAACTTCTCGCTGGTCTTCTTGTGCTTCTCCGGATCAGTCTGCATGCGTGGCCATTTGTGGATCATGGCCTTCTCAGTACCAAACGCCCGTATGACGTGATAGTGAGCTGCAGCGAGCTTGCGCGGCGTGGCGTGCACAAGCGTAGGGTCTTGCGTGATGAAGAAGAAATCTATGCCGCGCTTGCCGTGCTTGGACAGTTCCAGGATAGGCATTGGCACTCGTGCGCCGGTAGATGCCTGGCCCCAGAAGTCCTGCAGCTCGTCAACGATGATGATGGAATCATTGGGCAGCTCCATCCATTTATCGGGATGGTCGATGGTCTGCCAACCTTCAATCGTGACCTCAGGAATGTTGCAGGTATAGACCTGGCGATTGTCCTTTTTGGCGATCTCTTGGACATAGGCCAAGGTCCACAAAGTTTTGCCCTGGCGAGGGAGGCCAGTAACGAAATTGATTGGCATGGCCTACCTCACTTTTGCACCAGGCGGCGCACCTTGTCGCCCCCCAGCGCGTTCAGCAACACTTTGACGCCAATGGCACTCAAGATGATGGACAGGTGCACGTCGATGCGGAAGAAGCCCGCCCACTCCGCGAGAATGGAAGAGCCGAGCGAGCCCATCAATCCCTTGGCCTGGTCAAGCACGGAGCTGATCAGATAGCTAATGCCCTTGTACTCAACGAAGCCGAAACCGAGCGCAAGCAAAGCGCGACCAATGAAACTGCCGACTACCTGCAGCAGCGCACCGACCAAGATCGAAATGATGTATGGCATGGTCTATTCCTTAACTCTTTTTGCCGCCTACAACCCAGACGCCACAAGCGAGCAAGGTGATGCCCACCCCGGCCAGCGCCATGATGTTCAGCGGCCCGCAGATGCGGCTAAATGGGATGGTGATTGAGCGACCGTCAGCGAAGGCCAGCGAGAACTCGGGATCAGGCGGGCAACTGCTGCCCCAGCCCAAACCGCTTTGATCAAGAGTCGTGCCTACGTCGACCTGTTCAGCCTTGTCTTTGAGCTTGTCCGCGCTGCTGTCATCGGTACCGTTCAAAGCCCGGTTTGTGAGACTGGAGCCGTCAGTGTCCTTTTCGAAAAGCTCGCAGTTGCGCTTGTGCTGCTCTTGAGCTATCGCGCACTGCAGTGCATCGCCTTCGCACTTGAAGCCTCCGCCACAGGTGCCGCCGAACGATCCCTTAGAACAAACGTCGAGCTTCGGGTTTTGCTTGCAAAAATCATCACTGTCTTTGTCGCCACCGTCGCTGCCGGAATCGCTACCGCCCGTGCCACCAGTACCACCACCAGTACCACCACCAGTACCACCACCAGTACCGCCTCCGGTACCGCCACCGGTACCGCCACCCGTGCCACCGCCAGTACCGCCACCTGTGCCACCACCAGTACCACCACCGGTTCCACCACCGGTACCGCCGCCCGTGCCACCACCAGTGCCGCCACCAGTACCGCCGCCAGGCTGAGTACCACCACCACCCTCACCGGGCTTGGTTGGGAGAGAGCCGCCATTGCAGGTATCACCAGTGCTGTAGAACGTGACGAAACAACCGCTAGGTGTCCCGTTCTGCCCATCGCTGCAGGTGCGTGCAATAGGTTTACCAGTGCTGTAAGTACAACCAGCTTCGCAAAATGCCGACGGTGTATTGACCGCGTAGCCAACGGTGTATGGCGTGTCCTTTTTGCATTTCTTCTCTTCGCACTTGCCGTTCACCTTTTTTGAGCCATCGGGGCACCGATCAGGATCTGGCACGCACACACCGGCATCAAGAATCTGCCCTTCCGGACACTTGTCAGGCACACAGACGGCTCCATCCATATGCTGCCCCTGCGGGCATTTAACTTCCTTCTTGACACACTGCCCGTTTTTCTCTTCGAAATTAGTTACGCAGTCACAGCTACCCGAAGAGTTGGGATTACTGTCAGACGGGCACGACATGAGGTCTGGCTTTTTGGTGCACATCCCTAAGAAATAAGGCAAACCTGTCGCACTATGTGCGAACTGAAAACCGCAATCACCAGGCTGATTACCCATGACACCGCACACCCACACAGCATCAGGCCCTCGCGGATAACGAACTTTGTCTGCATAAGTTGACTCCTTGCAACTATCACTAGGATCGGGCATTGAAACCTTAGGGATTGCAGCAAAAACAGGCGAGACAACAAGCGCCAATACAAGCAACGCGAGACGATAAAAGCGACTCATGTAGCACCTCATGGCCAGAACATGATGCAGGCGCACAGCACCATCGTCAGCAAGTACCAAAAACCGTTCATGCCCCACCTCCATGCGTAAAAAAAAGGGCGCCCATACAGCCGCATGAGCGCCCCAGAAAGGCAGGCCATTGCTAGCCCGCCGTTGCGCTTACAAAACGCGTTGAACCCACTTGAAGAGCTTGATACAGACCACCAGCGACAGAACCGCGATACCAATTGCGGAGATCGTGGTAACACCACCGGTAATCGTCCCGACCACTGCAGCAGTGTCGATGGTGAAATCGGCAGCACGTGCGCCAGAGGCCAGTACCAAGGTCGAGCCAGCAGCCGCCGCCTTACCAGCCACAGCCAGACGGGCAGGAGCGTTACGGACACAGCGCTTCACAGCGTTCATGAGTTCAGTCATTTCTTTCTTCCTTCTCCAGGTAGTTACGGACTTGGCGGAACACAAATGCCACCGCCATAGCCATCAGCATGGCCCCGGAAATTTCCACTGCTGATTCGATGCTCATGTAGAACGGGCTCAGTTGGGCCAGCTCCACACGAGTGATGACCAGGTACGCGTCGGGCGTGTCGCAAGACACTTCCTGTACGGTCTGGGCATCGTGAGCAATACAAAACATGTCGCATCACGCCTGCGAGATTGGCTGCGGAGCATCGCTGCAGGGGCTGCTGCCGGTCTCGCAAGCTCGCCCATCTGCAGCCCTTGCCGCGGCGCGCTCGCGTGCCTCTCGAATGCGTTGGCGACGATTCATCGCATTGCCAAAAAGTGCAATGAATCCGCACAGAAAGCGCATAACGACAACACCCAAGGCCCCAGACATGAAGGAAACCAGCACCATCAGCTCAGCTAGGCGCTGCACGTCAAAAAAGGTGAGCTGGTAGACCACCATGGTTAGCCTTCTACGGCGTCAAGCGTCAGGTCAACGGGGGTGACCATCGTCACTTCGCCCGTGTCCTTATCGGTGCTGCGATACGGCTTGCGCGTGAAGCCGCCCAGCTGGGCTACAACGGTGACTTCTTCGCCCTTACCGCCGAGCTGGCCCTTGCTGCGGATCTCGATGGTTTGAGGGCGGCTATACGGGTCCGGAGCCGGCGTCACGATGCGCGTGTAGCGCGTCTTGTCGTGCAGACGGGATGCATCCACGCGGCCGCGCACGACCACTTGCATGGGTTTCAGCTTCTGGGCCGCAGTGGCCGCTACTTGCTCAGTGCTCATGATTTGAGTCTTTCCATTTGGGCCTGCAGCTCGGGCCATGCGAGTCCGGCAACAACGCCGGAGGGTTCAACCTTTTTGGGTATGCCAACAATGCGAACTTCTTCGACCAGGTCGAGCGCAGAGCAGCCTGTAGTCTCGATCGCCTGGTGCAGGTATTTGCCGTAGCAGCGCTGCATGTGGTGCAGGCCGTGCGCCAGGCTTCCTTTGACTTCTTCGCGCACCGTGGGGATTTCTTCGGCAGCGGCTTGGAGCATGTGAGCGAGGGCCGGATAGGCGCCCGCAAAGTACTTCTCCGGGTTGGTGAGGATGTCCAGCGGGACAACCCGATCACGGTTGCCCAGGCGCACTTCGTAGCGCGTCCAGTTGCTTTCGGGCATGTTGAGCTGCCGGCCCTTTTCATAGACGCATAGCGTCTTGCCGTTCTTGAGCTTGCCTACGTACATCGTGCGTCCCTTAGTGCCACCTTCGTGCCAAGCGCCCTGCGTATCCAGTTCAGGGTTTCGCCCACGGTTGATAAATGCACCTTCGTGCCAAAGCGTCATCGCGTCATCGACGGTGTATTCCCCGTCCAAGAAATCAACGGCCAGGTCGACGCGTGAAATGGTTGCATCCAGGCCCTCGAGCAGCTCCTGCAGGCTGGCCCAATCGGTGACCAGGCCGCAGCCCTTGCCGTTGAGCTGGAGCAGCCAGCGGCCCTTCTGCGATTCACCGCCCAGCGCGATAGAGCCAATCTCTACCTTCGCGCCGTCATCCAGGCGCACAGTCAATCTGTTGCGGTCGGTGAAGCCAAACAGGCCGCCATCTAGCTCGCCTGTGATGGTTCGACCCATGAGGCCACCGACGAAGGTCATGAGCCCATGAACGCTCATAGCGGGGGCATCGAACGTGGCATTGAGCCAATCGATCTTGGCGGCCTTGATATCGCTGGTGGTGGTAGGTGAACTTTCCACTCGTGTTACAGCACGAGTGGCAGGCGCCTTGGCACCTGAAAAACGCAGCCGCCAGCTGCTTACATCCCCTGCGACTGAGGGGGAGTCGTTGAATGCGAATTGCGCGCTCATGCTTGAACCTGACGGACATACGCCGCAGCTTGCGGCGAAGTGAAGACGATGTGCAGGCCGCCAGCTCGCAGGCCTGCAATGTAGGCATTGAATGCTTGAGGGCACCGGTAGACGCGCTTCACACGTTCTGGGCGTGTGGGGTCAAGGAAACGACGCGGAGCTGTGAAGGTGAAGGTCATGGCTGATCGCCTTTGCCTTCGTTGCGGTCAATGAGCCACTGCGTTAGGCGCTCAATGAATGGGGCGTACAGCCAATGGAATACGATGTTCGCCAAAAAGCACATTGCGAACACCCATACCGAAAGGACAAACCACTCCATGGGACCAATCGATGTATCTACGCCAGTGATGATGATTTGGGGAGTCGCGGCATTCGCCTGCATCGTTGGAATCGTCAAGGTCGTGCTAAAGCAGGCCGAACGAAAAGAGCAGAAGAAATTGAAGTTAGAACGGGCACGGCAAAAAGCAGAAGCCCGAGAAATCTTCAAGCGCAACAACCGGCGCAGATAACTGGTGCCCCCCACCTGACCGACCTTAGCGGGAGCCGCCAGGCAAGCGCCAAGGTCTTGCTGAGCAGGCGGGGGACTTGTTGGGGACGTGCGAGAGGTTTTCGACATGCTGGCGGCTCCTGGTTGTTACTGAAGCCGCCCGTCTTTTTGTTTCAGCCTCTCCGATTGGAGGGCGACACATCCACTTTCGTGGACTTCCCTAAAACGCCTTGTTCAGACTCGGGAGGTGGCTCCACTTCACAAGATGCGAAGTAGCGCAACCTTAAACCAAACTTCACAAGTTGCGAAGCAAGGACTTCACGACATGCAATATCATCGGAGCCATTGACAAACGGGAGATTTTGTTATGACCTCAACAATCGACCTATTGAACAAGGCACTAAAGGTGCAGCCAGCCAAGTACTGGTGCGACAGGTATTACATCAACCAATCGACGCTATCCACTGCAAAAAAGCGAGGCCATCTAAGCCCTGCTATTGCTGGAAATCTTGCTATCGATTTAGGAGAAGATGCCAACCATTGGATGGCAGTTGCAGCAATGGAAACAGAACGCGAAGGCCCCATGATCGACAGGCTTCGCGAGTTCCTGATGCGCAATAATTCATAGCTGCTTGCGCTGAATTGATGGGCGCAGGCGCTTTTTTCAAACCAAGGCCTCGCTCCCCTCCCATGCATTCCTTTGTCTACCTGGCCTCGCAGTCACCCCGCCGCAGTCAACTGCTCGAACAGATCGGTATTGCCCACCGCCTGCTGGTGGCGCAGGACCACGACCCCGAACCCCAGGACCCTGAGGCGCTGGAGCAGGTGCTGCCGCGCGAATCGGCCACCGACTATGTTCAGCGCGTGACCGGCTTGAAGCTCGATGCTGCCATCGCCCGCCTGCAGCGGCGCGGGCTGGAGCAGGCGCCGATTCTCTGCTCTGACACCACGGTGTCGCTGGGCCGGCATATTCTGGGCAAGCCCGGGTCGCAAGAACAGGCCCGCGAGATGCTGCAGGCGCTCAGTGGCAAGACGCACCGCGTCTTGACGGCGGTGGCGCTGCAAAGCGGCCGCAAGCGCCTGACCAGCCTGTCGGTCTCCAGCGTGGAGTTTGCGGTGATGGACAGCGCGCAGATCGATGCCTATGTCGCCAGTGGCGAGCCCATGGGCAAGGCAGGCGCCTATGGGGTGCAGGGGCGGGCGGCAGCGTATATTGCCAGGATCAGCGGCAGCTATTCAGGCATCATGGGGCTGCCGGTGTTCGAGACGGCCAATGTGCTGCGGGCTGCAGGGTTTGCCATCTGAGAATGACTTCTATGCAAAATGATATTTTGATCAACTGGGCCCCGCAGGAGACGCGGGTGGCGGTCATCGAGGGCGGCGCGGTGCAGGAGCTGCACCATGAGCGCACCCTGGAGCGCGGCCTGGTC
>Ga0308165_1004916_pt1 | contig 12799 bp, 10 predicted proteins | sample PhyWR2_FD_201032 | JGI IMG/M metagenome (GOLD analysis project Ga0308165, IMG submission 201032) | Phyllosphere microbial communities from UC Gill Tract Community Farm, Albany, California, United States - DLSLW.R2 | ecosystem: Host-associated > Plants > Phyllosphere > Unclassified | place: USA...
GGCAAAATTACCAGTATCGATAGCGACGAGGTAAAAAAAATGGCCGGAATTGTAGAGGTGTTTACCCACGAAAACCGTCCTTCGCTAGCTTGGTTCGACATTCAGTATTCGGATATGGATGCACCTCCGGGCAGTCCGTTCAGACCCTTGCATAAGGCAGATGTAATTTATAACGGGCAACCAATCGCGCTAATTGTTGCCGAAACCTTCGAGCAGGCCAGGCATGCTGCATCGGTATTAAAGGTAACTTACGAAACGGAAGAATTTAAAACCGATCTTGAAGCCAACCTTTCGACCGCCCGAGACCCAAAAGTAGGCATGGCCACCGCATTGAAGCCGCTACCACCAAAAGACAAGGGCAATGCCGAAAAAGCCGCCTCGTTGGCGCCCCACAGTGCTACAGGTTATTTTGTACACGGCACAGAGCACCACAACCCGCTCGAGCTTTTTGCCACCACTACGGTTTACGAAGGCCCTGGAAAGGTGACCATTTACGAGAAAACACAGGGAACAATTAATTGCCAGCTTTATGTTGGAAACGTTTTCGGACTTCATTTTAAAGATGTAAGGGTAATTTCGCCTTACGTTGGCGGAGCTTTTGGTTCGGGTTTACGACCACAATACCAACTGTTCTTATCGGTTATGGCAGCGCTCGAGTTAAAAAGAAACGTTAGGGTAACGCTAAGCCGGAGCCAGATGTTTACATTCGGCCATCGGCCACCAACAGTGCAAACTACACGCTTCTCCGCAAATGCCGATGGTAAAATAACTTCCGTTTACCACAAAGCAATTGCAGAAACCTCGAAAAACGAAGATTACACAGAGGTGGTGGTCAATTGGTCGCCCATGCTGTACCCAACCCCAAATTTCGCTACCGAATACCAGCTTGTGCCGCTAGATGTGTTTACGCCATTGGATATGCGTGCACCCGGAGGCAGCACGGCGCTTCATGCGATTGAAAGCACCATGGACGAGCTTGCCTACGCGGTAGGAAAAGACCCGCTCGAAATGCGCCTGATTAACTATGCAGAACGAGATGAGAGCGCCCGGAGGCCTTTCTCGAGCAAAGAACTGCGTGAATGTTATCGCCAGGGGGCTGAAAAATTTGGCTGGAATAAGCGAAACCCGTTGCCAAGAAGCATGAAAAGAGGCAATAAGCTGGTTGGCTACGGAATGGCGACAGGCATTTGGGAATCGATGACGCTACCCGCAAGGGCAGAGGCCATAATCAAAACCGATGGAAGCCTATTGGTTAAAAGTGCCGTTACCGACATTGGCACTGGAACGTTAACCGTAATGACGCAAATTGCCGCCGACGAACTTGGCTTACCGCTGGAGCTAGTATCCTTTGAATATGGCGATAGCAAGATGCCATTTGCACCGATACAAGGAGGCTCGTTTACGGTTTCTACAGTAGGCTCGGCGGTGACTGCGGCCGTGCGGGCGCTGCGCAAAAAGATTTTTAAAATCGCCACAGCAATTTCCAACTCACCGCTTGAAGGTTATAAATTGGATGCGGTAACATTTAGCGATGGATATGTATTTGCAAGCGATGCGCCTGATAAAAGGCTCTCTCTTTTCCAAATCGTTAGTGCAAATAAGGGAAAGGTGATCAGCACAAAAAAGTTAAATGTTCCCAATCCGTTAAAGCTGAAAAAATACACCAGAGCAGCGCACAGCGCAGTTTTTGTAGAGGTTGAAGTAGATGAGGAACTGGGCATGGTAAATGTAACCCGGGCGATAACTGCAGTAGCCGCAGGAACAGTTATCAATCCGAAAACGGCCAGAAGCCAAATATTAGGTGGAATGGTGTGGAGCATAAGTAAGGCGCTTCGAGAGGAAACCATTCCCGATCACCGCTTTGGAAAGTACATGAACCAAAACCTTGCCGAATACCATATTCCGGTTCATGCCGATATTCACGATCTTGATGTAATTTTTGTGGAAGAGAAAGATGAAATAGTGAACGAACTTGGCAGTAAGGGGTTGGGTGAGATCGGGTTAGTTGGAATGCCGCCCGCTATAGCCAACGCCATATTCCATGCCACAGGAAAAAGGATTAATAAATTCCCGATTCATTTTGATATGCTGATTGATTAGGGAGTGGTTTGTAGCGAGCCGACTTGTGCCGATTTTCATCGGTAAGCATTTTGATTTACGAAAAAACATTGCTTTCTGCCGGTTTCAGTGTTTTAGGCTAAGCCATCTGAAGCGCCTACTATGAATGCTCGTCATCCTCAGCTTGCCCGGGGATCTTACTGGTAACGCTTTTACACTTGCATTAATCCCGTACGTACGGGACTGCCTGCGCGGGAAAGACGGCAGGAATAAGCGTCATTCGATAGCACACCCTAGTCGTAGCGTCTCGCTACGACAATACACGAATAACTGAATGCGCACAAGCGAAAACACCTGCGCCAAACATCCCCACCAGCCGTTTTCCTAAACAATTTTAAAACCAACTCGTTCTAAATGTGTTATTTATGAAATCACCAAGGTTATGAAAAGAATCTTAATCTGCCTTTTTGCAGTGTTATTGACAGCAACCTGCAAAAAAAACACCAGCGGCAATAATGAACCCGGAACATTGCCCGATGCAGAACTCAAAACAAAAGTATTGGCTTCGGGCCTGTCCTTTCCGTGGGAAATCGTTTACGGACCCGACAACTTCATTTGGTTTACAGAAAAGGCAGGTAAAATCAGCCGGTTAAATCCCGCTAACGGACAGTTAAATACAGTGTTTACCATCCCCGACGTTCGCGTAAACGGCGAAGGAGGACTATTGGGAATGGCATTACATCCCGATTTTTCCGCAAATCCATATGTGTATGTTATTTACGGCTACGGAAGTACTTATAAAGCCAAAGTAGTTCGTTACACCTATTCCGGCGGAACGCTGACAAGTCAACAAATACTACTTGATCAAATTCCGGGGTCTTCAATCCACAACGGGTCACGCTTGATGATCAGCGGAGGAAAGCTATTTATCAGTACAGGTGATGCCTCCGATACATCGTTGCCTCAAAATCGCAATTCGCTGGCGGGGAAAATTCTGAGAATAAATCTTGATGGTTCCATCCCGACAGATAACCCATACGCCGGCAGTCCGGTGTGGTCGGTAGGGCACCGCAATGCACAAGGTTTGACCATGGTTGGAGACAAAATGTTTTCGTCGGAACATGGGCCCGATTCCGACGATGAGATCAACATCATCGAAAAAGGAAGAAACTACGGTTGGCCGAATATAAAAGGTTTTTGCAACGAACCCGGCGAACAAACATTCTGTTCGGGCAATAACGTAGCAGAGCCGCTAATTAACTGGACACCAACCATCGCCCCAAGCGGCATGGCGTATTATAATTCGGATTACATTCCACAATTTAAAAATTCGTTGTTGTTAGCGGTACTAAAAGGAACAAAATTGATGCAGCTAAAGCTGAACGATACCCAAACGCAGATAACGGAAACGAAAGATTTTTATGTAAACAGTTTTGGAAGGATCAGGGCCGTTTGCCAATCACCGGAAGGAAAGATTTACATTTGTACAAGCAATGGAAGCGACGATAAAATCGTCGAGATTGCTAAATAAAATTACTTTTTCTTTTTATTAGCCGGACATTTTTTGCAACGTTTGCCCTTTTTAAACTTTTCGCAACATTTTTTGTGCTCCGCTGTGCAGCTAAAAATGTATCCCATACCTTTTTGAAACTCCGGGTCGGTGGGTAGGATAAATGTTGCTTCGTCTCTCTCGTAAATCATTGCAAAACAAAGTTAAGCCTTGTTTAGAACAAATCCAATTAAAAATCATTCCTGAAAGATTTAAATGTAAACATGCCCAAATTTTAAAGGCAATTGTTATTTTAGCGAACTAACCAAAAATTCGTAAAATGATAAACAAAGTAGTATCGGGTGCCGATGCAGCCATTAAAGATATATCAGACGGTGTTACCATTATGCTCGGCGGTTTTGGCCTGTGCGGCATACCCGAAAATTGCATTGCTGCCTTAGTAACAAAAAACGTTAAAAATCTTACCTGTATTTCTAACAATGCCGGCGTTGATGATTTCGGTATTGGGCTGATGTTAAAGCAACGCCAGGTAAAGAAAATGATCTCATCGTATGTTGGTGAAAATGCAGAATTCGAACGACAGCTATTGAGTGGTGAACTCGAGGTCGATTTGATTCCACAAGGCACACTGGCAACACGATGCCTGGCCGCGGGTTATGGAATGCCAGCCATATTTACTCCTGCCGGGGTAGGTACTGAGGTTGCTGAGGGAAAAGAAATACGGAATTTTAATGGGAAAGATTATTTGATGGAATATGCCTTTGATGCCGACTTTGCCCTTGTTAAGGCGTGGAAAGGCGATACCGCCGGGAATTTGATATTTAGGGCCACCAGCCGAAATTTTAACCCGGTAATGGCCATGGCTGGCAAAACGACCATTGCTGAGGTAGAAGAACTTGTTGAGGCCGGAGAATTAGATCCCGATCATATCCACACACCAGGAATTTACGTTCATCGAATTTTTCAGGGCAACAATTACGAAAAGAGAATAGAACAAAGAACGGTTAGGAGGTAGTTAGGGAGTGGGGAGTTTGGAGTTTGGAGTTGGGAGTCGTGAGTCCAAAGTCTCAAGTCGGGAGTTGGGGAGTAAAATAGCATAAAAGAAAGTAGCGTTTCGCCAATTCACTCAAAACCCATTCGTTCTCTAATTCAATCATTCATTCAATCATTCTCCAGTTCACTCATTCTATAAATCTATCATTCAAAAATTCTCTCATTCAAAATTAAAAAACATGTCGTTTTCAAAAGAAGAAATTGCCCAGCGTATCGCTAAAGAAATAAAAGACGGTTATTATGTTAACCTCGGAATAGGCATACCCACTTTGGTCGCCAATTATATTCCAAAAGACATCAATATTGTGCTTCAATCAGAAAATGGGCTTTTAGGTATGGGACCTTTTCCTATAGATGGCGAAGAAGATGCCGACCTCATCAACGCAGGTAAGCAAACGATTACCACTTTGCCCGGCTCTTCAATTTTCGATTCAGCGATGAGCTTCGGAATGATCAGGGCACAGAAAGTAGATCTGACCATTTTAGGTGCAATGGAGGTATCAGAGACTGGAGACATCGCCAACTGGAAAATACCCGGCAAAATGGTGAAAGGCATGGGCGGAGCAATGGATCTGGTAGCCTCGGCCAAAAACATTATTGTTGCCATGCAACACGTAAACAAGGCAGGGGAGAGTAAGCTTTTATCCAAATGCACTTTGCCATTAACCGGCGTAAAATGTATTAAGAAAATCGTTACCGAACTCGCTGTTTTAGATATTCTGCCACAGGGTGGTTTTAAACTCTTAGAGCGTGCGCCGGGTGTGAGCATCGATTTCATAAAGCAATCGACCGCAGGCAAATTGATTGTGGAAGGCCATATCCCAGAAATGAGCTTAAATTAATTGCTGAAATTCAGGCAATGTATGTTAATAATGCTTTACAAGCTGAAAGGTGTCAGTCTGAGGGTTAATTTATTTCATAAAAAATCGGTATGAGTGACAGTAATGCTTGCAGTAAAAATTTATGCTTACATGTAAAACACTAAAGGTTCGTGAGCGGCTATTTTACAGCATCATGCCTAACAACGTCAATGGTCTCGGAGTCAAGGATTTTTTCGTACGATACATCTATAATCTGCCCTCCACTAAGCCTGTATTGAGCGTAGTAGAAATGCTCAGCGTGACGATGTTTTATATATACTTATCCTTCATAATATAAAACAACCTTAACCGCATAATTTTTCGACTGCAACAAAACCAACAAAAAATGAAACTTGTTTTATTAGTTGTTGGAACAAACAGAGAAAGATGATGCGCTACAACAAAATTGACAATAGGGGACAAGCACGATTATTTACAAACAACTTCTTAGAGCGCTTAACAAAAACACGTCCCTGGGTAATTTACGGGCTGTATATTCCCCTCTGTTCATATATGGTTTATTACGCTTACAGCGTTCTTGCAATCGATCCCTTTACTATTGGCTGGCTGTTTGTTTTTGCTATGTTCAGTTGGACGTTGTTTGAATATCTGGCCCACAGATATCTCTTTCATTTCGATGCGTCCTCAAAAATAGGCAAACGGATTGTCTATATTTTTCACGGAAATCACCATGAATATCCGCGGGATAAAATGCGGCTGTTTATGCCACCCTTGCCCAGCGTAATTATTGCGAGCGTTGTATTTGCGGTCTTTTACGTATTCAGCTACATCCTTACCGGAACAGGCAATTACAGCCTTATCTATTTTCCAGGCTTTATAATCGGCTATTTGATGTACGTTTCAATGCATTACGCCATCCATGCGTATAAGCCGCCCAAATATCTAAAAGCGCTATGGCGAATCCACCATTTACATCACTATAAATATCCCGAAAAAGGCTTCGGGGTTAGCTCAACGTTTTGGGATTACGTTTTCCGAACCTTGCCACAAAAAGAGCAGCCCGATTACAAGGCCGATCAGGAAAGTGGCATGAATTATCGCTCAGATGGCTAAAAGCCGGAGAAGTCAAGTTTTTAAAGCTTGACTTCTCTACTAAAATCGATCAACTAAAATACTTTTGTCGAAGATCGTTCGAAATCTCCTCCGTCACAGCGATAATTTCATCCGGTTCGTTTGTATTGTTCATTACCACTTTATCACATTGCTCGCGGTAAGGCAATAAATATTCTTTGTATGCCGGAACAACATGGTTGTGCCATTTATAAAGCACATCGTCTTCGGGGTAACCACGCTCCAAACCATCACGCTTAATTCGGCGATCCAATGCAATCTGCTCTTCCGAATCAACAAAAATCGTATGGTCTAATAAGGCCGCAATTTCCTTAAAATGGAGAATAAATAAGCCTTCAACGATGATGATTGGAGCCGACTTAATTTCAAGAATCTTAACCACGGCAACCGGGTTGTTAAAATTATATTCCTTTTTGTAAACTACTTCTCCGTTGATCAGTTGCTTGATGTCTCTTAAAAACTGCTCACTGTCAATTGTCGACGGAAGATCGAAGTTGTACAACTTGTTTTCTTCCTGAGTCATTTCCCCTGCGGGGATGTAATAATCATCCTGAGAAACCAACGTTACCTCGTCTTGTTTAAAATGGTGCAGAAAGCAGTTTAAAAAAAATGTTTTACCCGAACCGCTACCTCCGGCAATACCAATTATAAAAGGTTTCTTATTTAAACTCATTGAGCGCTATACGTTAAGTTGCAGAAAAAACGCTTGTCTAAAGCCCCTAAAGAATCGGCAACGGCTTTGGTCATTACAATGATAACGTCTTTCGTCGATTCGTTTTCAGTAAACTTACCAACCACTTTCGCAAAAGTCGTTTTATTTGTCATCGGGTTCGTAATTTTAATAACCCTGCCCACAGGGGCCGTACGGTGTAAAACCAACATTTTACTGCCGTCTAAATCCGCATCGGCAATCCACATTGCAGCACCCTTCTCCTCAATTTGGCTCAAACCGTAAACACTTGGGTCGCGGCGCAGCTTAGGATCAGTAATCGTAGTGCTATCGGGCTGATTCTCCTGCTCAGCTTTCGATTGTTCGTTTACCGAGCGAGGCTCAGGTGGTTTAGGAATAACCAGTTTTTGATTCACCTTTATTGCATTATCATCCAGCTTATTGGCAGTTCTGATTTGATAGGCTGTCAAATTATATTTTTTTGCAATCGTAAAAATATCCTCGCCACGGGCAACAGTATGAATAAAACCCTCATCGCTCGATGTTGAAGTTGCGGGCGCCTGTTTAGTCTGCTCCGCTTGTTTCTCTAACGGCACTTGTACATCCGTAACAACCCCACCCGGTACAATTAAAATCTGACCGATAGAAATGGCATTATCTGGCAAATTATTAAGCCTTCTTAGTTGATAAGCAGTTACCCCGTATTGCTTCGCAATGGTAAAAATGGTTTCGTTTCTTAAAACCGTGTGCTTTCCGGCCGCATCGTTTCCTTTTGCAGCTTCGCTCGGTGCCTGCAGTGTAACGTTTACCGCCTTACGCTCATCAACATTTTTTGTAGCAGGAATAATTAGCTTCTGGCCAATTTGCAGGTGGTTACTCGTTAAATTGTTCGCTTTTTTTACCTCTTCAACCGTAGTTCCGTATTTCTCGGCTATTTTGCCCAAAAACTCTTTGGGCGCAACCGTATGTTCAATCATTGCACCAGTCGTGCCCGAATCATCTTTCGCTGTTGCTGTAGTACGGGTTTCGGTTTGTTCAGTATTAGCCGACTCGGCATTCTTTTTAGCCGGAATTTTTAATAACTGACCAATGCTCAGGCCATTACCCGAAAGGTTGTTTAGCTTTTTAATTTCATTTACGGTAGTTCCGTATTTCTCGGCAAGCATGTTTAGGTTTTCCTTTGCCTTAACAGTATGCTCAATAACCGTTTCATCGCCTGGTCCCGAACCGCTGCCCGCTTGCCACGGAATATTGGTCGGCACCTTAATAATTACACCAATCTGTAAGTATTTATTATTGTTAAAAGCCATGATTTCCTTCGGCGAAACATTGTATCTTCTACCGATGGAATAATACGTGTCTTTTGCTACGATTTGATGAACGATTAGTTTCTTGCCATTATTATTCTCTACACCGATCGAATCTCTAGCTGTGTTTGCTTTGGCATTTGCGATATTTATAGCAAATAAAACCACAGCACTTAAGTATATTTTACGCATTTAAATTGTATAAATTTTTAAGTCAAGAAAGCAATTATACGAATAATATTGTTAATGGATTGAGTTCAAACAAACGGTTGCTGTCAGAAAAATGAAGACGTAAAACCGATCTAATTTGTATTTTATTCATTCACAATTATTTGTAAAAGCTAATCTTTTGTGTTACTGTTATTAAACGAACTAACAATTAAGGTATTGTTTAATACTCGTATTTAGATTAAAACATTTATATATTTTAATTGTTACTTTGCATATCACAAGAAATAAACTAAATAAAAATGGACGCTAAAGAAATAAGCTTAAACGAAAAGGAAGTAAAACCAGTTGTTGATCTTTTAAATGATTATTTGGCAAATTACCACATCCATTATCAAAAATTGCGTGGTTGCCACTGGAATATCAAAGGACAAAACTTTTTTACCCTTCACGTTAAGTTTGAGGAATTATACACCAATGCGCAATTAACGATTGATGAGATTGCCGAACGCGTTTTAACGCTTGGCAAGCCACCACATAGCCGTTTTGCCGATTACATCAGCGAATCGCAGATTCAGGAAATCGACACCATCGGAATGAAAGATCTTGATATGGTTGATGCCGTTTTAGATGATATGGCAAAACTAATCGAAATGGAGCGTGAACTACTTGAAGCCACTGCTAGCGCAGGCGATGACGGCTCAAACGACATGGTAAACCGTTTCATGCAATTCAAGGAAAAAAATACCTGGATGTTGCGTTCCTTCGCAGGAAAAAAATAAGCTCGCCATTTTATGTGCGGCACAAGCTGATTTACAGATCAGTTGATGTTGTTTCTTAAACCAACCGGTTTATTTGCAACATATAAAATAAATATGGCATCACTGAAATAGAAAACTGCAGGGCCACAGGTTAACAGATTTAATATAATCAGTCGATCTGTGGCTTTTTTGTTTTACAGGATATATCTTTGGCCCATGGCTTATAAAAGTTTAGCAGAATGCGTAGCAGACCTTGAAAAGAACGGTCATTTAATCAGGATAAAACACGAGGTAGATCCCTACTTGGAAATGGCAGCCATCCATTTACGGGTTTACGAAAACAAAGGCCCGGCGCTCTTGTTCGAAAACGTAAAGGGAAGTCCCTTTCCGGCGGTGTCGAATCTATTCGGCACATTAGAGCGATCGAAATTTATCTTTCGTGATACTTTACCAAAGGTGCAACAGTTGGTCGCCTTACGCAACGACCCAATAAAAGCGCTCAAAAATCCATTTAAATATGCAGGTTCGGCCATGTCCGCACTCTCGGCATTACCGATGAAAACGCCATCTGCCAGAAGCAAATTCTTAAAAACCAACATCAGTAGTTTGCCACAAATTGTAAACTGGCCGATGGATGGAGGTCCGTTTATTACCATGCCACAGGTGTACACTGAAGATGTAGAAAAGCCAGGTGTTTTAAATGCCAACCTGGGCATGTATCGCATTCAGTTGGCGGGCAACGATTATATCCAAGATCAGGAAATCGGTTTACATTATCAAATTCACCGCGGCATTGGTGTTCACCAGTCAAAGGCAAATAAGCTTGGCCAACCGTTAAAAGTGAGCATATTTGTAGGCGGCCCACCGTCGCATCCCTTGGCGGCGGTAATGCCCTTGCCTGAAGGCTTATCGGAAATGACGTTTGCCGGTGCCCTGGGCGACAGGCGTTTCAGGTACTTTTACGACGATGAAGGATTTTGTATTTCTGCAGATGCCGACTTCATCATCACGGGGACGGTTTATCCTAACGAAAATAAGCCCGAGGGGCCGTTCGGTGATCATTTGGGTTATTACAGTTTAACCCATCCGTTCCCTTTAATGAAGGTGCACAACGTTTACCATAAAAAAGATGCCATCTGGTCGTTTACCGTAGTCGGCCGTCCGCCACAAGAAGATACCAGTTTTGGGGCCTTGATTCACGAGATTACCGGTTCGGCTATTCCCCAGGAAATTCATGGCTTAAAAGAAGTTCATGCCGTTGATGCCGCAGGCGTACACCCCTTACTCTTTGCCATCGGCAGCGAACGCTATACGCCATATTTAAAGCAGCGTCGACCGCAGGAAATTTTAACTATTGCCAATCATATTTTGGGCAAAAACCAGCTCAGTCTGGCAAAATATCTCTTTATAGCGGCAAAGGAAGATGATGAAGAACTCAGTACACACAGCGTTGCGGCGTTTTTAACGCACATATTGCAACGGGTTGACCTCACCCGCGACGTGCATTTTTACACCAACACAACCATCGATACGCTCGATTACAGTGGCGACGGTTTAAATAGCGGCTCAAAAGTGGTAATAGCTGCAGCAGGGGAGAAGAAACGCGATTTGTGGGCCAAAATTCCCGAAAACCTCAAACTTGGCGATGGGTGTTATCAGGCAGAAATTGCAATTCCCGGAATTATGGTCTTAGAATGCGATAAATACATCAGTCACGAAAAAACCGCTGTAGAAATAGCCTTGCTGAATAGTTCCTTTATAGATCAAGACCTTAGCGGCCTGCCGCTGATCGTTATTACAGACGATGCCAAATTTACTGCCGCAACCATCGACAATTTGGTGTGGGTTACCTTTACCAGAAGCAACCCGGCGGCCGATATGTATGGTGTTAACGATTTTACTATCAATAAACACTGGGGATGCAAAGGATCGCTGATTATCGATGCGAGGAAAAAACCGCATCACGCACCGGAGCTGATCAAAGATGCCGCAGTAGAAGAAAGGATAAATAAACTGGCCGAAAACGGAATGCCGCTGAGTGGATTATTTAAATTTTAAAAAATGAAATAATTTATTGATTTTTAGGTATGTATGATGAAAATATGGCCTAAGTTAATTTGTTTCGTTTGCATGTTGTGTTTTTTTGGCTTAGCATCCTATAGTCAACAAATCGATAGCATTTCAACAAATCTTGATAAATATCGACTGAAAAGCTCCGAATCTGTATTGTTTGTTCATTTTGATAAAAATGTATATGCAAACAACGAAGATGTTTGGTTCTCGGCCTATCTTATTCGTGCGGTTGCCGATTTAGCGCTTTATAATACGCTGTTTGTTTCCTTAGTAAATAATGCTGGCAGTACCATTGTTTTGCAACGCAAGTTTTTAATCAACAACGGGCTTTCTTACGGCAGTTTTAAGGTTCCTGACTCTGTTTTTACGGGTAGCTATCGTTTTGTAGCAAACACAAATATTAAGTACGATAACAAGCCCGACGTCGAATTTATTCAACCGATCTCGATAAAATCCTCAAATGTAAATCCGTTGCAGGCAACTATTTCGGTCTTCAAATCTTACGATGTTGAAACCAAAGAAGGAATAGCTTTATTAAAGGCCTCAACTGGCGACAATCGATTTGTAGAAGGAGCTAAGGTGAAATACGAAATTGGTAATAAAAACGAGATTATCAAAAAGGGATCGACCAAAACCAGTGTAATAGGAGAGGTAATGATCAGATACCCTGCTGATCAGATCACAGAAACAAACAATCGACTAAGCGTAACTGTCGAAGCTAAAAATAAAATCAGGCACTTAAACCTAAATTTGCCATATCCTGAAAGGCCGAAATACCAGTTGCATTTTTTTCCCGAGGGCGGATATATGGTTGATGGAATAAACGGTATGGTGGGCTTCGAAATCAAGGATTCGCAAAATGCAAAGGTCGGAGCCAACCTGATTCTATACCAGAATGATGAAGTTTTAGATACAATTTCTTCAAATTCCATCGGAATTGGCAGATTTGAGCTAACCCCAAAAGCGGGTAAACAATATACCGTAAGAATAATAGATACCACTAAAAGTGCACAAGCATTTCCTTTGCCCCAACAACTAAAAAAAGGTATCGGTATTAAACTTGATAAGGCGTTGGCCACTGACGATCTAAATGCGCTTATTGAAAGCAGTTACAATACAAAGGCATTTCTGTTGGTGCATAATTATAAAGAAATTATGCTTTATGCGCCATTAGATTTATACGCTCACCGGGCTCAAAAAGTACGACTAAATTTTACAGATTTACCAAAAGGTTTAAAAACAATTAC
>Ga0308165_1004917_pt1 | contig 12797 bp, 7 predicted proteins | sample PhyWR2_FD_201032 | JGI IMG/M metagenome (GOLD analysis project Ga0308165, IMG submission 201032) | Phyllosphere microbial communities from UC Gill Tract Community Farm, Albany, California, United States - DLSLW.R2 | ecosystem: Host-associated > Plants > Phyllosphere > Unclassified | place: USA...
ATGGCACTATCACAACTTTATGTTAAATTTGGAGATAGAATTCTCCAGGAAAAAAACAGCTTTTGAGGAGCATTAATTTAGAATCTGACACAGTTCAGGTGACACTCCCCTTCGAATCAGTTGTTCTGGTATACTTGCGCTTCCGTTGGACCAACAGATGCTGGGATCTTAATATCCCAAAAAGTTTGTCGCGTCCAATCGTCATGTTCTTGCGGGACATGTTTTCCCGTAACATCACATGCAGCTTACGCACTCCGGTCCGCGGTAGCTTATGTCGAATCTTCAGTACCATCTCTTTGATATACTGCTCAGCAACAGTTTTTTTTTGAGCTATTGCATCTTGCCTTATAGAAAGCCTACTTCGTGTAGCCAATCAGCTTGCACAACTTAGTAATAGTGTTCTTACTGGATAAAAATGCTATTTCTTGAACTGCTTGGCGCCAGAATTTTTTCGGATCTCGATGTTCAGTTCCCGCTCTGCGATCTCAACAAATTTCTTGTACATCGAAAGCTGATGTTCTGCTCCCTCAACCTCTTCTCCAATGCCTTGTTCTCTTGCTTTAACTCGGACTCAAGCTCTTTGAGTCGCTGTTGATCATTGTCGTTCATAGGCCTGCCAATGCTTTTATATCTTGGATAGGCTAATTTACTATATTTTCGCAACCAATTCTGAATGCACTGATTCCCGCGGATATCGTATTTACGTTGCAACTGGTCTTTATTCAAATGACCGTTCTCGTATTCCTCTACTGCTCAAATTAAAACAATTCCCTACATATTGTCTGTTGTTTTTCTATCGATCAAATTAAAACATGATATTATTAAATACTAATTTTTGGTTAAAAGTGCCGATCCAAACCTTACTATTTTTACAAAACTGCTATGGGCTCCCCGTTAATTAATTCTTGCGATGCACTGGTGGCCAGCTCAAGTACGATTATGGTATCAACAGGATCTTGTTGAGCTGCTAGCATTGTTATGGTTAAGTTTTCACCATCCTGTACTAATTTTGGTTTATTTAAAGGATTGGTAAAATTACTACATTTTAAAATTTTGGCCTTTAAGTTGGGCAGTTTTAAAGTATTCCCATCCCATTTGCTAACGTGGATATAAATTCTGTTCCCTTTAAAAGTAGCGCCGCCCCATGCACCATTTTTATACGGGCCACCCTTTGTAGCATAAATACTGGCTCCGTATTTTTTTAGCCAATCTCCTATTTTTCCCAGTCTATTTGCTTGTTCTGTAACTACGGTTCCTGTTGCATCGGGCCCTACGTTTAATAGCAGGTTGCCATCGCCTGTAGCACAGCTTACAAGCATTTTAATACATTCGGTATAGTTTAGCAACCTAGCATTGGGCTGATATCCCCAGGCTCCAATCGCCAGGGTCATACAGCTCTCCCAAGGCCGTGTATTTTGAAATTTCCCTATCACCTGCTCAGGTGTATCCCAATCTCCCAGGTATGCCTTTGGTTGCTTATTATACTCGGCAAGTACTGCAAGCCGGTTGTTCATGATTATACCCGGCTGTAGTTTTTTCACCAAGTTATAGGTATTGCCTATCTGCCAAAATTTTTCAAGGTCACCCGTGCCATAGCTGTCCCACCACAGCATATCTATTTTGCCATAATTGGTAAGCAGTTCTTTTAACTGGCCATTCATGTACTTGATATAGGCCTTATTATCTCCAATACCATACTCGGGATGATGCCAATCACGTTGGGAATAATATATGCCCAATTTCATTCCGGCCTTATGGCAGGCATCGGCCAACTGTTTTACAATATCTTTTTTATAAGGGCTTTGCATAATGGAATAATCGGTAAGTTTGGTATCCCACATGGCAAAACCATCATGGTGTTTTGCAGTAAAAACAATATATTTCATTCCTGCCTTTTTTGCTAAATTAACCAACTGGGTTGCATTAAATTTGATAGGATTAAACTTTTTGTATAGGATATCATATACTGGATCTTCAACATAACCGGCTGGGTCTCCGGTGATGTCTAAAGGCTTTGTTCCTTTTCTAGACCAACTGATTTCGGTACCCGCTATACTTGATATATCCCAATGGATAAACATGCCAAACCTGGCATCGGTAAACCATTTTGTTGAGGCATTATGTACGGATTGGTTTTTGTTTTGGCTATTCACCTTAGTTGCGATCAGTACTAAGACGATAAAGAATAATTTAAGTGTTTTCATGCTCTTGTTTCGATTACCTTCAATTTGTTTTTTATTTTGATATGTGCACAGGTTCAATAGGTTTTATTTTCAAATAATTATATCTATCTCATCATTTTCACTACACATATTCCCAGCCTCAGTCCCTTTTTCAATAAAATATATCAACACCAGGTTCTAAGTTCTTCATTACGCATCCTATAACATTTTTATATCATGATGAAGGCACTATTTACCTTCATCAATCTTTTTTTCCTTATCTTGCTTGTCTACATCTAGAAACTTGCCTGCCCCTTCAAAAAAGAGGTGTTTTATTTCTTTGGTGGAGCAGGCATTTATTTTTTGATCTTAACCAGTTTTATGGCTTTGGGCTGTCATTTAACGATTAGTACAATCGTTGCAAAATTAGCAACCTCTATCGTAGTTTAGTTGCTGACTTTAACGCGTAGTTCTTTGCCAATTTTATACAGCCTTGACTCTGCTGTAAATGTAGCTATCGCTTCTCCATCCTGAAACATCAGATTGGAGTTACTGCCTCTATGATAAAGCACCTATTCGTTTGCGATAACAAAATTGAGACCCAAAACTCGCGTTAATTAGTTTTATCTTGCATACACTTCGATTTTTAAACCGCTCGGTTTTTGGCCCTGTAAACGAATGTACCTTACCGGTTTGCCAGCAACATACACACCAGCCATAAATGAAGTAAAACTTATTTCTTCGGTTTTCTTTTTAGCTTTTCCAGACTCTTCCCATTTTTTTCCATCTGCTGATATACTGATAGAAATATTTCCATCATTATTATAGCAACCCATGCCCGTAGCATTTTTAAGGCTCCCAAGATCGAGGGTATAACTACCTTGTCTCCAATCGGTGCTTTCAATGTTTTTCACCAATATTTTTTCGCCATAGGTTGGATCATCAAATAAGCTCCAGGTTCCCTTTTCTAATACATTCTTAATTGGTTCCTGAAGGGTTATCTCCAATATGGTTACTGAAGCATCGGGAGCAGCGGGCTTCTTAAACTGAAGGTTATTCCCTTCTTTGTACCATGTTACTTTATCGTTTATGTTCATAAAAGATGCCTTTATAGCCGCATTATCTTTTAATATGGGCAATGTCAGTTTTTGATTTTGCCAATTAAATACATACAGATACACTTTATTGCCCCTGTGTACCGAGCCATAGTCTTTTGTTGGCATCCAAGGCCCGCCACGGGTACCGTAGTATGCTGTTCCATACTTTTTAAACCAACTGCCTACTTTTAAGAGTGTATCTTTTTGCGCATGGTCCCATTCGCCGTCAAAATGGGCACCCCAGCTCAACAATACATTCCCATTGCCAGCCGCTGCAGTAAGCATTTCCTTAATTAAACTTTTAACCGATTTGATGGGTAAATTAGGGTCATAGGCCCAGCTGTTGTTTAAGGTCATTGCACTTTCCCAACTGCGTTTCTGGTACATACCTATTCGCTGTTCTGGAGTATCGAAATCACCAGGTAAACTTGTTCTGTTATTAATCAGTATTCCTGGCTGCAATTGCCTCATCATTCTGGTCAGCTTTTCAGCTTCCCACATATCGGCTTTAAACATACCTCCCCACCAAACGGCATCGAACCAAAATATATCAATTTTTCCATATTTGGTTAACAGCTCACGTACTACATTAAATTGATAGTCGATGTATTTTTTATGACTAGGGCCAGGAGTTACTTTTTTACCTGGTAAAGCTTCATAATAGGGTGGGTTAGGGATACGCTTTATAGTACTTGTATCAATTGGCGCATAATCTGGATGGTACCAATCGCGTTGAGAATAATAAATCCCTACCGGCATTTTAGCTTTATGGCATGCATCGATTATTTCTTTCAGGTAATCTCTTTTAAATGGTGTATTTGTAATTTTAAAATCTGAATATTTGGTGTCCCACATATGGAAACCATCATGGTGTTTTGCAATTACCACGATATATCTCATCCCGGCATCTTTGGCTATTTTTACCCACTCGCTGGCATTAAATTTTTCGAGCTTAAAAAGCGATGGCCAGGTTTTTTTCCAAGCACTATCAGGATAGGCTCCATGGCCTTGATCTGGCGCTTTACGATTATACACAATTGGCCAGCTCATATCTTTATTAACATATGAGTTTAAACCAAAGTGGATAAACATGCCGTAACGGGCATCATCATGCCATTTATTACTTTCTGGTTTTGCAAAATTACTGGCGTTCCATTGTTTGGTGGTAAATACCTGGTATAGGTGCTGTTCTCCCTTATCATGAGATGGCCTGGGATCACCACTTAGTACGCTCCATTGTGAGAAAGAATAGTTTGCGATTAGTAAGCAGATAATGGATAGGGTTAATTTTTTTAAGGTTAAGATTTTCATATCAAAATGGCTTAGTATTTCTTTGTTTAGCATAGTGAAGGTTTAATGAATTAAAGATAAAGCCACTTACAAGGTTTGCTTTATCTTTAGTTAGTGTTATTTCCATTCATCTGCTTGCATCAATATCCCTTTTGAAGCATCAATTGCACTTTGAGGAATAGGCCATATATAATTTTTGGCAGTAAAAACCCTATTTTCTATTACCGTTTTAGGATAGGTATTTACTTTTCCACCAGCTGTACTGATTGCATTTATGCCAGCGGAGGCATCAATAGTGTAAATAGGACCGTTTAATACTTCTTCGCCAATTTTCCATCTAAGAATATCAAAATAGCGTAATCCGTCCCCTGCTAATTCAATCCTTCGTTCGTGGCGTATAAAATCTCTCATCGTAGATTGGCTGATGCCTGTTGCCCTAAGTGCAAAAGTCGCGGCTACAGTAGGCATTCCAGCACGTTCTCTTATTTTATCCAATGCTGTAATTACATCCGTGGTAGGACCCGATATTTCATTTGTAGCTTCAGCAAAATTCAGCAATACTTCGGCATAACGTAAAATCTTCCAATTGTTAGCTCCAGAATAGATTGGGTAGGCGGTACGTTGAACATTCTTTGTCCAGGAGAAGCCAGTGTTTGTGCCTTGATCTGCTCCTATTTTATCGCCTGCAGAATTAAAAGGATCAAATTGTTTTTGTTCTGGATTAGCTGGATTAACGGTTTCGTATGTGCCGGGGTAATAAAGTGTTTGCCTCATCCGCGGATCACGGTTTTCGAATGGGGCCGTTGGGGTATACCTTGGATCATTTGTATAAGGATAATAACCCAGATCGCTTTCGTAATCACTTACCAGATTAGCTGAAGGATTAACTAGATTATTACCGATAACCAAAATAGAACCTAAGATATTGCGTAAAGTATTTGCCCCTTCGTTAGCTCCATAGTATCCGTAGGATAAAATATCCTCTGAAGAATAATCGCCCATTTCTTGAAAAAAGTTAAAATAATCTTGTTTGGGATCCGGTGTGGTACCTTGGTATAAGCGATAAATATTCAAATCCATTGCCTTTTTGGCCTCGGAGGCAGCTTCGCTATATTTGCTATTATATAAGTAAATTCTTGATAATAAAGCGTAAGCAGCGCCTTTTGTTATCCTCCCATTATCAGCAGCAGGATAGGATGTTGGTAAACCATCAGCAGCTTCATTAAGCCAGGTGATGATCTTGGCCGTAATTTGAGCTTTTGGTGTTTTTGGAATATCTGCTTCTTGCCCGGTCTCGAATACTTTTTCTACTAAAGGTACATCTCTATAAAATGTAGTGAGCAGGAAATAACGGAAAGCTAAAATAAATTTAACTTCACCAATCAGTCGTTTTTTTAAGCTTGCGTCCAAATTAGGTACTTTCTCCACATCTCTCAAGAAAATAAGGCAGTGTCGTATTGGCGCATAACTCCAGTTATTACTGGTATTCAGGGCTGTATAGGTGCCGTTTCCGAAAATTCTTACCCCAGTTGATTTAGAATAGGCATTATCGCTATAGGCCTCGTAATAAACGGAATTTTGATTGGGCAAAAATGTATAGGCATAGGTGGCAAATTTTATTGCGTCATCAGGAGTTTTCCAGTATGTTTCCGAAGAAACCTGGTTTAGTGGAACAAGGTCAAGTTGTTTTTTACAACCCGTAAATATTATACTTGTTACCAGGATAAGACCGGATATATATTTATATATGTAATTCATTTTAATCTTTCTTTAAGTTATAAATCAACATGTAACCCTAAACTGAATACCTTAAGCTGTGGGTAATTACCAATGCCATCGTAGTTGCTAAGTTCCGGATCAATTTCCTTAGGATAACCTTTAGGTGTAAGGGTAAATAGGTTTTCGCCAGTTAAGAATATTCTTAAACTTTTAAGTTTGATTTTCTGCGCAAATGTGGTTGGGATATTATAGCCAATCTGGAGGTTTTTCAAGCGTAAATATTGTGCTTTATATAATAACCAGCTAGATAGTGCACCATAATTAACCGATTGGTTTATGCGTAGGAGTGGGTATCTTGCATCTGTGTTGCTTGGTGTCCAGGTATCGGTTTGCGATTTTAAAATATTTCCAGTTGCTGTAGCAAATGGGCTTGCAACACCCGATCCTAAGTTTTTTAGGTTTTGAAGTGCACCTTGAAATAAAAATGACAGATCAAAACTTTTAAACGATAGCTTTCCATTGAAGCCATAATAATAATGAGGTTGTGCTTCACCGAGTATTATCCTATCATTGGCATTTACTACATTATCTCCATTAATATCTTTTAGTTTAATATCCCCAGGCCTTAAACTTGCCTGGTTTGGCTGTACCGCATGGCTATTGATCTCTGCCTGAGATTGAAAAAGCCCCTCTGCCTGATATCCGAACCATTCCCACCTCGAGTGGCCCTCTTGTAATGGGTTATCGCTAATTGTAGGGGCTGTTCCTCCCAAGCTGATGATTTTATTCCTGTTATCAGAAAAATTAACGCCAACTGAATATTTCAAATCATTGATGATATTTTGATAACTTAAATTGATTTCATAACCCCTATTTTGGAAGATCCCGGAGTTAAGGTATGGAGCGCTTGCGCCAAAAGTGGTGGCTACGGTAGGGGTTCGTATAATCCCGGTGGTACGTTCGTTATAAAGCTCAATAGTAACATTCAAATGATCATTTAATAAATTGGCATCAAGACCAATGTTTGAAGTGGTTTTGGTTTCCCAGGTAAGATCGTAATTAGGAATGTTTAAATAATTGGTAGTTTGAAACTGCGCATTATTTAATGCATATTGACCAGTCCCTAAAATTGCGGCAAACGGGTATAGCGCTGTTTCACCTAATGCACTTTGATTGCCTACAGAACCATAAGAAGCTCTTAGTTTAAGGAAATTCAGCGTTTTGTTCTGATGAAAAAAAGATTCATTGCTAATTACCCAACCAGCAGAAACAGACGGGAAAAATCCAATTCTCTTGTTACGGAATCTAGATGATCCATCAACTCTTCCATTAGCTTCCACCAAGTATTTTCCTTTATAATCATAATTAATTCTGCCAAATCCAGATGAAAGTGCCCACTCTGTAGCTCTACCTCCAATTCCCCAAAGTGTGCGGTCATTATTTCCCCCATCAATTTGGAGAATGTCGTTACTTAAAAAACCTGCTCTACTTGAGGTATTTAGTTCGCTGTAAAGGCTTTCCTGAGAGTAGCCTACCAATAATTTAAAGTTATGATTGCCAAATGAATTTGTGTAAGTAGCGGTTAGAATGAGGTTAGGATTCTTGTTAAAGCTGTTTGTCTTAGCTAAAATAGGTGTTGCAGGTGCACTGTAGCCGGGAGACCCATCATCATAATAAACACTTATTGGTTTTTGTTGATTAGTTTGGTTAGTGGTAGAATATACATAAGAATAAATACCCTTTAATTCAAGCCCGGTAACTGGCTTGTAAGTAGCTGTAATAATATTTGAGAAGGTATTATCGTCGTAGCTGTCCGTACCTCCCTGGTAAATGGCCTGATATGGAGTCCAGCCACCCCTAAATGTTCTGGGTAAGCCAGAAGCAGTATATGGAAACTCGGTAACTGGTACGTAATAAGACCAGCCAAGGGCCGCTGCTAGGCCACCTCCGACAGTAGGCTGCCATCTATCACCACTGATGTAAGACGAGTTAATTCCAACCTCAAAGTTATCGCTGAGTTTTGCATTGACGTTAGCTCTAAGGTTTTTCCTTTTATAACCTACGTTATCCATCAATGCTCCTTGATTTAATATGGATCCCGAAAGGAAATAGTTTACTTTGTCTCCCGCTCCACTTACACTAAGCGTATGTTGTTGTTGAATAGCTCTTTTATTAAGAATTAATTGAATCCAATTGGTACTAGGAAGTTCACCGCTTTTATATTTCTGTATTGTGGCGGCATCAAATCGTGGTGTTGCCCCAGGATTGTCATTTTGTATCGCGGTATTAACAAGATCTACATACTCGGGAGCATCTACAAAAACTGGTAAACGTGTTGTTTTTTGAATACCAACATTACCATCGTAAGAAATGGTAGGCTTACCATTTTTATTTTTACCCGTTTTGGTTGTAATCAACAATACACCTCCAGAGCCCCTTGCGCCATATATAGAAGTGGCGGAAGCATCTTTAAGTACGGCAATATTATCAATATCAGTTGGGTTGAGGTCATTTAATGAGAGGGTTGATGGTACCCCATCAACAACTAATAATACCGGGTTGTTTGATAATGAGCTAATACCACGGATATTGATGGTTGTTTGTGCAAACCCAGGTTGGGCGCTGGTTTGAGAAATGTTTAGCCCTGGAACCTGGCCCTGTAAGGAATTAATTACCGATGGTGTTGATCTGCCTTCCAGCTCTTTACTACCGATAGAAGATACCGCACCTGTTAAGCTGGCTTTCTTTTGCGTGCCATAACCCACAACCACAACATCCTTCATCAGGTTTTCCTCTGGCTTTAACATAATTTCCGGTTTCAAATTGTTTTTTCCTACAGCTAGTTGTTGTTCCGTATAACCTACAAAGCTGATCAGGAGTATAGCACCATCATCGGGTACTGTAATGGTAAAGTGTCCTTCGGTATTGCTAATTGTGCTGAGCGCGGTACCTTTTACATTAATGGAAGCCCCTATTAAGGGCAGTCCCTGTTCATCAACAACTTTTCCATTGATATTTAACTGTTTACTAATAATGGCGGGAGTAACAATAGCCGTAACTTTTGCACCACCACTTTTAATTACAATCACCTCATCTTTAATGGTGTAAATTAATTTTGTATTTAGCAGGGCCTGGCTAAGTACAGCATCAACCGAGACATCTTTAGTGTGGATGGAAATTTTTCCGGCGTCCCTTATCTGGTCGCTACGGTAGACAATATTATAGCCTGTTTTTTTCTTTATGGCAAGCAGTATGGTTTTAAGATCTGCCTGCTCGTATTCCAGGCTTATCTTTTGTGCAAAGCCCACTGCAACCACCTGTGTTATCAGTAAAATAGTAAATAATATAGTTAAATTCAGGCGCATAAATATCATCTGTTTGTTCTGTAAAAAGGCCCTTTTGGGTTTGGGACTTATTTTTTTACACTCAAAATTTACACTGCCCGTCGCGTATTGGGCGAAGCAATTTGGGTGAAATTTCATATATTTGGTTTGTTTAGATTGATTAATTGACTTCACATTCGTTAAGCATTTTAGGCATTGCTGAAGGTGTTAACGCACCTTCGGCTTTATTTGCCATGCTATTTCAAGTAGATATTGGTTATTTCATGACAAACACCCTCCTTCCTTCTATTCTAAAGTGAACGCTTTCTGTTAATTCTAATTTTTCGAGTACCTTTTCCAGATCCTTATAACGGGATATACTGCCTCCAAATAGATACTGTTTATTGTTGTTCTGATATACGATTTCGACATTATACCATCTGGCTATCTTTTTCATAATCTCTTCGATCGGTTCATCATCAAAAACAAAAAGTCCATTTTTCCAGCCCATTACCGATTCGATATCAACATTGGTAACATTTAACGTATTTTCTTTTTTATCAAGAACAGATTGTTGGCCTGGTGCCAAGAGTTTGCTTCCAGGCAGCGCCTTCACCATCACCTTTCCTTCAAGCAAAGTTGTTTTTACATAAGCCTCATTGGTATATGCCGAAACATTAAAATGCGTTCCTAATACTTCTATGGTCTGATTATTGGTTTCAACTAAAAAGGGGATGCTTTGTCCTTTTTGGTTTTTCTTTTTGGCAATTTCAAAATAGGCTTCTCCGTTCAATTTTACTTTACGCTCCTTTTCAGAGAAATTTGTACTAAAGCATAAAGAGGAGCTTGCATTCACCCATACCCGGCTATCATCAGGTAAGTTGATCTGATATTCGCCACCTACAGGCGTTTTAATCGTATTAAATTCATTAATTCCTACAGCATGATTTTTAGAAACTGTAAAGCGTAAGCTCCCCTCTCGGGTTTTGGTAATGGAAATTCCTGATTGCGCTATAACCTGTCCATTCGCTACCGAATCCAACGAAATTACTTTTCCATTGGCAAGTATTAATGTAGCCCTATTGCCTCCAGGCAAAATGTGGATTTTCTTTTGAGCATTATAAACAAGGTTTTCTTTATTACGTGGATAGACCCACCAGCCTATAATGATACACAGTAATATACTTGCTGCAATTTTGTACCTTGTATATTGTTTTTTTTGTGGCAATTGAGGAAGAGACAAATCTGCAGCGATCTGAATTGACTGTAATTGTTTTATTTCTTTTGAAAGCAATGGTAATTCATCTTTCCCGAGCTGGTTGTACCAACTTTCTATAATAGCCTGTTCTGCATCAGAACATTTTCCAGAAAGATATTTCTCTATTAATATTTTAAATTCCTGCTCCTGCATATTTATACCTGGTTAGGCGGTTTATATGTTAAGACAGTTAAGTGCCCAGGTAACAGGTATAAAATGATTGATATTTTTTAAAAAAAAATCATAAACAACTGATAAGCAGATATTTATTTTTTTTAAAAAATCAAAATAAAACAAAACATTTTTTTTTACAGTAACAGTGAGAAAAATGCATTAAACTTTACCTTAAGTAGTTTTAAAGCATTGCTTATTTGCTTCGATACGGTTTGTTCGGATATTTGAAGCTGACTTGAGATTTCTTTGTGCGAAAGCTGTTCAAATCTACTTAATCTAAATATTTTTTTTGTTTGCGGAGAAAGCTGGTCAATTTCTGCCTGAATTATTTTAGCAAATTCTTTTTCCCTTATTAAAAAATCTGTTGTATAATGGCAATCGGAAGCATATTTTTTAAATGAATCGGCATATCGGAGTTCTACATCATTATGGGCAATAAAATTCAAAACCTTGTTTCTTGCAACTGCATACAGGTATGCTTTTAAATTACTGGTTACGGGTAGTCTTTCCTTCCACTCCCACAAATCAGTAAAAATTTCTTGTAAAATGTCTTTTACTAGATCAAAATCGGCCAGTTTCCTGTAAATATGAACTTTGAGCAATGAACCATATCTTTCATATACTTCTGTATAGGCAATAGCGTCCCCTGCCTTTATCAGTTGGCTCAACTCCTTGTCATCAAGAAATTTATATTTGGTCATCTATGAGATGTATTAGCTAAAGTAAAGAAAGTTGATATAAAAAATAATGCTGCTGGAGATATTATTTTTTCCCATTTTCCTTTTTTGATGATTCGAATATATGAATTATCTTAATAATAAGTATTTTATATGATGAGGGTAATAAGGATCCAATTTTTGTTGGATTACATGGGTGGCGAAATCGACGTATTTCTCTACTAGAATACTTTGAAGCTTTAGGATAAAGTGATTATCAGCGTTTCGTTTCGACGGACCAAAAAGATTGCTGATAGCACAAGGGTCTGGAAAAAATTCGAAAGGATTGCGTAGTTTAATAAAATGAGCTTTCATTTTCAGACAATTAGGTATTCAAAAGCCATCGGACAAAATTTCAAAGCAAAAATTACACCATTGAATAATTTTCAATAAAATTCACAATATTCCTAAAACAACTAAAGACACAATTAAAGGATAATAAACACAAAATCTGAAGATAGTATTCTGAAATTTAGCACCTATTTTAAGTCTAAAATAAACGAAAATTTGGCAAAAAAAAGTACTAAACATTGTTTAAAATTAGTAAACAATTTTTAACCAAAATCGGCAACAATTTGAACAATATAGTATTTCATTCGATGATATTAGATTTTATGGCTAGATTAGATAAATGACCATTAAACATACACTATTAACTAATAAATTAGATTATTATTTCATTTAAAAAAGACATGAATAAAGGAATTGTTATCTATGTAAAAATATAAGAACCACATAATATTAAAAACCCACTCAATGAAAACCAATTTAAAGATTCTATTAGTGAGCACTGTCATGGTTATGATAGGCGCAACGGATCTTGCAGAGGACTTATCTTGTCGTCCTGATCAGATAGGGCTCGGTATTCTTCGCATTCAAAAGTTTCCAGCCAGCATGCTTTGATGCTGTCATTAGTTTGAGTAAGCCGTTCCGTCGGATATGATCGTATATTAAATAGATTGCAACCTTGGTAGAATATTCAAATGCCTCTCACTTCTGCCGGATCTTTCATTAAATATGGACACATCTCCGAAAGATTTTAAAATCGTAAGCTTCCG
>Ga0308165_1004919_pt1 | contig 12795 bp, 11 predicted proteins | sample PhyWR2_FD_201032 | JGI IMG/M metagenome (GOLD analysis project Ga0308165, IMG submission 201032) | Phyllosphere microbial communities from UC Gill Tract Community Farm, Albany, California, United States - DLSLW.R2 | ecosystem: Host-associated > Plants > Phyllosphere > Unclassified | place: USA...
GTGATCGATAGGGTGTTTGCGTTTGATCAGGCGAAGGATGGGCTCGTCCATCTTGAACAAGGCCGTGCCAAAGGCAAGGTGGTAGTGCAGATGAAGCAATAGCGCGGCCGCGTGCTTGCGTGCAGCGCAACGGATTTCAAATTAAATCAAAAGGAAAAATGATGGCGACCTCAAAAGTTGTTTTGGTAACCGGCGTCTCATCCGGTATCGGCCGGGTGGCGGCCGAGCAATTTGCACGGCAGGGATGCGAGGTATTCGGCACCGTCCGCAATATCTCCACGGCGGCGCCATTGCCCGGCATCACCCTGATTGAGATGGATGTCCGCAACGACGACTCAGTGCGCCATGCCATTGCCGAGATCGCGGGCGCCACCGGACGCATCGATGTACTCGTCAACAACGCCGGGGTGAATATGATCGGAGCGGTGGAAGAGACCAACATGACCGAGGCGATGAGTCTATTCGAGACCAATGTCTTCGGCATCATGCGTACCTTGCAAGCCGTATTGCCGCACATGCGGAAACAGCGCTCGGGAAGAATCGTGAACGTGAGTTCCGTGCTTGGATTTCTTCCTGCGCCCTACATGGGGCTCTATTCGGCATCGAAGCATGCGATCGAGGGGCTGTCGGAAACACTGGATCACGAAGTACGACAGTTTGGCATTCGTGTCACGCTGGTGGAGCCGGCCTACACCAGAACCAGCCTGGAGACCAATTCACCGCAGGCCAAGTCCACTCTTGCTGCCTACGACCGGGAGCGCAATATTGTGGCCGCCGCGGTTGCCCGCGCTACCAACGAGGCGCCTGAGCCCTATGCCGTTGCCACGACAATCGTTGACGCAGCGCTTGGCAAATGGCGCATGCGCCGCACGCCTGCCGGCCAGGCCTCGCTGCTGGGTACATTGCGCCGATTCTTGCCGGCAGGGCCGGTGGACGCCAGCTTGAGAAAACAATTCGGGCTTTCCTGAAATCTGCCTGCGAGAGCGTGATCAATGCGTTCAATGTGAATTCCCATCCCACATCCAGGCCCACAACCTTGGCAAATGCAGCGGCCTGGAGCGATCCGTGACGGTGCGGGCCATCACTGCGCGCTGCAATGCCGCGCTGTCGTCGTAGAACGGCTTGGCGTCCACCTTCAGGCCGGTTTCCTGCGCGCTGTCGAGCAGGATCTGCATGTACTCCAGCATGTGGCGCGAGGTATAGCGATTGAGGTCGTGGAACGTGACTTCCACCGGGATTACGCCATCCACCGTCGGCAGCTCGCCGTCAGCGATGCGTTCGCGCATCTCCGACAACTGCCGCAGGATATTCGAGCGGCGGCGCAGGCTGAAGTTGTAGCCCCAGATCTTGCCGTCGTTCAGGCTGACATCGGTCATCAGCACATGAAAGCCGTGCTGCTGATAAGCGGCGAAGGTGCGCTGGTCGAAGTTCCAGAACGGCGGACGCAAAAAGATCGGCGCGGCGCCGGTGATGGCGGCAATGTCGGCGCTGCCGTCGGTAAGCGATTGTTCCAGCGCCTGCGGGCTGAGGTCGCGATGATTGGTATGTCCCGGGGTGCTGGTATGGAACGCCAGGATATGTCCTTCCGCATGCTCGCGCCGCATGATCTCGCGACCGAGTTCGCTACCGCCTGCACCGCTGGCGCGCGTCTGGACAAAGAACACCGCCTTGACGCCGGGCACGTGCGGATTGTTGGCGAGGTCGTCGAGAATCGACAGCGTCGGATTGGCAAATCCGGACGCGCTCGGACCGTCGTCGAAGGTCAGCAGGAAACGAATCGGCGCCTGCACGTTGAGGCGCTGCTCGGTCAGCGGCGTCAGCGCAATGGGCGGGGCAATGCAGCCGCTCAGGCCAAGCGCCAAGGTGACTGCGGATAAAGCGGAGGAGATGGTTTTCAAGCTACGGACCTGTCATGTATTGCAGTGTCGACAAATCCATGGAAGAGCCGCACAGAGGCGGCCGATTATACCTGAGCGACTGCCGTCAAATTAATGGCCTGCAGCCGGAAAGCCCTTGCGTCTGGCCAGCCACGCCACCGCCAGCGTCGGCGCCAGCAATACCAGCAGGGCCCACGGAAACGATGCCACGCCAATGGTATCGAGCAGCACGCCGCCGACAATGCCGCCGCCGGCAATCGCCAGGTTCCACACCGTCACGATCATCGCCTGCGCGACATCGGCCGCTTCGCCGGCATTCTTGGCCGACGCCGTCTGGAACAAGGTCGGCACGCCGCCATACGCCAATCCCCACGCCGCTACGCCGGCATACACCATCGCCGGGTTGTGGCCCGCGCCCCACATGCCCAATGTCGCTGCCGCCAGGGCGAACAGCACGATGCTGATCAGCACCAGCGCGCGCAGGCGGCGATCAATCAGGGCGCCGGTGACCCAGATCGAAGCCAGCGCGCTCGCGCCGAAGATCAGCAGGATGGCGCCGACCTGGTCCGCCATGCCGGCGGGCACGAGAAAGGGAGCGATGTAGGTGTACAGGATGTTGTGCGCCAGCACGAACGCCAGCGTCACAAACAATACCGAACGCACCCCGGGCAGCATGAACACGCCGGCGATCGACACACGCCGGTCGTTTTCCTGGCCCGGGAAATCCGGCACCCGGGCAAGGGTCCAGACGATCAGGACCAGCGTCATCGCGCTCATGATGCCGAAGCTCAGGCGCCAGCCCACGCTCGCGCCGAGAAAGGTCGCTGCAGGAATGCCCAGCGACAGCGCAATCGGAATGCCGGCCATCGTGACGGCGATGGCGCGGCCCTGCAAATGCGCCGGCGCCATGCGCGCTGCATAGCCCGCGATCAGCGCCCATACCACGCCTGCGAACACGCCGGCAAAGAAGCGCGCCGCCAGCGTCAATGGATAGCTGGTCGATACCGCGGTGATCGTATTGACGATCACGAAGCCGACGATGGCGGCCATCAGCAAGGGCTTGCGTCGCCAGCTTTGGGTGGTTGCCGTGAGCGGAATGGCGGTGACCATGGAGCCGATCGCATACAAGGTCACGAGCTGGCCGATGAAGGACTCGGACACGCGCAAGTCGGCGCTCATCTGCGGCAGCAAGCCGGCCGGCATCGCTTCGGTCAGGACGGTAATGAAGGCCGCCATCGCCAGCGCCAGCAAACCGGCCAGCGGAAGTTTGTCGGCGGCGTTGTCGATAGTCTTGTGTGTCGAATGAGGCCGCGCAGATGCCGGCGCGGGGGCGTTGGTGTCGCAACTGATTGGAGAAGTCATATTGGTGGCAGGGTGGTCCGGTCAGCGGTTCAGTGTGAAGCAACGGCAAACGCCATCGCATGAACGACCAAGATAAGGCTTTCGTCGACTGCGGACAATTGGGCTATAGTTCCGAACACATTGGACTAATATGTCCGTAATTGAATTGCCTCGGTACGCACGAAGGAATGACATGGATAGCCTCAACTCGCTCAACGCCTTCGTCCAGGCGGCAGAAGCGCGCAGTTTCACCGGCGCCGGCCAGCAGCTCGGCGTGTCGCCGTCGGCCGTCGGCAAGTCGATTGCGCGCCTGGAGGAACGGCTCGGCGTGCGCCTGTTCCACCGCTCCACGCGGTCGGTGACGCTGACGCCGGAAGGCGCCGCCTTCCTCGAACGCTGCCGCCGCATCTTCAGCGAGGTCGAGGCGGCCGAGCAGGAGTTCGCGCACAGCCTCGGCGCGCCGCGCGGCAAGCTGCGCGTGAGCATGCCCATCGTCGGCATGCTGATGATGCCGGCGCTGAGCGCCTTCATGCACGCGCATCCCGAGATTGAACTGGAACTCGATTTCACCGACCGGCTGGTCGACGTCATCGCCGAAGGTTTCGACGCCGTCGTGCGTTCCGGCGACGTGACCGATTCACGCCTGGTGGCGCGACCGCTCGGCAAGTTCCGGTTTCGCCTGGCGGCGTCGCCTGCTTACCTCGAACGCGCGGGCGTGCCGCGCTCCCCCGACGACCTGTTGCAGCACGCCTGCCTGCATCATCGTTTCGCCACCAACGGCAAGCTGGAACGCTGGCCCTTGCGTGGCGGGCGAGGGCGCAAAGACCTCACCCTCGATCTGCCGACCACCGCCGTGGTCAACACCATCGAGCCCTTGATCCACCTGGCCGAGGCAGGACTGGGCATCGCCTGCCTGCCGGATTTTTCCATTCGCGAACAGGAGCGCAAGGGCACGCTGGTGAGCGTGCTCGACAGCCATATCCATCACGCCGGCACCTTCCGCATGCTGTGGCCGTCGAGTCCTTATCTCTCGCCCAAGTTGCGCGCGTTTGTGGATTTCATGGCGGCGCATCTGTTCACGTGATGGTCATGTGATTCCGGACTTTGCCAAGGCGCTCAGGGCCGATTTGCGCCGTAACAGGAACAGGCGCAGAGCTGCCGCATAGTCGGCCGGCGCCGCAGCCTGCACCGAAGGACGTTCGCGCAATGCCGCACGCCACGCACGTACTTTCGGCGTTGCCGCCATGAAGCCGAAATCGGCGATGGCGTCGAACACGTCGAAGTAGCGGAACACCGGTCCGAACACCGCATCGACCATGCAGAATTCATCGCCGGCGAAGTAGGGACCGTCGCCCAGCACGTCTTCCAGCTGCAGGAACCTGCGGTGGATATCTTCAGCACGACGTCGCAAGCCGGCTTCGTCCGGCGCAGCGTAAAAGCCGCCAATGACGTTCAGCAGCGACGAGCCGAACTCCATCCAGCCGCGATGGCGCGCACGTGCCAGGACTGGAGTCGGATGCAGTCGCGGCGCCACGCTGTCATCGAGGTATTCGCAGATGACAGCCGACTCGAAGATCGCCTCGCCGTCCACCAGCAACACCGGCGTTTTGCCCAGCGGCGACACCTGCAGGAACCAGTCGGGTTTGTCGGCCAGGTCGATGTCGATGCGTTCGAAGGACAGGCCTTTCTCTTGCAGCACGATGGCGACGCGCTGCACGTAGGGACACAAGTGATGGCTGATCAGCGTGAGAGGCATCGTCATGACGGCCTCACGCCGCCGGAACAAACGGTACAAAACGCTTGCTGCGCGCGACGGCATAGGCGCCGTCGCCGGTCAGCCACAACACCACCGACATGGCGACCAGAAAGGCCGGATATTCCCAACCGCCGCCCTGGCTGGTGTGCACCCAGCCATTGTTCCAATGCACCGTAGCCGCAAGCAGCAGGATCGGCGTCAACGCCAGCGCAAGCTGGCGCGCATACACGCCGAGCAGGATCGCGACGCCGCCGATGATTTCCATCGCGAACACCGGGTATGCCAGGACGCCGGCAAAGCCGATGCTCTCGAAGTACTGGGCCGTGCCCGGCAGCGTGAAGACCAGCAGCTTGAGCAGCGCGTGCGAGATCCACATCGCCGCCAGGCTGACGCGCAACAGCAGCGCGCCCCAGGCATGGGTGGAACTGACGACGCTATGATCCGCGGCATGCGCGCCCGGGGAAGAAAAAGAAGACATGGAATACTCCAGGTGAATGAAAGGACAGGAGTAATATAGGTCGACAGAAATGCAATGAAAATAGGCAGGAGTGCAGACAATGAATGCAAAGTTGCAATACAAACCGGCATACAAAATCAGTCAGCCGGATCTCGAAACCGTGCTCGCATTGGTGCGCACGCAGACGCTGGCGGCAGCCGGCGAACGGCTGGGCGTGGATGCGTCGACGGTGTTTCGCGCCGTGCAGCGTATGGAGAAGGGACTCGGCATCCGTCTGTTCGAACGCTCGCGCAGCGGCTACCAGCCCTCTGAACTGGCGCAGGAACTGGCGGTGCATGCGGAACAGATGGAAGCGCAGCTCGAGGCCGCACGCTCGGCGGTGCAGCTGCAGCCCGACCAGATTTCCGGCACCGTACGCATCAGCACCACCGACACCGTGCTGCACGGCCTGGTGGCGCCCGCGTTGAAACTGCTGCGCGCCAGCCATCCGTTGCTGACTTACGATCTGTATGCCGGCAATGAACTGGCCAGCCTGACGCGGCGCGACACCGACATTGCCGTGCGCGCCACGCGGCGACCGCCGCAGCATCTGATCGGCAAGCACGTCGGACCGATCCGGGTAGCGCTGTATGCGGGCAAGAAAAGCGGGATCAAGGATGTCGATGCCGGTATCGCTGCCGGCAGCTGGATTGCGGCCGATGACGCGCTGCCCGAGCATCCTTCGGTGATCTGGCGCAAGAAGCATTTCCCCAAGGCGACGCCGGCTTACCGCGTCAACAGCATCCTCACGGTGGCGGAACTGACGGCGCAAGGTCTCGGCATCGGCCTGTTGCCGGTGTTCCTGGCGGAACGGCGCAACGACCTGGTCCAGCTGACCGAAACCATAGACGAATGCCAAACCGAGTTATGGCTGCTCACACACACCGAATCGCGCCACCTGCGCCGCGTGTCGGCAGTGTTCAATCACTTGACGGAACAGATCGCACTGGCGTGACGGGTCGGCATCGGCGACGCTGCGGCGCTATACTTTGCGAGGCAATATGGGAGACCGGCGCACACGGCGGTTTCTCTTCCTGTTGAGAGTCAATCGCTCGAAAGCCACCATGCCCGTCTCCTATCTGCGCAGTCTCGCCGGCAAGAACCGCACCCTGACCGCCAACCGTCACCTGGCGTTCGTGTTGTCCGCGATTGCGGGCGCGATCAATGCCGGGGGTTTCCTGGTGGTCGGGCAGTTCACCTCGCACATGTCCGGCATCCTGTCGATGATGGCCGAGGACCTGGCCGTCGGCGCAATCGGCCTGTTGCTGTCGGGCGCTGCCAGCATGTTGTTCTTCGTCGCCGGCGCCGCCTGTTCCGCAGTGCTGATCAACTGGGCACGCAAACGCCGCCTCGAAGCCGAATACGCCATGCCGCTGGTTGCCGAAGCGTTGCTGTTGTTGTGCTTCGCGCTGCTGGGCGGCAACATCGCCGGCGTCGAATGGCTGTTCGTCCCTGTCACGGTGCTGTTGCTGTGCTTCATCATGGGCTTGCAGAATGCCATGATCACCAAGCTTTCGCGCGCCGAAATCCGCACCACCCATGTCACCGGCATGATCACCGACATCGGCATCGAACTGGGCAAGGCGCTCTACTGGAACAGCCGCCGTCATCCCGATATGCAGGTGCGCGCGGATGTCGCCAAGCTGAGGACCCTGACGACGCTGGTGGCCTTGTTCTTCGTCGGCGGTGTGACCGGCGCGCTGGGATTCAGGCACATCGGTTTCATCTTCACCTTGCCGATCTCCGCCACGCTGGTCTTTGTCGCGCTGGTGCCGGTGCTGGATGACATACGACGCGCGCTGCACCGGCGGCAATAACGCTGCGCCATGGAAAAAGCCTGTCTCCGTGCGGGCAGACAGGCTTTGCGCCGACAACAGCGCCTCCTCAAGTCAATTCAATCACAGGTACTGCACTTCAATCGTGGCCGAGCCGTCGAGGTCGATGTTCTGCGTCAGGGGCAGGTTGGCGCCCTTGTCCAGCACGGCGGTCACGCCGAGGTTGCCGGACATGGTCTTGTAGGAACCCGGCGTGGTCGAGCCGGTGGCGGCGAACGACTGGCGATTGGTGCCGTCGCCATGGAAGCGGCCGAAAGCCGTCTTGGCCCAGGTGCCGTTGTTGGCAGCGTCGGCCACCACGTCAGGCGTAGTGCCGTCGGCAGTGAATGACGCAGTGATGATGCGCACGCTGTAGGCGCCGATGTTCTTGCCGCCTGCTGCGCCCAGGCCGTAGGCATGCTTGTCGGCCAGATTCGAGTTGATTGCCGTCATCAAGCCATTGACGACAGTCGAGGCCTTGTTGTCGATGGCGCGCACCGCAACCTTGGTTGCCGCATCGCAGGTCACGGTGAAGGCGATGAGCTTTTCTTCCAGTGGGTTGGCGGCCGTAGCGCTCAGGCCCTTGGCGGAGATGGTGCCGTAGTCGACCACGTTGGTGCCGGTGAAGGCCGGGGTACAGGCCGAAGGGCGGATCACGCCTTTGACCTTCAGTTCGGCGGTGTCGGCGGCTTGCGCAGCGAAGGACACCAGCAGGGAGGCGGTCAGGGCGGAGAAGAGGGCGATTTGCTTGTTCATGATCGTTTCCTTAGTAGTCAGAAGGGTGAAGTTCGTTTGAATTCGTTTTTGCTTCAGCACCTTGTGTTTGCTTAAGCAGTGAAGCCATTCTGACGATTTAAGAATCGGATTTATATGAGAAAACTCTCAAAAAACAAGTTGTAAAAATTACAATGACTACGATGTCGTCGTCGCTGCACGACGTCGCCGCCAGCGTATCAGCCCGGCGACAACCGCTGCCGCCGCGAGCAGCGCCAGCGCTGCGGTAACGAAGGCCGCGCGGCGATGTGTCGCCACCCAATGGCGTATGTTCTTCCAAGCCTGCACATACGCGAAGCGTCCCGCCGCCTTGAAGTCCGGCTCCGCGCAGTTCTGGCCGAAGTCGGCCGAGAACGGCACGGCCGCGCCTTCCTTCACGTAGCGGCGATACGGCACAGGGGCCAGCGCCGCATCGTAATAGACGAAGCCGGTGCCCTGACACAGCACCGCCGCGAAAGCCTGCGAACGCGCAGGCAGTTCGTCGGCCGACTTCATGATGTGGTCGACCGCGATGTTGCGGTAGTGATAGCGCTGGTTGGGTTTGCTCTCACTGGCAGCGTAGCGCTTGCGTTCGCCGTCGGTGACGAAGGGGCCGGGCAGGTCGGCGGCGGCGCGTTGTTCGGGTGTGTCGGCGAGCGGCGCCTTGCCGGCCTCGCCGCCGGGATATCCCCGGGCCTCCATGCGACCGATGCCGAATGCCAGCATGCCGCCGAGGCCGGCATAGTCGGGCGCTTCTTCGTATCCCATGATGTCCATGCCGCGCCGGCGCGCCAGCGTGGCGGCCTTGTACCAGGCCTCGGCGCGTGTCACGGCGCGCCATGCATGTTTGGCGTCATCGAGCGCGTCGCCGTATTGCTTCGCCGTCGCACGGTAGCGCCAGGCGGCTACCGTGCGCTTGCCGTCGGTGTAGTAATTCTCGTCGATATCGACGTAGCGCCAATCCTGGTCGTCGGGGAAGTAGGGCAGCGCATCGCTGACGCGTCCCTCGCGCACCAGGCGGCGCGCCAGCAACCGGCGCAGGTAGTCGGACTGTTGCGCCGGATGCGTGCTCAGCCAGTCGTAATAGGGCTTGTCGGGTGTCGTCGGAAGGACCGGCGGCGGCGCCGGCACCGGCGTCGCAGGGACGTGCGCGTCGATATAGGTCTTGAGTTCATCGACTGTCAGCACACGCTCGGCCAGGTACCAGGTGTCGCCGCTGTAATCGCTGTAGAGCGGATGGCTGAGACTGCCGTCCTTGTTGTGCATCTGGCTGGCTTTGGTGACGTTGTACAGCTGATCGAAGGCTTCGACGTATTGCCCGCGCGACAGGGACAGCACGCTTTGCTCGGCCTTGATCAGGCCGACCGAGGCAGGCTCGACGCTGGGGTCGTTTTGCGGAAAGGCTTTGGCAGCCTCGGCATAGGCTTGCGCCGCTGCCGCCACGTCGCCCTTGCGCAAGGCCAGCTTGGCGCGCACCCAGCTCGACAATGCGCTGCGTTGCTTGTCCGCGAGCGTCTGCGCCAGGTCATACAAGCCGCTGCGATAAGCCAGCGCCGCCACGCGATCGGCATCGGCGATACTGGTGATGCCGCGTTTCTGCAACGCCGCAACCAGCGACGGCAGCACGGGATTGACCTTGACGTTCTTGCCGCCGCGGCCGGCATCGACGTAACCATAGCCGCCCCACGAGGTATCGTATTCGGCAGGCTGGACGGAATCGGTCCCGCTCATGTCGCCCACGCGCGCCAGCGCATAGCTGACCAGCAAGCGTTGCGCGACCGGATCGTCGATCAGCTTGTGCGCGCGCTCGGCGTCGCTCAGCGCCCATTCCGCGATGGTGCGCAGCGATTGCACGCCGCTGTTGGAATTGCGCGCGGCCTGTTCTGCGTACAAGCGCACGGCTTGCTTCAGATCGGCCGCCGTGACCGCGTCGGCGCAGGGCGTCGTATTGACGAAATCGAGATAACCGCACATTGCCGCGCCGCCGATCAGGAATACGCGCGCCTGTTCGCCGTAGCTCGCCACCGCCAGTCCCCTGGGATCGGCGGCGCCGGCAATCGCGCGTGAACGTGCCAGTGCGTATGACTGGACGGCTTTGGCGCGTTCTTCGCCGGGTTTGCCGCCGGCCCCCGTCATGGCGCCGGCGTGGCTTTGCCCGAGCATGTAGGCGGCCGACACGGCACGCTTGTCGCCATCGGCCTTGGGCAGGTCGAGCACCGCCTGGAAGCGCTTCCGTGCACGCGTTCCGCCATCAGCCCCGGCAAGATAATCCACTGCGCCGGCCGCATACAGCCGCACCGCCGGCGGCAGGTCGGGACCTGCCGCGTAAGCAGCGTCGCCGTCCTTAAGCGCGCGCACGGCCTTGAGCTCGGCAAGCTGCGCTGGCGTCATGAAGGCGGCATCGGCGGCGTCCGGTTTGCCGGCAGGATCGGGCGCGCTGTCGCTTTCATTGGCCAGCAAGGCGTCGCCGGGTTTGACCAGATGCGCAGCCTCGTAGGCAAAAGAATTGGCCGGCGTCGCCTGGAGCGTGCCGGCACGATCGTCGAGCACCTGCAGCGGGAAGTCGGGGCCGCAGGCGATCACGACGGCGGCGCTGAAGGGGATCGCCAGGGCGACCGCGATGCGGAGATGTCTGGTATTCACTTTAATGCTCCACATGGAGTTGGATATGTTGTTGCCCGCAACGGGCCCAGCCGATGTTGCGCTGGTAGCCGGCGCGCAGCAAACCGTCGCGTGTGCGTCGCAAATATTTCCCTTTGGCGTCGGCCTCCAGGGCGTAGCCGTTGATGCCGTCGGCGGCGTCGCAGGCCGGTGCCGCATCGATGCGCACGATCAGCGGCAGTGTGCTGTCGGCGTTGCCGTTGTTGTGCAGTGTGAGGTCGTGCAGGCCGGGCTGCGCATTGTGCGTATTGGCCCGGGCCTCCGCCGTCACGGCGGAGGCAAGCGGCTGACGCGCCAGCACGGCTTGCCAGGTCGGCAGGCTCCAGTTGCGCACGTCGTCTTCGGTCGGCAGGCGGAACCAGACCACGCCAACCAGGCCCGGCGCCGGATTTTTGTCCAGCTGCGCGAGGAAGGCGCTCACCACCAATGGCGACGCCGTCAGTTCCTGCGCCGCGTTGCCCGGCGCCAGCAGGGGCCGTTCGCTTTCGACCGCGCTGATGCGGCCGTTGTCGTCCCAGCTCACGCGCGTCCCGTATGAGGGCAAGGCGACGCGCCACGGATGTGAAGTCTGTTTTGCATACGCCTTCAGCCAGGCCTGTGCGCGCTCGGTGTCGAACAGGCCTTGGCGCGGATTCATCACCGCATGCACTTGCAATACCGATTCGTCCGCCGCGGCCAGCAGTTTGCCCAGCTCGGGGCTGTTAAGCCAGGTCGGCAGCGCCGTGATCGACAGCGTGGCGTCGCGCTCCAGGCTTTGCCGCAATGTGTCGATGAAATTGCGATACGCCGGCAGTTGCGAGGTCGGGCAGTCGTAGTCGATTTCCACGCCCGCGATTGGCACGCCCTGTTGCCGCCAGCGCGCCAGCAGAGCGCCGATGCGGGCGTGCGTGGCAGCGTCGAGCGACTCGGTCCGGCCGTCCAGCCGCACCACCATCACGATGGCGTGCTGCGTCGTCTTCAGCGCTTGCCAGTCGGGGTTGGCAGTCTTCCATTGGCGTTGTGCAGTGAGCTCGGCCGCGAGCACGCGCCAGCCACCGACCAGTTGCTCGCTGGCTTGCATGGCGACGCCGACGGCGGGACTCCATTGGCGTTGCCAGATGTAAGCCTGCTGCGGCAAGGCTTGCGGCGCGCGCTGGCAAGCGGCCAGCAAGCCGCACATCGATAAAAGAAACAGAAGGGAAATCGAATGCAGGCGCCGGGAGCGGGATTGCAGGCCGAATGAGAGGCAGCGCAGCATGTGTGGTGCGGGGAAGTACAGGTTGGGAAACAAATTGGATCGTACGCAGGCATGGCCGCCGGACGCGGCGCAGGCAAGCCATTCTAGTTTATCCGTCTGACGCTGCGCTGAGGCGCGGAGGATTTATTCGTACGGATAACGAAGGAAGGATGACGAACGGAGGAGGGAAGAAGAAAGAAGCGCTGCTGCGCCGCCCGATCAAGCGATGGGCGGCGCAGTACTACGGCGATGGCGGAGGCTTACACTGCGCCGCGCGTATCCACGTAGACCGCATACAGCGAATGGCTGCTGGCCATGAACAGGCGGTTCTTCTTGGCGCCGCCGAACACCAGGTTGGGGCAACGTTCCGGCAGGTGGATGTGGCCGATGGCCTTGCCTTGCGGCGTGAATACCCGAACGCCGTCGAGTTCGGCCGGTTTGGCGTCGAGGGCGCCGTTGCTGCCCCAGCCGCACCACAGGTTGCCGTCGACGTCCACCTTGAAGCCGTCGATGGCGCCCGGACCGGCGGCGTCAACCGCCAGCGTGCGCGAACCGAGCCGGGTGCCGTTATCGGTCAGCTGGTAGGCCCAGATCAGGCGGTTCGGCGTGGCGCGCGATTCGACGATGTAGATGACTTTTTCGTCGGGCGAGAAGGCCAGGCCATTGGGGCCGGCCAGCGCGTCGGTGATCAGGCTCAGCTTGCCGCTCTGGCCGTCGATGCGGTATACCGCGTGCGGCAGTTCAGACGCCTGTTTGTCGCCTTCCCATTCGCCGGCGATGCCGAACGGCGGATCGGTGAACCAGATCGAGCCGTCCGATTTGCAGATGATGTCGTTGGGCGAGTTGAAGCGCTTGCCGTTGTAATTGTCGGCCAGCACCGT
>Ga0308165_1004921_pt1 | contig 12795 bp, 12 predicted proteins | sample PhyWR2_FD_201032 | JGI IMG/M metagenome (GOLD analysis project Ga0308165, IMG submission 201032) | Phyllosphere microbial communities from UC Gill Tract Community Farm, Albany, California, United States - DLSLW.R2 | ecosystem: Host-associated > Plants > Phyllosphere > Unclassified | place: USA...
ATTGGCGCATGCCGCAATGACTTCGCAGGATTATCCTACTTTTAATTTCCTGCAATGGTACGTTGCTGAGCAGCACGAAGAAGAGAAACTGTTTAAATCTGTACTGGATAAACTCAGCCTTGTGGGTACTGCTGGCGATGGCTTGTACTTCATCGATAAAGAACTGGCCACTCTGGACTCCCAGTCCTAAGAATCCTCATTTTGCAGGCTATTACAGCCTGCAAAATATTGCCTGTGCGTACAGACATAGTATCGGCTTCAACTGCTCCTCGCACGACACCCCAGTATCACTATCAGTGTAATGCCTGACCGCTGTTATGACGCTGCCAGTAATGATACAAACTCAGTACCGCGGGTTTTATCTGATCAATACTGTCGAGAAACGCGGCAGGTGACATCTGGTTAATCGTCACTACATTCTCTTCTATACCGTGCAAAGCAATAACCGCGAGGTCCGGACGTAACTCTTCTGGCAAATCAACCCGATTAGTTAGCATCACACCACGCATATAGCCATAACACCACTCTTCCACCAGCACGATTTCGCGATTATCCACTTCATCAGTGCCAAACAGGGGTTCAAACTGCGTCGGATAGAACTCCAGACGCTCATTGATATCCTGCTGATGCTGATGAACCAGCCCTTCAAAGCGCACACGCTCGGCATCACTTTCCCACTCGGGTAAAGTACCCCATAATGCCTGCCACAGTTCTGCGGGCTCAAAAGTATCGCGCATTGATAACAGAGCCGTTAGCAAACCGTCCAGTTCCGCGGCATCAATTACCGAGTCCGGGGTACCGTACTTTGCTAATACTTCATCAATCCATTCAATTTCATCTTCACTGAGTGGCCCCTGGGTCATTGCTGCTTCCTCCTGGCATCACAGCACATCCAGTCTGAGCTGGCCGTGACGCATTTCATCATAGTGATACTATAGTACAACGAAAGCGCCAGGTATGCTGGGAAAGAAGCATTGTCAGTTGCTATCGCAGGTAAACTCTGCCCTGTAGAAACCGATAGAGACATCACCCTCATAACAGCAGCCCGCCTCTTTTAGAAAGCGTTGTCTAAGAGAATCGCAATCCGTTGCCAAGCTGCATCATGAAAAGTACAACACATACAGCAAGGCCAAACAGACCTATAAGATCCATTGATGCAGGACCGTCACGATCCAAAACAAGAACTAAGAAAAAACCCATTCCTAAAATTGAAGTCCATGTCCACATAACTTCAACATCATGAAACATAATATATTACCCCTTAATATCTCTCAAAACATAACACAAGACATTTCACTGCTCAGGTTACTTTGATAGACAACCTCAATGCTAATACTCCATTCCTACATTATTTAAGATGTATCCAATTAAAATTTCCAGCATATCTTCGGAAGAGAATCATTCAAAATTTCATATTGACCATTCAGGCTCTAATTCCGGATTCAGTAATCATGGCATTTCTTTGAGCTGAACTCATGATACAAATCAATAAGCATTTAAAAAACCTTGCCGAAATCAATCGATACCAGTTATGTCACATTGACAACAAGGTCTGTTTAGATGGAATGATGCTCTGGGATAATACACTGCAAACTTAAAAATTTTCCCCATACATCGCTCAAATTATTAGAAGCCCCCTCACTAATATAATTGAGTGAAAAACTCGTTTTTTATCCTCCGATCAAATGAGTTTGATTTTTATATTTAAGCCCCCGATATAATGGCAGATATACCAATTAACGTAACGGTAAGCACTCCGGCAGTTTCACCTGTAACCAGCCTTCATTAACTTGGTATCAACTAACTGATTATTACTGTCCTCTGGCTTTCACGAGCAGCTAATGCTGCCTGTCTACCTCCATTTTTCAGAGTTCTGTAACAATCACTCCCCATATACGAATCTCGTGATGTTTCTGACCGGAATTATTGTGAATTTGCAGAAAATTTTATAATTAATTTACACAGGGGTGCGATTAGATTACCCCTGTAAAAACAAACCCCGATTTAACGGGGTTTATTTTCCACTAAATCAATCTATAGGTTTGATGTGCTTTTTTCAGCTAACACTGTTGGCTTGTAACTAATAACAATTCTACTAACAACATTTTTTATATTTATATGACTAAGCGAAATTGTTGTACTTTTTAATTTCCACACAACACTTTCATTTTTTATCTGATGTGTTGGGGCTCCATATTTTTGGATGAGTAGCGATTCAATACGATTGAATGTATCTTTATTAACAAGTTCATTTTTATCTTCATGAGATGATACGTTAACTTGAACAAGATTATTACTATCGAATAAATATATAACAGAAAAATTTTGGCTTGCAATATCAATAGAACCAATCGAAACCATACCTAATGCGCCTTTAAATTTTTCTGGCGGGTTAAGCATTTTAGCCCTGCCTGCCTCACTAGACATAACGGCCTCAGGACTCATCCCCCATTTAGCTTTTCCATAACCATTAATATCTTCAGCACTTACGTTAGCAGATAAAAATAATGAAAATAATACAATAAAAATCATTCTCTTCACGTTCTATTCCCTTTGTAGTTTATTTAACGATAACCCACCATCAGCTTACAGCAGGGTCTATGCATTAATACTAACCTGTCGCAGCAATTAATGCTGCTTCTAAACTGGAAAATGGGTCTTTTTCCTTTTCCCCTTATTCACTGCTCCACTGTAAAACGCCCCCATTCAGTGGAACCTCCGCCCTCTGAGCACCGTAAACAGCAGACACTCCGCGCAGCAATGAATATCGCTACGAACATCATCAATGTGGCTGTATCGGCCAAACTTAATCCACACAAGAAACTCACTAGCCGTTAATGTTTGCCGTAGTTCTGATAGCGTGCACCCCATCGACATCATAAACTTTGCACCGGGCAGAGCTGGACAAAGCTGGAGCCTTTCGCCCATTCACAGGACAAAATACAGCGCGTCCTGGCTGATGTGGCTATCTCGTTAGATGCTGCTGACTGGTTCGATATCAAAGAGCCTATCCATAATGTGATCCGCATAGATATGCCGCCCAAAGCACGCCAGCAATACAGAGATATGGAAAAAGAAATGTTCCTGGAGCTGAACGGTGAAGGGATAGAAGCACCGAACGCAGCAGCCAAAACCGTTAAGTGTCTGCAAATTGCCAGCGGCGCAGTGTACACAGACGACGCGGGCAACTGGTCAGAACTGCATGATGCCAAACTACAGGCATTAGACAGCATACTGGCGGAGGCATCAGGCGCACCGGTACTGGTCGCCTATCACTGGAAACATGACCTTGCCCGTTTACTTAAGACTTTCCCTAAAGGTCGCCACCTTGACCAAGATCCACAGACTCTACGCGACTGGAACAACGGAAAAATACCGATGTTATTCGCGCATCCGGCCAGCGCAGGCCACGGTCTGAACATGCAGGACGGCGGTAATATCCTGGTGTTTTTCTCCTATTGGTGGGACCTGGATCAGTATCAGCAAATAATCGAACGCATTGGCCCTACCCGGCAAATTCAAGCCGGACATAACCGCACGGTATTTATTCACCACATCATCACCGCCGACACAATGGACGAAATGGTAATGGAACGGCGCAACTCAAAACGAACTGTGCAGGATATCCTGCTCGATGCCATGAAAAAACGAGGTATAGCATGACTCCTTATACTTCCTCTGACAAAGATAAGAACCACATCATTTCTGACGAAGATATAGAACTATTAACCGGGTATAAAATGGCGTCAAAACAATGTGAAATTTTACGCGACGCAGGAATATTTTTTATCACTAGAAAAGATGGCCGACCCCGAACAACTTGGGAACATTTTAATGACCCCCTTTCACTCCGTCATAAAGAACACAAGAATGACGCCGTACAACCAAACTTTGGAACCTTAGACTGATGGCCCGTTCAAGAAAGAATAAAGATGATGCATGGATGCCCCCGAGGGTATATATCGGGCGTTCTGCATATGAATACCATCCCAAAGTAGGCGGTAATATCCGCCTCTGCGATAAAACCTGTAGCCAGACTCAAGTATGGACAGCCTGGGAAGCGCTGATAAATGATCGGCCCGATGATTCGCTTTTTACTGGCCTTGTTGAGCGTTTCTTTAAGTCGGGTGATTTTTTTGAATTAGCTAAAGAGACACAAAAAGATTATCGAAAATACTCTCAAAAAGTATTATCCGTTTTTGGTCAAATGGCACCGAATGATATTAAACCGGAACACGTCAGAAAATATCTTGATAAACGTGGTGCGAAAAGCCGCACCCAGGCTAACCGAGAAAAAGCATTCATGTCTCGTGTTTATCGATGGGCATATGAGCGCAGCTACACTAAAGGCAATCCAACCAAAGGTGTTAAGCAGTTTAAAGAAATAGCGCGTGACCGTTATATTATCAATGAAGAATATAACGCTCTTTTTAGTGCGTCTTGTAATGTCGTACAGATTGCTATGGAACTAGCCTATCTTTGCTGTGCCCGTCAAAATGACATTCTGGAAATGAAGAAAAGCCAGCTGATGGAGAAAGGCAAAAGAGGAAGCTAAGGTTAAGTTCCCTCACCTCAGTTTTGATTTCACTTTCCATGATCTGAAAGCAAAAGGCATATCGGATTTAGAGGGTAATCTTTACGAGAAACAAGCAATATCGGGGCATAAAAATGTTGAGCAGACGGCGAGGTACAACAGAAAAATTGCGGTCGTTCCAGTAGTCGGAGAGCAATAATATTATGAAGTGATATTATGAAAAGCAAATTTCAGGCAATAAAAAACCACCCGAAGGTGGCTTACACGACACTGCTTATCATTGATTTTATTCTTGTATTTCCCATGGTGCCCGGAGCGAGACTTGAACTCGCACAGCCATAAGCCGAGGGATTTTAAATCATGTGTGTTATCTAGTGATATCAATATGTTAATCGCTTTTTTCGCCATTATGCGTTTAGATTAACTATAAATAGATCATGTAGTTATAAATCAGTGCATCTCTTAATGGCGAAGTATTTGTCTTTTTACACAAAGCCATCCATCATTGAAATTGTATAAATATAAAGCATATAGGACGTAAACGAATTCATCCCTTCGTTGTCCCATCATATCTGTATGCATCAGCATTAATAGAAGGAAAGGATTAGCATGTCACATATCAGCGAAAGACAACACCATACTAAGATCACCGAAGGCTACTGCAATATTTGTGGAATATATGGTCGCCTTACCAGCGATCATGTTCCACCAAAATGCGCTATCACTTTAGAGCCCGTCCTTCAAAAGACAGTGAGCGAGTTTTTCCATACAAAGCAACCAATAAAACCTCTAGGTTCAAGAAATGGCTCTCACTTTAGAACAATTTGCAGTCACTGTAATAACGACGTTTTAGGAAAGTTAGATAAATCAATCAAAGAAGTAACAACACTATTTAGACAGCAATTGAGTTACTATATGACAGGAAAACAAATACATCCGTTTATTAGCATACCTTTTGATAGCATATCTTTTACCAAAGCAATGATTGGCCATATACTATCAGCCACCTCAGTTAAGGACTGCAAAAAACCGCCAGTCGAAAGCCCCCTCTACACCCCCCTAAAAAATTATGTCTTAGGAAAAAAATCCAGCTTTGAAGATAGTCATGATATTTATTACTGGTTTTACCCTCATAGGATGCACATATCAGCTCAAAGTGTAGCCTTTATGAATAAAGGTCATGTGGCAGTCATGTGTGTGCTGCATTTTTTCCCAATTGCTTTTATTGTTACAACTAAAAATGAGGGGATCTACCCTGCGCATTCTTCAAAACTGCATCTTAATGACAAATTCCTTACATTTAATATGACAGCGACTAATTACGAATTCACTACGTTTCCTTTCATCAATCTACAAGGTGATCAAATGAGCGCAATCAGTAGTGGTCATACTTGTGTGAGCTACCCAATAATAAAGTGACCGCTTATTGCTACACTTTCCCATTCTATCTCAATACATAGAGGAGAATACCGGTGCTTGATTTGTTTTGATGCTTGCATGTCACATGGGCTGAATTGAATTAACCATCCACCCCATGTGACGGAGCAATATATTTAGGGATTCAACTTAACAGGTTGATTTTAATATTTAAAACGATGTTTTTTGACGTTCTTCACGCTCTTTCAACTGCGTTGTAACCTATTGATTAACAGTAATTCACGTTGAGTTTTGATAACTCCAACTCCAGATATTCAATCCTAGCATTCAGGTTTTAGAGCGCAGCTTTCGTGATCTATATCTTTGGCTGCGAGCCGCTAAGACCTTGCTCTAGAACGCAAGTACAAAATTGAACAACCAACAATCAGCGAAATAATAATTGGAGCGAAGAACCAAATTAAATAAGCAACAACTCCAGACAAGTATACTTCGCCTTCATTTAACTTAACTTTAACCCATTCCAACCGTCCAGTTTCTTGATTTCTCTTTCTATACTCAGCATTCAACAACGAATTTAAATATGACGCTGAGATAGGCATTTCCTTATTTAGCACATACAATACCTTTAAACTTTTCCCTGATATTATTTCACCTTCCCAAGCATTGGCACTACCGCCAAGCGTAGCTGGATCATACGCAAAATCAATTAGGTTAGGTGGATTCAATCCTATTTGAACTTTATCAATAGCAATTTCTGAATAATTTGAAAATTCAATATAGACAGAATAAAGGTCATTCACCGAACTAGTGGATACTTTATAATTCAATGATACCTCTTTTCCAGTCATTGTATTAGCTAGCCATTGACATGAAAGCAATAGTACTGCTGGTACAATTGCCCAAGCAGCCTTTTTAATAAATGATGAAGTGACCACTAATTGATTCCTCCAGCCATTTCAATCAGTGCTCCAAATGATACAGCATTAGTCATTAAGCAAAACAATCCCAAGTACACATTTATAAACAAAGAAAACTTTGACTTTCCAAATTTATTAATTGCTGCATGAGAAGTTTTTCTTACAAAGAAAATAATTGAGATGTGAAGCGCTAAAAAGCCAAAGCACATTGATATAAGCACCCAAGAAGAATTGATTTCATTCCCATCAATTTTAATTAGAGACATTATCTTATATAAATCCAAAGAAATCGTAGCAATACATGCATCACGTAGTGAAAAGTAAAATTTATTTTTCTCTACGCTTGCAATAATAGCTAGAACGTAAATGATTATCATGGGCAACCCAATGGATAAAAATACCGCACTCTCTTTTATAATCATTAAAACCTCTATTTAGTGAAACACTGACGCTTACTGAGCTATCGATGAAATATATTGCAACTTAAAACCCCAGTGATAAAATACAATAATACCAATTACTTATCAATAAAAATATCATTAGGGAATACTCAGAAAACTGTAGAAGAGAACATTAAAATATGTGCTTATAAAAAACACACGCTATATTCACAAAAGATAATACTTATGGGGATTTCATAGTTAGCAATAATTTAAAGAAAGAGGTGATGAACACCTCCTCAGAAAAAATTAACACAATCATTTTTATGAAATTTAGCGTTATATGGGATGCCCACCTGCATATCATTCAGGAAAATACAGGAAGTAAACTCGCTATCCCGCTCTCTCTCAGGCTCAATGCTGTTAACTGTAGTTTAAAGCAACTTAGCATCTAACGATATCATGGTTTCACAAAAAAAACGGCCGCCGCGAGTAGCTGCGTCTCCCGAAAATTCTCGTATCAAGCTTAGCCTTGCACTAGGCTCATTGATTTAGTTTATTGAAGCTGTTTTTATAAACTGCGCGCACAACTAAACTTTGTTGTAGTATTTTGTGCTTACTCGTTTAGTAAATATTTGCGTTTGTGCAATGGTGATATCACGCACAACCCAGTTTTCAAAGAAGTGGGAAACTGCCGCACCCGAAGCCGCACCTGATGCACTAACACTGACGCCTAACAGGAATGTTAAATCGGATAACCGTCTGGTGTTGTTAGCACTTGCTGCCCGGTTAGCTACGGCCCCATTCTCCGTTACAATGTCTAAACCCGATGTGACAGATAAGTGGGCAGCAATAGGCTTCGCTTTGACGTTAGGGGCGACAGAAAAATTACCGATAGTCAGCGCGCTTTGAGCCACAGAGTTCCACCACGTCGAAGGATCGGTGTTTGTCGGTGCAGACCTGAAGATTGCTCTTGAGACAGTGATGTAATCGGCCGTCGAAGAGGCACCATCCGCCACATAATTTTTCTCTGACCAAATGATACCAATTGGCATAGTGACACTTTCACCATAGGGTACTCCAGTCGGAACGGCGTTTACTGTCACAATGGCTACAGAGGACTGAACGTTAAATACACCTGACAGCTTGCCATAACAAGAAACACTGCCCCCGAAATAAACAGACGGGAAGTTATTTGTTGTATCGTACAGGGGTTTAATGGTGCCAGATGTGGCGAAAACAATATCGCCAATAACCCCAAATAAACTATAGAGTTTTGTTACAACACCCGCTTCTGTTTTTTTAATACCCCAGGATGGGTTTGTTGCAGAAACCACTTTGTCAGACCCCACGCCGCTGCTGTAGAAAAAAGCAAAAGCTTCTAACAATTCTGACCTGTTGTTGATTACACCTCCGTCAGCCTCGACACGGGCAATGTAATACTGGATATCCGGAAGATCTGAAATATCAGAAACGGCATTTTGAGATTTTAAAACTAATTGACCCGACATAATAACTCCTAGCGTTTAAGCAATGTGTTTAAAGAAACAATCTGGCATTTAAATTCATTCACCGGACCGTTTTCCCACAGAATGAATGTGTAGTATTCATTCAGCCGTTCAATGCAACTGTATGCTGATCCCGCACTGGTGGTTGGTACGTCATATTCATCAATCCAGTTCAGCCCGCCGTCATAGGAAGTAAACATTTTTAAGTTACGACGGCCAGGGGTGTTTGTGCTGATAAACTGGTATTTAGGGACACTTAAGTCATACTTGTTTTTCGCCTGTATCAGACCGCTCATTATCCTGGTGCGGCTAATCACCTGGTTGGGTTTGAATGGCGTAAGATCCATTTCACCATTTTTTAACTTTGACCATGTTTTCGATTCCGCACCTTCTGTTTCACGCCGGATACAAAACAGGATGTCGCCATTCACGTCCTCGGCGCATTGCACTTCGTTTGATTGCGTTTCAGTGTTAAAAGCACCATCAATCCACGTTGTGCCTCCGTCGTCTGAGTAAATGAAACCGGCGCGGAATTCCTCTGTGCGATAATCAGGACCTGAATACCAAACAGGGAAGATAATCCGCCCCTGGTTCAATCCGTAGCGTTTAACCATTCCCTGAGAACATGGGCACAGTAAGTTATACCGAGCCATATTTAGTTGAGTACCAATATCCTCGTAAGCAGACCATGTAAGCCCATCATCATCTGAGTAACGTTTATATATGTAGTGTTCACGCTGGCCATATCGTTTGACGTAGAGAGTTATGATCCGGCCTGAGTCCAGTTTGACGGCGCAGGCATTCATGAATGTGTAGTAAGCATTTTCAACTGTCGGATGGGCTTCTGCTGAATGTAGAGCGATAAGGTTACTCATGGTTACTGTCAGCGTTTCAGTGTCTACTGTAAGGGTGCATACCCCCTGGCTATTTCGCCCGAAATCATTGCCATCTACTCGTGCCTCCAGGAAACATAAAAACGTGTTCTTTTGTATCCTGGTCAATGCGGGAATACGGATTAAGTTCACTGCATGTGGGAATACTCCTGCAGCGTTAACAGTCGAAGCAAGTAAGGCAGTTAATACCCCGCTTGATGGCTTATTCGTTAGTGTTGCCAGCACGCAATCAGCCCCCTCCGATCCGCTGCCACCAGCGCTTTGCGAACCGGTCGAGGCTTCTGCTGACCGTTTTAAATCGAGTACAGTTTGTGTCAGGTTCCCCACTTTCGGGATCAGTAAATCCTGATTTGCTAATAAACGAATAAGCGGGGCATTATTCGCATCAATAAAGCGGATGAAGTCGTTACCTTCCTGAACGGTGATGTTTTTACGGATATCTTCGGTGGCCTGTTGCATGGCTTTCAGGTCATACTTTCCGACGATAGCCTCCAGGTCAGCAAAAACCCGAAGCAGCGGTACGCCGTTAACATCTTTAAAGAAAAGTAATTCACTCCCCTTTTCTATATAAACGCTCTCCAGGAGTGGCGTCATATCGTTGATGCTTGAAGCAATATCCTTCTTTAGTCTCGGTATCCATAACGTTTTGTCTTTATACATAGACATAACAGGCGCAAGGTTTGAATCGACATACTCAAATATTTTATTTGTGTCAGTCCCGACGCTTACTATTGTATCAATAAAATTTTTGGCTAAATCCAGATCACTCAATCCGGTATCAATCCATGAACCAGAAACCCCAGTACCTCCCGCCTTCCAGAGCCACACTTTTTTAGTGTCGAGGGCTTTTGCCACACGTCCTGGTTGTGAAGGCTGCGTAGCGAGAAGTTCCCCCTCAGTTAAGAAGAACTCCTGACCACTCCCTAATGAAAAAATAGCCTGAGACATACTCTCCACAGAATCTCTGGCGCTTTCTGATTTATCTGCCGCAATCTCTGACCGAGTGATGTAACCCCTGGTCGCCTGTTCGATATTCTCGGCACTTTCTTTCGCTTTATTGGCGCTCTCCTGCGCCCTTACTGCAGCGTCAACGGTCGGGCCCGCAGATACAGCCGCATCTTCAAGCCCCTTCAAAGTAAGTCGTGTACGCCCTAAACGATCGTCCCACGTGTCTCTTTCACGGTCGTTAACAAAACGATCTAAGTTTTCAGCGTTATCAGCCAAATCTTTTACAGCTGATGAACCCAGTTTGCTTCCTGTTTTATAAGTCGTCATGTCCGGCCTCATAAACAAAAAACCTGCCGAAGCAGGTTATGTTGTTGTGGTCTGATTTAATGTTTGGGGCTATGAGACATTGCCCGGATAGGTAGCGTCATCATGCTGATACAGTAAGGGTGAATACTGGACGGCATTAACAGCTGTAGTTCCGTCAGATGATGGCTCTATCGATGTGAGTAACGCGTCATATCCGACCCGTTCAGATGAGCAAAATATCAGTCTGAGAAACTCAATCGCACCGTCATTCATCTCCCACTCATCCAGTCTCAGCCCGGGGGTTTCAGGGAGAGTCAGCGTATAGTCATCAACACGTTCCGGCACCAGCAGCGATGACGCACTGCCGTCCTGAAAGCGGATGAGGCAGCGAGGGTTAGCGATAGTCCAGTCCAGCGGCTCAGTGACGCCCAGCGTCACCACGCCACCAGCAACATTCATTTCAGTAATCAGGCAACTAATCGTGTTGCTGCCGGGTATATCATCGGTCAGCACAATACGATCGCCGTAGTCGTAGCAAAGCGCATCCATCTCAGTGCTGACTGTGTGCGCCAGGCGCTGATGCTTGTACTTCATCAACCGGCGCATGCCGATACGGTATGCAATATCCTGATCGACAACCCCATCAAGTTTATAGTCCTCCACCTTTAAGGGGGTCGGATTGTCACTGGTTCGGCACTGAACGGTTTCTTCTGCCCAGGTTGTGCCATTGATATAGGTCACATCAACGGCGTCATAGTCATCTGCTGAAGGTGCGGTAAACGAGGTCTGCAGCATTTCAGTGGACTCCTGCGGGCTGATGATGCCGGTCCAGGGTTTAACCCCCTCACGCCCAGCCGATGCCATCCCTTCTGATAACAGGAAATACCCCAGCCCGGCATTGGTTATCTTCTGCAGCATATCCAGTACAGAGACATCCTCGCTATCCGCTGAATAGTCAAAACGCTCGCCTCTGGGCGTCCAGTATTGCGATTCAAACGCGTCAATCGTTTCACTGTCAACATTAGGCACACCCGCACTTTGCAGGACATGATGCAGTGCACCCGCAATACTGCGATTGGGATAACCATTATCGTACAACCGGGTGCCCGTAATGTTTATCCGTCGGTCAGACTGAGCGGCAAGGCGACTGCCCGTACGGACGGTAAACGCCAGGGTGGTAATGTCACGGTATCTAGCTGGACGAGCGGATAGTTTCGCCCTCATTGCCTGCCACTGAACCGAATCACGCGTTGTTCCGCCCCACACAGGGGTAATGCGCTTCATCCGGAACTCATAGTTCCCTTCTGCAGGGAGCGTGATGGTTTCCGTGTAGCCGATTTCATTGACCGTATTGTTGTCATGCTTAACTTTATGGCTGATCCAGTTTTCAGTCCCGGAAAGCCGGTATTGGATCATGATTTCGACGGTGTGCCAGTGGATTTTCCCATCCTTGCTGCCGATATCGACCAGCCCCTGTGGATAGACGAAATTCATTTCAACGTGGGATGTTTTCTCTCTTCCCGGGCAGCAGAGGAAAGGCCCCATCCATTCATCCTCTTCATTGATACCGGTCACAGTGGCATCAAGCATCACCCGTCCGGTAAACCCAGGCCAGGTAAGGTCAGGAATGGTTACACCGGCACCGTTAACTATCAGCCGCTCAACCGTAATTGTCAGGCCATCAATATCCGTTATCCGGTACTGTTTCCCTTTGTGCGCCAGAGCGACACGCTGAGCACCTTCTGGCAACCCGGAGAAACCTTTCCCGACCGCACTGTCGTATGCCAGGGTAAGGCTCGGTAATACCGCGGGAACGCCTCCCGATGAAGCCACGCCAGCCTCAACAACAGGCGAGTCACCAAAAAGCTCTGCAGGTAAAAAGGTGTAATTGATTGCTCTCCCGCTGTACGGGCTTTCTTTTTCGCCAATCCG
>Ga0308165_1004923_pt1 | contig 12794 bp, 11 predicted proteins | sample PhyWR2_FD_201032 | JGI IMG/M metagenome (GOLD analysis project Ga0308165, IMG submission 201032) | Phyllosphere microbial communities from UC Gill Tract Community Farm, Albany, California, United States - DLSLW.R2 | ecosystem: Host-associated > Plants > Phyllosphere > Unclassified | place: USA...
CAGCGCCCAAGTCTCTGCTTTATCCAGCCACATGAGTGGTGTTTCAAAACGAATATTCCGTGCCAGACCTAAATTTACTGCTTGATTGAGCGCTTTGACAAATTCGTCCCGACAATCCGGGTAGCCGGAAAAGTCGGTCTCACATACGCCTGTTATTAACGACTCAGCTTCTACCTGCCAGGCATAGATGGCAGCCAGTGTCAGGAACAGGATATTGCGTCCCGGAACAAAGGTATTGGGAATGCCTTGCTCATCAGGGCGATAATTCGGAACCGGAATATTGTCACGGGTCAGGCTGCTTACTGCCAGTGAATTTAACATGGTGGCATCCAGCACTTTATGGGCACTAGCGCCGAGCTGAAGCGCCAGTTTCTGTGCTACTTCAATTTCTGCCCGATGTCGTTGGCCATAATCAAAGGTCACGCAGTGCACCTCGTCATACTGTTGCAAAGCTTGAATAAGACAGGTGGTTGAGTCCTGGCCGCCACTGAACACGACTACGGTACGTTTCATTGAAATTCCATCATTGATAATCACTGAGTTAGAGGCGGGTATGGTAGCTTTCCTGCAACAGGTAAACCAGTCTCTTCAAACTTTGCCCGGTGGTGGAAGCCAGACATCAGCAAAATCAAACCAGCCCCTGGCATTTAATTTCACGCCACGTACTCCTGGCGGGGCGCTGATCTGATAGCGATAATTAAACAGCGGTGTAATCACGGCATCCTCCATTAGTGTATAAAACAGCGTTTTCAGATCATCAATACGCTGCAATTCGCTGACTGAACGCTGGATGTGATCGAGACGGGTTTGCAAGCTCGCGTACCGTTCTGGACTGAATAATGCTGGCCACAACTTATCCACCCGTAGCCATTGCTCCAGCGTATATTCCGGTTCTTCACCAATCAGTCGATCGCCCATAATTAAATCAGCTTCTGCCAGCCTCGGGCAATCATTCCAGTTTTTCGCATCATGAAAGATTACCTGCAGTTCACAGCCTCGTGCCGCGAGATGCTGTTTTAGCTGCTGCGCCATAGCATGGAGTTCTACAGGCAGATGATAAATTAGCGTCAGTGTTTTCGGCAGTTCAGCGACTTCTTGCTGTGCCCATTCAGGCGTTTGCCAGCCAGGGAGCATGCCGGTATTCGGCGTAATTAAGGTGCTATCGAGCGGTAAAGTAGCGACCATTTCAGGTTCACGAACCATTTGCATCAGGGTTCGGGCTTGCAACAGGGTCAGTTTCCCGTGTTGTTTCACCGTCAGATAGCAAAAACCGAGACTAATTTCGGTGGTTATTGGACGTAAGTCAGTCAGCTGTTTTTGCTCGCCAATAGTAATTTGTACTGGGTGCAGACATCCCATTCCGGCAGAATCATTAAAGAGTTGCGGCGTTATCCAGAGTTCCACTGCTTGTAGCAGCGGGTGGCGCAGATGGTAGTACTCAAAGCTTTCCAGCCGTACCAGACTCTCTTTAAAACTGACAATACGGAAAGGCCCGCATCCGACATCACGATGCAGAGGGTGAGCGATACGACTACAGTAGCTGGCAAGGCGATGTGCCAGCCAGTAATCCGGCTGAGAGAGCACAAATCGCAGACAACCGGCATGGGGGCGTTCAATACTTTTTACACTGGTAAACAGCGGTTTTAAGTCTGGAAGTTGCAGCAGGTGCTGTAGTTGTAGTTGCAGCTGTACTGTATCCAGCGGTTCGCCATTATGCCAGTAAAGCGTTGGATGAATAAAAAAATCCCAGCATAATCCATCATCAGAAACGTGCCAGTGATGCGCCAAGTCTGGCTGAGGGAGTACATGTTCACGGGTAAAGCGCGTTAAACCCGAAAATATCTGTCGACTCAGATGCTGTTCTGCTCGTCCGGCTAAAAAACCCGCTTCAATTGGTTCAAGAGGACGATAGTAGGGGATCCTCAAGGTTGGTACATTATTCTGCCACTGCCCGCCGAGAAAAGGCTGGAGTAGGTGGCGCAATTGATCCGGCGCTATTTTCGCCAAATCAAGGGCATTCTGATGCAGCCCTTTATTCAGTACCTGCTCCATCAATTCAGCACGTACTTTCTCTGGAGTACGCAAAAAAGTGAGCCGTCCACGTTTGCCTCTGCCTGACTGCGCCTGCCATTGTAACCAGCCCATAGCGGTGAGCTGGCTCAGCAAGGTTCGAATATGGCGTTCACTGCAGAAGCAACGCGCCGCTAATTCGGCCACCGTCACCTGTTGTGGTTCTCCGACTGAAGGATGCCACAGCCGCTGAAACTGATTGAGCTTATTAAGAATGCGCATAGTAAACCCGGAACGTTTTTTTTTAAGTATTCACTATTAGTTCCGTATATACCAGGCGATACTTTTGAAGTCACTTCCTCACTCTGGAGTAAACATGGTTCGTCTGGCTGCATTTGATATGGATGGCACATTACTGATGCCTGATCATCGTCTTGGTGATGAGACCCTTACCGCCTTGGATCGTCTGCGCGATGAACGCCAGGTGACTCTGGTGTTTGCGACCGGACGCCATGTGCTCGAAATGCGCCATGTTCTTGATGCCTTTAATCTGGACGCCTGGCTGATTACCGGAAATGGAACGCGCATTCATGGTCGCAATGGCGAGTTAATGCACCGAAGCGATCTCCCTTCTGAGGTGGCAGAGCGAGTTATCCACCGAGAATGGAATACCTCAGCGAGTATGCATGTTTTTAATGACCGGGGTTGGTTTACGGAGCAAGTGACTCCTGAGCTGCTGGCCGCCCATGTGTTTAGTGGATTCAAACCCCAGGATATCGATTTACGCAGCATTCCAGTCAATGAAGTGACGAAAGTGGTGTTCTGTGGTTCCTATGAGAGTCTGTGTGATTTGTCTCTTCAACTGGCGGCGGAATTGGGTGACAGCGCCACGCTCTGCTTCTCGGCAGCAGAATGCCTGGAAGTGCTCCCGTTGGGAGCAAACAAAGGGTCAGCTCTGGAAATGCTCAGCAGCCATCTTGATATCAAGATGCAGGACTGTATGGCTTTTGGTGACGCCATGAATGACCGAGAAATGCTTTCTTCAGTTGGGCGCGGCCTGGTTATGGGGAATGCGATGCCTCAATTGAAAACCGAATTATCCCATCTGCCCGTTATCGGTCATTGTGCCGAACAGGCAGTGGCGCAGTATTTAACCTCTTGGCTGGATACATCACACTCACTGATTCCCCCGAATAATTGAGACCTTCCAGCACCGGGCTATATGCCCGGTTTTTTTATGCCAGGCTTGGCTCTTCTTTACTTGATTCCGTTTCAGTTCGCTTAGTTCCTATTTTTTGTACTCCCCCTCAGGCATCCGATCAGTTAACCATCAGAGTTTCCAGCATGAAGTCGGCACGTCTACCACTATATCATTGGATAATAGTGATATTTATTTCAGACTACGTAAAGCACGCTGGCAGATACGACGAGTGGCATCCGATGATGTATCCCGAAGCCATTGTTCACAAAGATGACTGACCCAGACAGGTTGGTCTTTAGCGGCATCGTTAAGCCAGTTAGCGACCGAGTCCTGGACATAAACTGAAGGATCGGCACGCAAGGGTAAAAGAATGGGTAGTGCCAGCTCAGGCTGCTGCTTAAGCTCAGTAATATGGCTGCACCATACACCTCGTGGGCGTATCGCTTCACTGGCAAAGCGACGTACTCTTTCCGACGGCGAGCTTGTCCATACAGTCAGATAATCTATAGCGGTGTTCAGATCCTGTGCCAGATGGGGGCGTATCGCCATCCAGGCCCATTCACGAACCCCGAAATGTTCATCATCCGCCAGCGGCTGAATACTGGCTAACCGGGCTGGCAGACTCAGTCCCGGCTGTGCCCCGGTCATAAAACATGCCCAGCCACGAACCGTATCCGAACGATGTGTACGGCATCGATTAAGCCCCTCCGCCCCTGACTCATTGAGTAACAGAGAACTCATCGCCTGCATCCGCTTAAGAATACCTAACTGGCAAGCCGCTCTGGCAGCGGTTATTGCCGATTCTGATAACGCGGGAAAAACGGCCTGCAGTAGTTGAGCCTGATCGAGTGCCAGCCCTTCGGTAAGCGTGGCGCTGGGGATGAGACCTTGTGACAGGGCTTGCAGGATATCAGATGGAATATCCGCGGTACGGCTAAAGCCTTTGCGTGGCATGGACTGGCTCACTGGGGGATCTCCTTTTCAGAGTGAATCAGGCCGGCCGCTACCTTATTCAACAGCATCGCCAGTTGTTCACGTTCTGTCACGGACAGGCTGCCAAACAGACTGGCAATCCAGGTACTGTGATTATCAAAAACGTGCTTCGCTGTTTGTCTGCCTTTATCGGTCAGCTGGATGCGAACCGCGCGGCGATCGTGCTCCGCTGATTGACGCTTGATGAGCGCCTCACGTTCCAGACCGTCGAGGAGTCCGGTTACGGTGGCTCGGGTTACACCTGCTTTCTCGGCCAGTTGATTGGGGGCTAGCGCTTCGCCAGCAGCATCGAGCAGAAATAACATCACGAAACGTCCCTCGGATAAACCATGCGGTGCCAGTAGCCTGGCGCAGTCATTGTCAATATGTGAGGCCAGAGAAAGAGTTTGAAAGCAGAGTTGAATACCGTCTGTATCCGCGAGCTGACGACGCTGCGCTTCTTGCAGGAGTGCCTGGTATTTTTGTTCAAGGATCATGGTTGATGGCGCCATATAATACGGTGCCTAACTATTATCAAATAATGCGGCTGATAGCTATTAGAGATTTTCAGAATGCGATGTATCCCACATCATCTTTGAATAATATGGGATCGAAAGGATCGCTACTTGATCAGCGCGCTAAGTTCATGCTGCCAGGGCTGTAAGCTACCGATATTTTCTTCAACCCACTGTGGATTGTAGTAAGTATCCAGATAGCGCTCACCGCTGTCGCACAGAAGAGTGACAATCGAACCGCTACGCCCTTCAGCCTGCATTTTAGCCGCTAACTGTAGAACGCCCCACATATTGGTTCCGGTAGAAGCGCCCACTTTGCGCCCCAATAAGGTTTCCAGCCACTGCATTGTCGCCACGCTGGCACCGTCCGGGACGCGCATCATGTCGTCAATCACATCAGGAATAAAAGAGGGCTCACAGCGTGGACGGCCAATGCCCTCTATTTTGCTCCCGGTCAGACTGGTCAGCCCGCAGTCGCGCTGCTGCCAGTAGTCCAGGAATACGGAATGTTGCGGGTCAACCACCATTAATTGGGTTTTATAACCCTGATAACGAATATAGCGTCCCAGAGTGGCGGAGCTGCCCCCGGTACCGGCACTCATCACGATATAGTCCGGGATCGGATGCGGCTCATGGATCATCTGACGGTAAATACTGTCTGCAATATTATTATTACCTCGCCAGTCGGTTGCCCGTTCGGCATAGGTAAATTGATCCATATAATGTCCGTTCAGCTCGCGGGCGAGTTTTTCTGAGGCGGCATAGATCTCAGCGGAATGGTCAACGAAATGACACTGGCCGCCATAGAAGGTGATTTGTTCTATTTTTCGTTTAGCAGTACAGGCTGGCATCACGGCAATAAACGGTAACCCAAGCAGACGAGCAAAATAGGCTTCCGATACCGCGGTCGATCCTGAAGAGGCCTCAATAATGGTGGTGCCTTCTTTTATCCAGCCGTTACACAGCCCATAGAGGAATAAAGAGCGCGCCAGACGGTGTTTCAGGCTACCGGTCGGATGAGTACTCTCGTCTTTTAAATACAGCTGAATTCCCGGAAAGGCCGATAAAGTAAAACGAATTAAATGGGTATCCGCCGAACGTTGGTAATCGGCATTAATCTCACTGATGGCGTTGTTAACCCAGGCACTGGTCATGACACATTCTCTTTTATCAATTTGTGCGTAGAGTAACGTAAAATAAAGATAAAAAAGTTGCTAATTTTCCTTCAAATCGCTTTCATGATAGAAAATAATTCTCCTTAAGGCAGGGTATGATAGATAAAATAGATCGTCAGCTACTAGCGCTGCTACAAGACAACTGTACGCTCTCTTTGCAGACCCTGGCCGATGCCGTTAATCTGACCACCACGCCTTGCTGGAAACGCTTAAAACGTCTGGAAGATGACGGTTTTATTCGTGGTAAAGTCGCGATACTGAATCCAGAAAAACTGGGTCTGGCATTGACTGCTTTTGTGTTGATTAAAACACAGCAACACAGCCGCGAATGGTATAGCCAGTTTGTCTCTGTGGTTGAGGCGATGCCTGAAGTATTAGGGTTCTGGCGGATGGCGGGAGAGTATGATTACCTGATACAAGTTCAGGTGGCAGATATGAAGCGTTATGATGAGTTCTACAAACGGTTAGTTAACGGGATACCTGGACTCAGTGATGTGACGTCGAGTTTTGCCATGGAACAGATAAAATACACCACTGCATTGCCGCTTGCATAATAATGTACTCACACTCAATACACATTAAAGACCTTCAATCGGTGCCATAGCCCGGCAGACTGCAACTCAGGATGTAAACTTCGTGCGATTATTTGCTCAATTAAGCTGGTATTTTACTCGCGAGTGGCGACGCTATCTCGGGGCAGTATTATTACTGATCATTATTGCTGCCTTACAGCTGTTCCCGCCAAAACTGGTCGGGGTGATTATTGACGGTGTTCATCAGCAAACACTGACCTCATCTGAAATTCTGATGTGGATTGGCGTTATTCTGGCGATTGCCGTTGTCGTCTATCTGCTGCGTTACGTCTGGCGTGTTCTGCTGTTTGGCGCATCCTACCAGTTAGCGATTGAGCTACGTGAAGATTATTACCAGAAACTCAGCCGACATCATCCTGAGTTCTATCAGCGCTACCGTACCGGAGACTTAATCGCCCGTGCCACCAATGACGTGGACAGAGTGGTGTTTGCAGCGGGAGAGGGCGTACTGACGTTAGTCGACTCCCTGGTCATGGGGCTTGCGGTATTGATTGTTATGTCGACTCAGATAAGTTTGCCGCTGACTCTGCTGGCACTGTTACCGATGCCTGTAATGGCACTGGTCATTAAGCGTGATGGAGCCAGATTACATGAGCGTTTTAAGGTCGCTCAGGCCGCTTTTTCGATACTCAACAACCGCACCCAGGAAAGTATGACCAGTATCCGGATGATCAAAGCGTTCGGACTTGAGAATCGACAGTCAGCGTTATTTTCAGAAGAAGCTCAGGATGCGGGTGAAAAAAATATGCGGGTGGCACGTGTTGATGCCCGTTTTAATCCCACTATCTATGTTGCTATTGGGGTCGCCAATTTCCTGGCCATCGGCGGCGGTAGCTGGATGGTGGTTGAAGGACAGTTAACGCTGGGGCAACTGACCAGTTTTATGATGTACCTGGGACTTATGATCTGGCCGATGCTGGCCTTAGCGTGGATGTTTAATATCGTTGAGCGCGGTAGCGCAGCCTACAGCCGGATTCGTTCCCTGCTTGATGAAAAGCCGCAGGTGATTGATGGTACTGAGTCCACTCCAGCCGGACGTGCCAGTCTGGCTGTCACTGTGAACCGCTTTTGTTATCCACAAACTGAACAAGCGGTGCTGGAGAACGTCTCTTTTATCCTGAAACCGGGCAAAATGCTCGGACTGTGCGGACCGACGGGCAGCGGAAAAAGTACCTTGCTGGCATTAATTCAGCGTCACTTCGATGTGAACGAGGGCGAGATCCGCTACCATGATATTGGGCTGAAACAGCTGACTCTCGACAGTTGGCGTAGCCGCCTGGCGGTCGTGAATCAAACGCCTTTCCTCTTCTCTGACACGGTAGCCAGTAACATAGCATTAGGTCACCCGACTGCCAGCCAGCAACAAATAGAACAGGCTGCACGTCTGGCCTGCGTCCATGACGATATTCTGCGCCTGCCGCAGGGATATGAAACTGAAGTCGGGGAGCGTGGTGTTATGCTATCGGGTGGTCAGAAGCAACGTATCTCTATTGCCCGAGCCTTATTGCTGGATGCTGAAATTTTAATCCTCGACGACGCGCTTTCAGCTGTTGATGGGCGTACAGAGCACGATATTCTCGCTAATTTGCGCCAATGGGGTGAGCAACGCACGGTGATTATCAGTGCGCATCGACTCTCCGCTCTGACCGAGGCCAGCGAAGTACTGGTGTTGCAGCATGGCAATGTGAGTCAGCGTGGTACTCATGATGACCTCGTCGCTGAAACGGGCTGGTATCGGGATATGTATCGTTATCAGCAACTGGAAGCCGCACTGGATGATTACCAGCAGCCAGCAAGACGTCAGGGAGAGAGCAATGCGTAAGCAACAATGGCCGACGATTAAGCGCCTGCTAGCCTATGGTCTGCCCTGGCGTAAACCGCTATCCTGGGCGATGGTCATCATGTGGATTGCTGCCGCCGCGGAAGTGACTGGCCCAGTATTAGTGAGTTATTTTATCGATAATCTGGTGGCGAAGAATCGCCTGCCATTAGGCCTGGTGGCCGGGCTGGCAACCGCTTATCTGATGCTGGTCGGACTGGCAGCGTTGTTAAACTACTATCAGGCGCTGCTGTTTAATAGCGCGGCAGTCGGTGTGGTACAGCAGTTGCGCAGTGATATCATGGACGCAGCCCTGCGTCAGCCATTGAGTGCATTTGATACCCAACCGGTTGGACAAATTATCTCGCGTATTACCAATGATACTGAAGTGATACGTGACCTTTATATCACGGTCGTCTCTACCGTTTTACGCAGTATTGCGTTGATAAGCGTCATGCTGGTGGCGATGTTCAGCCTTGACTGGCGTATGGCACTGGTTGCTATCACCATGTTCCCGGCAGTATTTATTGTGATGTTTATTTATCAGCGCTATAGCACACCGATAGTGCGTCGGGTTCGTGGTTATCTGGCAGATATCAATAATGGCTTCAATGAAATCATCAATGGGATGGCCATTATTCAACAGTTTCGCCAGCAGGCCCGTTTTGGTGAACGTATGGGGCAGTCAAGCCGCTCGCACTATCTGGCTCGTATGCAAACCTTACGACTGGATGGCTGGTTACTCCGCCCATTACTGAGCCTGTTTGCGGCAATGATCCTCTGTGGCCTGTTGCTGTTATTTGGTTTTAGTGAACCAGGCATGATTGAAGTTGGGGTGCTGTATGCTTTTATTAACTATCTGAGCCGACTCAACGAACCCTTGATTGAACTGACCACTCAGCAGTCAATTTTACAACAGGCAGTCGTAGCCGGAGAGCGTGTATTTGAGCTAATGGATGGCAAACGTCAGGACTACGGTAGCGATAATCGTCCTCTGGCAAGCGGTAATATTGCGGTGAATCATCTCTCTTTTGCTTATCGCGACAATAACCGAGTGCTGGACGATATTAGTATTGAGATCCCTTCCGGGAGCTTTGTTGCTCTGGTCGGTCATACCGGGAGTGGAAAAAGTACCCTGGCAAATTTGCTGATGGGTTATTACCCGTTAACTGCCGGAGAGATTTATCTTGATGGGCGCGAGCTCAGCACACTCAGCCATGAAGCACTTCGTCATGGTATCGCTATGGTGCAACAAGACCCCGTGGTGACTGCTGACTCGTTCTTTGTCAATGTCACCCTGGGACGAGATATCAGTGAAAGCCAGGTCTGGCAAGCACTGGAAACGGTGAAAATGGCCGATTTTGCGCGTGCACTACCCGAGGGTATTCATACCCGGTTAGGTGAGCAGGGGAATAATCTCTCTGTCGGACAGAAACAGTTACTGGCACTGGCCCGTGTGCTGGTGGATGTTCCGCGGATCCTGATCCTCGACGAAGCAACCGCCAATATCGACTCGGGAACTGAGCAGGCTATTCAGCAAGCGCTGGCGGTGGTACGGAAAAAAACCACGCTGATCGTTATCGCTCATCGACTTTCGACTATCACCGACGCGGATACCATTTTGGTGCTTCATCGTGGCCAGGCTGTTGAACGTGGAACCCATAGCCAGTTGCTGGCACAGCAGGGACGTTACTGGCAGATGTACCAGCTTCAGTTAGCCGGTGAGGCATTAGTGGCTACCATTCAGGAAGATGCCGCCCTCGCTTAACATAATAGAGACCAGTTTGTAACGTTTTGCACCGGACTGGATATCAGGTAACGCATCATTGCACTGCAATGGTGCGTTTTTTTTAGTCCATAACCATCGGCTTACCCGTTCTCTCCCGCTATCGCTCCACAATTCCCTTTTCTGCGACAAAAAAAACGACTGCTGAATTTCTGGCACGGGACTTGCTTTTAATAACTCCATACAGGTAATGACCTGATCTCAAGAGGAGAGGAACAATGAAGCTGGTTACTGTGGTTATAAAACCATTCAAACTCGAAGACGTACGTGAAGCGCTCTCTTTAATCGGCATTCAAGGGCTAACAGTTACTGAAGTGAAAGGCTTTGGACGCCAGAAGGGGCATGCAGAGCTGTATCGTGGTGCTGAATATAATGTCAACTTTCTGCCTAAAGTGAAGATTGAGGTTGCCATTACGGATGATCAGCTCGATGAAGTGATTGATGTAATGAGTAAGTCATCCTGGACCGGAAAAATTGGTGACGGCAAGATTTTTGTGACTGAGTTACAACGCGTAATCCGGATTCGTACCGGTGAAACAGATGAAGACGCCCTGTAATTAATTGACCGCAAACGGACGGAAAACATGAAAAGACTCACTGCACACCTGGTTTTTGGCGGTCTGGCTCTGATGCCATCGCTGGCAATGGCAGCACCTGCTGCTGTTGTGGTTGCTGATAAAGCTGATAACGCGTTTCTGATGATTTGTACCGCGCTGGTGCTGTTTATGACTGTTCCAGGGCTGGCATTATTTTACGGCGGCCTGATCCGCGCTAAAAACGTCCTCTCCATGATGACGCAAATTCTGGTCAGTTTTGCGCTGGTCTGTGTACTGTGGGTGGTCTACGGTTACTCGCTGGCATTTGGTCCCGGCAACAATTTCTTCGGTGATTTTGACTGGGCGATGTTAAGCAACATGGAAATTACGACCGTCACCGGGACTATCTATCAATATATCCACGTGGCATTCCAGGGCTCCTTTGCCTGTATTACCGTCGCGCTGATTGTGGGTGCTCTGGCTGAGCGCGTTCGCTTCTCTGCGGTACTGATCTTTGTGGTGGTCTGGTTTACCTTCTCCTACCTGCCGATAGCACATATGGTCTGGGGTGGTGGTTTACTGGCATCCCATGGTGCGCTGGACTTTGCTGGCGGAACCGTGGTGCATATTAACGCCGCGATTGCAGGTCTGGTGGGGGCTTACTTCATCGGTAAACGTACTGGATTCGGTAAAGAAGCCTTTAAACCTCACAACCTGCCAATGGTCTTTACCGGTACCGCGATTCTGTATATCGGCTGGTTTGGCTTTAACGCCGGTTCTGCTGGTGCAGCCAATGAGATAGCGGGCCTGGCCTTTGTGAATACCGTCGTTGCTACTGCAGCAGGTATTCTGGGCTGGGTATTGGGTGAGTGGATTTTACGCGGCAAACCTTCTTTACTGGGTGCCTGTTCAGGAGCGATTGCTGGTCTGGTTGGTATCACCCCAGCTTGTGGTTTCGTCGGTGTCGGTGGGGCAATGATTATTGGTGTCGTTACCGGTTTTGCTGGACTGTGGGGCGTGACGTTACTGAAAAAATGGCTGCGTGTAGATGACCCTTGCGATGTGTTTGGTGTACATGGTGTGTGTGGAATTGTCGGTTGTATCCTGACCGGTGTCTTTGCTGCAACCTCACTGGGTGGCGTTGGATATGCTGCTGATATGACGATGGGACATCAAGTACTGGTACAGCTGGAAAGTATCGCTATCACTTTGGTCTGGTCTGGTGTTGTGGCTTATATCGGCTTCAAACTGGCAGATTTGACCGTCGGCGTACGTGTCAGCGAAGAACAAGAGCGTGAAGGCCTGGATGTCAACAGCCATGGCGAAAGTGCTTATAACAACTAAGTTTCCCTGTTAATTATCACCCCTCGCCTGTAAAAGGGCGAGGGATAAGCACCTTAACTACGCTGTCTGATAACACCTTCTTGTACTGTCGATGCGACCAAAACACCTTCCTGATTATAGAATTCACCGCGAACAAAACCACGCGCACCTGAAGCAGACGTACTTTCCACGCTATACAGCAACCAGTCATTCAGATTGAAGGGACGGTGGAACCACATAGAATGGTCAATGGTAGCGACCTGCATACCGGGTTCCAGAAAACCCAGTCCCTGTGGCTGCAAAGCGGTCGGCAGAAAGTTAAAGTCTGATGCATAACCCAGTAACGATTGATGAGTACGGAAGTCATCAGGCATTGGGCCATTAGCTCGCATCCATGTCTGGCGAGTCGGGACGTCAACATGGCCTTTTAGTGGGTTATGGAAAACCACCGGTCGCATCTCAATCGGTCTTTCACAGAGGAATTTATCTTTAAATACCGGCGGTAAAAATTTTTCCAGCGAACGGGCAATTTCAGTCTCTGACGGCAGTTTCGTCGGACCTGGCACTTCTGGCATCTGTTTTTGATGCTCAAAACCTGTCTCTGGAGCCTGGAAAGAGGCGGTCATATAGAAGATAGGTTTACCATTTTGAATTGCCGAGACTCGACGTGCGCTGAAACTGTTACCGTCGCGTAAGGTTTCTACATCGTAAATAATGGGCTTCTGGATATCGCCGGGGCGCAGAAAATAACTGTGGAATGAATGCACCAGTCTGTCTGCGGAAACCGTTTCTTTGGCTGCATACAGTGCCTGCCCAACAACTTGTCCGCCAAATACCTGACGTAGCCCTAAGTCTTCGCTTTGA
>Ga0308165_1004924_pt1 | contig 12787 bp, 11 predicted proteins | sample PhyWR2_FD_201032 | JGI IMG/M metagenome (GOLD analysis project Ga0308165, IMG submission 201032) | Phyllosphere microbial communities from UC Gill Tract Community Farm, Albany, California, United States - DLSLW.R2 | ecosystem: Host-associated > Plants > Phyllosphere > Unclassified | place: USA...
TTACTGTCTTCGTCACCCAATCCCCATTTACCGAACATACCTGTTTTGTATCCGTTACCTTTTAAGCGTTCGGCAAGTGTGGTATCCTGGGCACGTAAAGCGGCCAAACCGTCTTTTGCCTTCGCATTGCCCCTTACCCAGGCATGCCCCATGGTATAACCCGTCATTAACGCACACCTGGAAGGCGCACAAACGGTATTTCCAGAATAGAAACGGGTAAATTTAATACCTTCTTCAGTCAGCTTATCCAAATTTGGGGTCGGGATTTTAGAATTGGGATTAAAACTGTGCACGTTTCCATAGCCTAAATCATCGGCCAGGATAAAAATAATATTGGGTTTCTTTTTATTTTGCGCCTGTGCGGTAGCCAAACTGCCTATAAGCAGCGCAAAAGTTATCAATTTTAATACATTTTTCATCTTTATTTGTTATAGTTGGGGTTTTGTTTCAACGCTGGGTTATTCTGGATCGCAATGGAAGGCACTGGCCATAAGTAATCTTTATTGGCATCAAAAAGACGGCTATCGATCCTCGCCCCTGCACTATTGCTAATGTTTCCATTTAATAATTGATCAGCTACTTTCCATCTTCGGATGTCGTTATAATATAAACCTTCTCCGGCCAGCTCTACCCTTCTTTCGTGCCTGATTTCCGCCCTAAGATCAACTTGATTTAAAGTAGATGGAATATTGGGCATCTTCGCCCTGGCCCTGATCAAATTCAAAGCATCAAAAACCGATTGATCAGGCCCTGTATCTTCATTTTTAGCTTCGGCATAGGTTAACAATACATCAGCATAGCGGAGCAAAATAATATTCAATTCGGAAGTACCACTTGTTGGTGCCGCCACAGGTTTTTCATTGTCTTTAAAAATAGTATATTTTTTTAATCCATAACCTGTACTTGGATATTGAATTGCCGTTACCGCAGCACCTTTAAACTGTGTTCCTGGCAAAATCACTGTTGCCTGCAACCTGCTATCGCGATTTTCGAAAGGTTTTGCAGCATTGTAAACAGCAGAACTGCCTATCGGTTTTCCGTCTGTTGCATAGTAGGTATTCACCAGATCAGGCAAAGGTGCAGAACCCAACTGCTGATCTAAACTGATATCAAGCGAATGGGTAAATTCAGGGTATTTGTATTGGACATCAAAAATTACTTCGGCATTGCCTTCGTTTTCCAAATAGAACAAACCCCTGTAATCAGAAAATAAACTATATGTTTTAAGATCAATAACCGCTTTTGCAGCTTCTGCGGCTTCTTTCCAGCGTTTGGCATACAACAATACCCTTGCTTTTAAGGCCAGTGCTGCACCACGCGTTGCTCTTCCTTTATCCACACCAGAATAGGTTAATGGTAATGCTGTACCTGTTGAAGCTTCTGTTAAATCCTTTAAAATCTGCGCCAATAACTCATCGGCGGTATTTCTAGGTAAATTTGCCTGTGTTTCATAATTGGTCGCTTCAGTAATTAGCGGAGCGCCACCAAAGTAGTTCCAAAGTGGAATATAATATAGGGCCCGCAGGTATTTAGCTTCTGCTTTATACCTTTCTTTCAAAGTGGCATCCATGCTCACCTTATCAATATTTGCCAATACATTGTTGGCCCTGCCGATGCCTTTGTAACTACCATTCCAAGTTTCGTTAAAATAGCCTGTTGCTGCATTGTGCAAGCCTCTCGAAATGATGTTATAATCGTTGTTGTATTGGTAGGTATTCGGGGTTAAGGCATCCAAATAAATAGAGTTGGCACCGTAAACATTATAGTAAATTGCGGCATAGGTGCCGTTCAGTGCTGCTTCTGCCTGCACTTTGGTATTCCAATAGGTGTCTTGCGTAAAACGATCCGTTGGCGTTAACTCAAGATAATCTTTGCAGCCAAACAAGAAAACCGAAATCAATAATAATAAAATATATTTTTTCATGACCTGTTATTTAAATGATACATTAATTCCTGCACTGATTGTTTTCGCATTCGGGTATTCGATCAAATCTGCCCTGGTTAAATTACGTTCAGGATCACTGAATTTGAAGTTCGAAAAGGTTAAATAGTTTTGTGCATTTACGAATACTTTTAGCACATCAATTCCTGCTTTATTTAGCCATTTGTTTGGAAATGAATAACTGATCTGCACATTTTTCAACCTTAAATATGAAGCATCTCTTACCCAAAAGCTAGAGGTTTGGAAGTTCTGAGGATATCCGTTTGATGTAGTTAAACGTGGTAAAGATGCACCGGTATTGGCTGGTGTCCACGAATCGGTAAGCCAATCTTTCGTTACCCCTGCACCATTTTTAAAAGGCTGCGCCAAATTTCCGGTCAGGTACGTATCCACATCTTGTAAACCCTGGAAGATAAAACTGAAATCCCAACGTTTATAGCCAAAACCACCAGAAAAACCGTACACAAATTTAGGGATGCTATTGCCTATCACCACACGGTCGTTATTATCAACCACACCGTTTCCATCCACATCTTTATATTTCAGATCACCCGGAACTGTGCCTGCATTCTGAAAAGCATGGGCTTTCACCTCGTCAGCAGTTTGAAAAATTCCCTCAGCCTGTAAGCCATAAAAACTATCGATTGGCGATCCTTCCTGAATAATGGTGTTGCCACTGTAATACTTCTGCCCGTTTACATTGGTTACCTTGTTTTTGATATAGGTCAGGTTTGCATCAATGTTGTAGCGGAAATCATCTACGGCATCCTTAAATCCTAGGGTAACTTCAAAACCACGGTTGTTTACTGCCCCGATATTTTTTACCGGACCAGTTAAATTACCCACTTGTCCTGGCACACTGATTTGTCTTAAAATTTTGGAGGTTTGTTTATTAAACAGATCGATTTCAAAAGTTAACTTGCTTTTAAAAAAGCTCCCCTCCAAACCAATATCGCTCATGGTAGTAGTTTCCCAGGTGATGTTTGGGTCGCTAAGTTGGGTAATGGCTGCCCCACTTACAATAGTTCCGTTAAAATTATAGTTCTGCCCAAGTGAAATTGCATCAACATAACTAAATAAAGCTACATTCTGATTGCCCAGTTTTCCATAAGAGGCGCGCAATTTTAAATTGCTAAAAATATTTAAGTTTTTAATAAATTCTTCTTCACTGGCTCTCCATCCGGCAGAAAATGAAGGGAAAAATCCCCATCGGTTACCCGCAGCAAAGCGCGAGGAACCATCGTACCTAAAGTTGGCCTCGAACAGGTATTTCTCGTTGTAATTGTAATTAAACCTACCGAAGTAAGATTGTAACCTCGAAGCACCTGAAGTACCTGTAACCTGTGGAGATGTACTCCCTGCATTCAGTTCGGTTAAATCATTCCCCAGATAACCCTCATTATAGGCCGAAAAATTACTGTCATCAAAACGCTCTAAACTAAATCCGGCCAAAGCACCGAAATGGTGTTTATCCAATGTGCCTTCCCAGTTTAAGGTATGGAAATTGGTAATGTTAATATTGTTCTGACTGATCTGCCTAACACCACGGGCAGGTGTATTGCCAATTGGCGATATTACTCCCGTTTTCGGATTGGTTAAATTAATGGCTGGATAAGAATATTTATTGATGCCGTAAAGAAGATTAGCCCCCAAGGTGGTTTTATACTTAATATTGAATGGCAATTGATATTCTAAAAACACATTGGCCATGGTTCTATATTGATTGTTTTTATTAAAACCTTCGTATGCCAATGCTACTGTATTCCTGAAAAAATTATGTCCGGGAACCCGGATCCACTGATCGGCATAACTACCATCCTGTGCATAAGGGGTTTGAAAAGGAAGCCCCCTGTAGGTTAACCCCATTAAACCGCCTTCACCATTGCCATCATCGGCACTGTAGGCACTTTCTTTACTGTTCCAAAAATTAGCAGTTAAGCTTGCACCAACTTTTAGCCTTTTGGTAATATCAGAGCTGATGTTCGAGTTTAATGAATAACGTTTTCCTGAAGAGGCGATTAAAATCCCATCCTGATCTAAATATCCTAATGAAATAGAAAAAGCTGTTTTTTCTGATCCGCCAGAAAGACGAAGATTATGTTCTTGTATGGCCGCATTGCGGAACATTATATCGAACCAATTGGTATTTGGGTAAATAAAAGGATCGGTACCTGTTCTAAATTCATTAATCAGGGCATCGCTACTTTCTGCGGGTTTACCTTCATTGGCCAGCGCTCTGTTTTTGCCGATCATGTAATCTACTGTATTGGTTACCACATCAGGAAACTGTGTTGCTTTTTGTGAGCCTGCATAAAAGTTATAATCGATAGAGAATGTGCCCTTTTTTCCCGTTTTGGTTTTCACCAAAATTACCCCGTTTGCGGCACGGTTACCATAAATAGCTGCTGAGGCCGCATCTTTTAAAACGGTTACACTTTCAATATCATTCGGATTAACATCACCCAATGGAAATTCAATTCCATCAACCAACACTAAAGGATTGTTATTGTTTAGTGTTCCCGAACCACGTATCCGGATAGCAGCGGCATCTGCCCCGGGTCGTCCTTTGGTTTGATTGGTAAAAACACCCGGCACATTTTGAAGTGCCTGCGTTGCATTGGTAATCGGCCTGTTGGCAAGTGTTTTAGCATCTACAGTAGCTACTGATCCTGTTAAGTTAATCTTTTTCTGTGTACCATAACCTACCACAACCACATCATCAAGCGGATTGTAATCTTCAACCAGCTCAACCGTAATCTGGCTTTGGTTAACCACCACTTCAGTTTGTTTATAACCTACAAAATTAACCAATAAAGTAAACGGGAATTTCTGTCCGGTAATTAGCCTAAATTTCCCCTCCCTATCTGTTGATGAGCCATTGGTTGTTCCCTGTATTTTAACAGAGGCACCAATTAATGTTTCTTTGGTTCTTGCATCAATTACAGTTCCGGATAATGTTGCATTAATGGTTGGTTCTGTAGGGTTTTGTGCTTTTGATAATATTGGAGAGAGTAAAAATAGAACGGGTATTAAAATGCGGCATGTTTGCCAGATATCCAATTGAAAATTGAACATAATACTTCGTAAAGCCAAAAGCCCTTGTACGGGATTGACTTTCTCAAAATTTTGCATAACTTTGAAATAGGTGATTTGAATTGATTTGGAACAGGTGCAACGCCAATTGAATTCCTGTTCCGTTAATTTGCCTGGGGAAAATACAGCTTGTATTTTCCTTTTTTTTGCCCTACTGCTCTAGCAGCAACTAGCAATTATCTATAAATCAACAACAACAATACATCCTATTTAAAATTAAATTTAACCCGTTTTGAACACGGAAAGATTTCGTAAACTCTTGTTTCATAATGATTATATTTTTGGCAAATATAATTTTTTTTAAATAGACTACAAATTTACTAGACTTTTTATTTTATTGCTCTTAAAAAGCTTAGATACAGATTTGTAAACAACAGAATACAGCTTCGTAATAATATTAGGAATATTTTTCTTCTTTAAGCTAAGATTTTATAATTTAGCCGATGCAAAATTGGTGCGGCTGATCATTAGATGCAGTGAGCAAGGCCTTACGCGTTAGGCGCAACAGCAATTAATGTTGTGAGGTCGGGAAACCTGTTTTCTAGAAGAGGTGAAATCAAATTGATGGCCACTTCTTTGCCAGACGCACCAATTTTCATCTTAGTTAAACCAATCTACTAAACTGTAGTGCTGATATACCTTTATGCCGTCTAAAACTCGTCATAAATTTGGTTGTTTGTTCAAAACCCAACATATCTGCTATTTCATCAACACTAAAATCGCTCTGCATCAATAGTTCTTCCGCCTCTCTCATAATCCTGTCTTTAATCAACACAGTTAGACTTTTTCCTAAAACACGGTCTAAAAATTTATTTAGTTTCCCAGTACTCATACCCATGCCCTCTGCATAAAACTGGATTGATCTTTCTGATTTATAATATTGTTCCAAAATGGCTCTAAATCGCAATACGTGCTGTAGTTCATCTAATGTTAAAGCTGCGAGATATCCATCTAAACCAGCAGTAAAACCTAAAAATAAGGATAAGTATTGCGCCAGAAATCGAATGTCTTTATTGGCATTAATTTCTCTTTTTAGCTGATCGAGCAAAGAATACGTTTTGGTAGATTGATGAGGCGTTAAATCACGGTGAGATAAGTTTAAAAAAAGGTTTTTAGCCAACGGATCTAAATGCTGTTGTAGAAACTCAGCATATAACATACTGCTAAAGTTTAACCAATAACCCGAGATAATCTGTCCGTCGAGCCGAACAAGCCCTTCTTCAGGGATAAAAAAGATTCTTTTAGGTAACAATTTATAATCTCCAGAATTCATGCACAAAAAGCCACTCCCCTCCTTTACAATCAACATACGCATAGGGTATATTGCCTGCAACGCACGTTCTCTATTAAAAACCCCGCTAATTGGCTCTAGTTGTATCATATTAACTCAAAGGATAAACATCAGTAAGACTGAAATAGTTCCACCAAGTTACATTTTGCTATTTTTTTATGGTAACCTAATATTTGTTCAGCGTTCAAATATCGTAAAAAAAGCCCTCAGAAACATCAGAGAGCCTTATTTATTAGTCAAATATTAAAGATAATTATCGATTTTCGAAATATTAATGGTAAAGCAAGAACAGAATACAATTCGAATAAAACTTTTATTCAGACAATGTAAAAGTTATGCCAATAACTAAAATAGCATCAAAACAGCTTAAAATGCTTTTTTAAGCTATAAAATTCGAAGATAATTAGGCTGATAAAACCATTACCTTAACAGCCTCTATCCCTGTATGTGTAAATTCGATATCGAATTGAACAATATTATTGGGTTTTATTTCGCCGATTACGCCATGCGCAAAAACATTAACCTCTTTTCCTCCATTTGATGGCGTAATTCCACCAAAACCTTCTTCATTATTATAAAATTTTACTGTTCCTAATCTCATATAACTACTTAATGAGTTTTACATTAACTGCATTAGGTCCTTTTTTGCCTTGGGCCACCTCAAATTCGACCCTGTCGTTCTGACTTACTTTATCAATTAATCCTGTAACATGTACGAAGATTTCATCTCCATTTTCTGTAACAACAAATCCAAAACCTTTAGATTCATTATAAAATTTTATTGTTCCCTGCATTTGATTTAGATTTTAAAGCATAAACATACAAAAACTTAAAAAGGTTTATTAAATAAATAGATTTTTAGCTAAAATCTATAGATAAAGAGATAATTAATGATGATTTAAATATTAGCCATTAAAAAAATCTTTGCAAACAAAAAACCCACGGTTTATATCCATGGCTTTTACATTTTTTAATCGATACACTAAGCATTAACAAATTGCATTTGTGTAGCATCGTATCGTCCACCGGCAGTAATACCAACAGGAACAATTGATGCCAATTTTTCTTTTTCAAGCGTACTTAATATTATATTCGATGCCGCAGCATTCTCCTCAATATATTTAATGCGTTTTGTACCAGGAATGGCCAGAATCCCCTGATTAATTACCCATGCGAGCGCCAATTGCGATGGTGTTATCCCTTTATCGGCTGCCATCAATTGGATTTCTTTTAACAATTCTAAGTTCTTATAAAAATTATCACCCTGAAAACGGGGAATACTCCTGCGGAAATCATCAGCAGCAAAATCATCCGGACTTTTAATATCACCAGAAATAAAGCCCCGTCCGAGAGGAGAGTAAGCAACAAAACCGATTCCAAGGTCATTTAAAGTATCTAATACCCCGCTAGTTTCGGCCTCGCGTTCAAAAAGCGAATATTCACTCTGTACAGCAGTAATGGGGTGAATATTATTCGCTCGTTTAATGGTATCAACAGAAACTTCCGATAAGCCTATATATTTTACCTTACCTGCTTTTACAAGTTCGGCCATAGCACCTACTGTTTCTTCTATTGCTGTATTCGGATCAACTCTGTGCAAATAATAAAGATCGATATAGTCTGTCCCGAGATTTTTTAAGGAACGTTCTACCGCTTTATTTACATAAGCTTTTGTACCGTTAAAACCCCAGGTTAACTGTTCTTGATCATCAATTTCATAACCAAATTTACTAGCAACGATATATTTATCCCGGTTACCTTTTATTGCTTTTGCCACCAAACGCTCATTCAGCAATGGTCCGTACAGATCAGCAGTATCTAAAAAATCAATTCCAAGCTCCAAAGCCCTATGAATAGTGGCTATTGATTCCTGTTCATCTGCTTTGCCGTAAATATCACCACCGGCAATAGTGGTCATGCCCATGCATCCCAAACCTTGATCTGGCACCTGCAAACCCTGGCTGCCCAGGTTTATTCTTTTAATGTCCATCGTTTATTTTTTAAATTTATGATACACAAATGTATGGCTGCTGTTAAGGTTGCCAATTAAACAAATCAAAGTGTTTATTAAAGAAATCAACGGACCAGGAAAAATATTGAATTGATATGCTAAGCGGGCAAAATGCTGTTCCTGATTTTCATTGGAGTAAAACCGGTGTGCTTTTTGAAAAAGTTATTAAAGTATGATGCATATTCAAAACCAAGGCTAAAAGCAATTTCGGCAACACTCCAATTGGTTTGCGTCAATAGCGATTTGGCTTCTGCAATAATGGCTTCATTAATAATAGCAGTGGTAGTTTTTCCCGTTACTTCCTGTATAGCCGCATTTAAATGGTTTACGTGTACAGATAACCTATCTGCATAATCGCCAGCTTTTTTCAGTTTAAGTGGATCTTGGGGTGAATCTACAGGAAATTGCTTCTCCAGAACGGTTAGAAACAGATTGGTAATCCTTGATGCGGCATTAGTTGGATTAAAAAAGGCCACAGCAGGTTGCATTTTAACGGCCTCGTGAATAATTACATTTACAAAATTACGGATCAGGTCATATTTATAGATATAATCGCTATCGATTTCCGTTTGCATTCTTATAAAAATGCTTTTTAAATAGGCCACCTGTTCATCTTCTAAAAGATAAACCGGGTTTCCATCCGCTTTAAACAAAGTAGAATCCTGCAAACTGTCCATTCGGGTACCTGTATGCAGAAAATCTTCGCTAAACACACAAAAATGCCCATCGTAAACCATATCCTCTTCCTTTGCATCCCAAGAATATGGAATTAAGGGATTGGTAAAAACAAGTGCAGGTTTGCTGATTTCGATATCGCGGTTAGCATACAATAAAGTACTACAACCCTTTGTAATCAAAGAAATTTTATAAAAATCCCTCCTATTATAAGCGGTTAGCTTACATTTATCATCATTCATTCCAGCAACCCTAAACTGAATAGGATCGATGTGAATACCCGAAAATGAATTTGCTTTTTTGTTGGATACTGAATTTTGATACATGTTCAAAATTAAACAATTCAAAGCGAAAAATAGCGCAATGAAAAGCTTATGAAATTGAACTAGCTCTTTTTACCACTAAAAATCACAAAGAAAACACTAAAACCACTTAAAAGGAAAACTATTCCAAGAATCATATTTATTTTATCGCCCATTCTGTAATGTACAAACAAAATCCGTAATGACAATAGTCTGACATAAAAAAATTCTAAAAAGTTGTGAGATTTTTTATTTCTGAAGTTTTTTCACCCGAACTCCGACAAGTCCGGTTGAAGAAGAAATGCGCTGATACACAACTCTATCGTTAATACTAAACGCCTTGGTTCTACGAATTAAAACTTTTTCTTTGAGCTCATCATCTTCTACAAAACAGATGGGCTGATCTTTGTGAAATGATACTATAGTTCCCTTTGCCATAAATTGAATCAATTATTTTTAATAACTGAATTAAATAGCTTAACGGGACTTTCCAAAGATGGAAATAAGCGAAATTTAAAATCGAATATTATACTAATTTTTTGGATCTAACTTTTAGTGGAGAAACACCAAAAATATTTTTAGCCACCACTCCATTTTTATTAATAACGGTATCAAACTCAACGGTGCTACCAATATATAAACCTTTTGCTTTGCAATCTACAATATCAAAATAGATGCTTTCCTGAACTAAATACTGCGAGATTAAACCAAACCCTCTTTGCTTGTTGTAGGCTGTAATTACTCCTATCATAAAATTATTTTTAGAAAGTTAATTCAACATAAAAATAGCATAACCAGTACTATACCAACCAAACAGTAGACATTATTAATCAATAAATAGATAACATCCACCTATTGGTTGATGAATGTATTATAGACGGTTAAAAATTCATCTGCATGGGCTTTTGAGTGACAATTAAATTAAAACATAGTACAACTACAATATGTTAACCATTAACATTAATCATCCCAATATGAAAAAGCTAACCAAAAATAGTTCTAAAGAGGACTTAGAAAGTGTAAAAACTGGCGACACCATTAAAGATGACACCGGAAAACAAGGAGTGGTTACTGCTGTTGAGATTCTAAGCAGAAAATTCGAAAAACAATACTATTATAAGCTTAAAAATGATGGCACTATACTGGTTATTAAGTAACCATGTGCTTAATTAAATAACATCCAAAAACGCTGTACCAAAGTTTAATTTTAAATCTTATATTTAGCTAAGTAAAACGATTTATTTGATGTACTACTGATAATGAAAACAAAAAATTTTATTTGCTTAGCATTTATAACAGCGTTTGCTTTTGCCAGCAGTTTTACTTACAAAGCTACTATAATTGAAAATGATGTGTTTTTTAAAGTAGATACGCTAGCTAAAAACCTAACCGTTCCGTGGCAGATTACTTTTTTGCCCGATCGTACCATGCTTTTCACCGAACGCCCAGGTGTGGTTCGTCTTTTTCGCAATGGAAAGCTTCTAGAAAAAGTAATCCTACAGGTAAATGATATTAAGGCAGAAACAAAAACCGGACTTTTGGGAATGGTAATACATCCGGCATTTGTCAAAAACCATTTGATTTACATTGCACATAATTACGGCGAAAACAACCGTTTATGGCTCCGAGTGGTTCGATACGAGTTTAAAAACGATACACTTATTCATCCTAAAACACTAATTGAACAGATTCCTGCTGCAAGAAACCATACGGGTTGCAGGTTGGTTTTCGGACCGGATGAAAAACTTTACATTTCTACCGGCGATGCAGACCAACCAATTTTGGCGCAAGACTTGAAAACCTATAATGGTAAAATATTAAGGATAAACGATGATGGCAGTATACCTGGCGACAATCCATTCATCAAAAATGATACAGCACGTAAAGAAATCTGGTCATATGGCCATCGAAACCCCCAAGGGCTAACTTTCGAGCCCAATACAAAACAACTTTATGCTACTGAGCATGGCCCAACCGGTGGGGATGAAGTAAACATCATCAAAAAAGGTGAAAATTACGGCTGGCCTGTTATTCACCATCAGGAAAGCAAATCTGGAATGATTACACCATTTTTAGAATATACCCCATCAATTGGTCCGGCAGAAGCCAGGTTTTATACTGGAAAAGCTTTTCCTCAATTGAATAACAACTTATTGGTTGCATGCTTAAGAGGTGAATCTATTTTACGGATAGAAATGGATAAAGGCAAAGTAATTAAACAGGAAGTTTTGCTTAAAAAACAATATGGCAGAATCAGATCTTTGGTGATTGGCCCAGATGGATACATTTATATTTCAACATCGAACTTTGATCTGCCCGAAAGCAAAGGTGAAAGACCTTACGATATGATCCTCAGGTTAAGGCCTTCATCTACAAAAAATGGACAGCAAGCTCAAAATATATCCTCAAATAATAAAACTATTACAACACAGGTTACAACTGTCAGCCTTTTTAAACAACTTTGCGCATCATGCCATGGCGACAAACTACAGGGAACCGAAACCGTTTATAGCTTAATTGGAGGAAAATTTAAACATGGTGGAGATAAACAGGCGATCATAAAAAATATCAATAACGGCATTATAGATAAAGGAATGCCCGCATGGAATGGAGCCATTAGCAAAAAAGATATTGAAGTGCTAGCAGACTATATATTAAAAACTTCAAAGATTGATTAATGCGTAAGTTTTAAAGAAGAGGTTTAATCAAATCATTTGCTATTTAATATTTCAATCTTTCGCATAAATTTTGATACAATTCCTTTCCCTAAAAACTATATCCTATATTTATAAAAATCCATTAACCAAATAGATGAAAACAACATTTACCTTACTGTTATCTGCCATTGCAGTTTTACTTATTTCAGCTACTACACTAAATAAAAACATTTACGAGCGTAAAACTTTCGATTTATTTAACAAACATAAAATCGATACGCCCGATCAGGACCGGTTTGTTAAAGTAACCCTTGCACAGGGCGAATTTACAGAACCAACTGAGATGACGATTCTTCCAAATCTTGATATTTTAGTTGCTCAGCGCCGGGGCGAGGTATTAATTTATAAAAATCAGACAAAAAAAATCAAAGAAGCAGGCAAACTTGATGTTTACTTTAAAACCAATACACCTGATGTTAATGCAGAAGAAGGTTTATTGGGGATGGCTGCAGATCCTAAATTTGCAGTAAATAAATACATTTATCTTTTTTATAGTCCTTTTGATAAATCAGTAAATCGATTATCGAGATTTAAACTGGTTAATGATCAAATTGTAAAAGAATCGGAAAAAATTATTCTTGAATTTTATTCTCAACGCGAGATATGCTGTCATACAGGCGGCTCCATTGCTTTCGGATCTGATAATTTGCTTTACGTTTCTACTGGAGATAACTCCACTCCTTTTGATGCGCCCAAACAACAGTATGTAAACAAAGGATATGCTCCGCTAGATAATAGAAAAGGATTAGAGCAATA
>Ga0308165_1004925_pt1 | contig 12783 bp, 13 predicted proteins | sample PhyWR2_FD_201032 | JGI IMG/M metagenome (GOLD analysis project Ga0308165, IMG submission 201032) | Phyllosphere microbial communities from UC Gill Tract Community Farm, Albany, California, United States - DLSLW.R2 | ecosystem: Host-associated > Plants > Phyllosphere > Unclassified | place: USA...
CAAGATTGTTATTTCAACTTTGTTTACGATCCTATCCGCGACGGAAACAACGACGTAACGGGTATTATGGTTGTGGCCAATGAAATTACTACTTTGGTAAAATCGCGTATGGAAGTGGCCAAAAGCGAAGAACGGTTCAGAAACTTGCTGTTGGATACGCCTATGGCTACCGCTTACTACGAAACGGAAGATATTGTACTTACGCTCGTAAACGATGAAATGCTTAACTATTGGGGCAAAGATAAGAGCATACTGGGCAAAAAATTAGAAGATGCCGTTCCTGAGCTTAAGAGCCAGCCATTTATTGGGATCATCAAAGAAGTTTATAGAACGGGAGTTCCGTACCATGCCGATCAGCAGCAAGCAACATTACTTATTGATGGCCAACCGAAAACAAGCTGGTTTAATTTTACCTACAAGCCGCTGCGCAATGCCGACGGACAAGTGTATGCCATTTTGCACGCCGCAATGGATGTAACAAAACAGGTGCAGCTTCAGCAACAAAAAGATGAGTTTTTGGGAATTGCCAGTCATGAATTAAAAACACCTGTTACCAGTATTAAAGCATATACACAGGTGCTGGAGCGGATGATTAGGAGCGATGGCGACGAGAAAAAGGCGGCCATGGTACATAAGATGGATTTGCAGTTAAACCGCTTAACAGGCTTAATTGGCGATTTACTTGATGTAACCAAAATCCAATCGGGAAAAATGACTTTTAACCCCATAAGCTTCGATTTCGATTTGGCGGTAATAGAAATTGTAGAAGAAATGCAGCACATTTCGGCCAAGCATCACATCAACATGCATTTAAACAGCAATGCAATAGCCTATGCCGATAAAGAAAGAATAGGGCAGGTAATCACCAATTTTATTGCCAATGCAATTAAATATTCATCTGATGGAAATAGCATTGATGTAAGCAGTTATGCCAGAGATAATGAAATTGTGCTAAGTGTTCAGGATTATGGAATCGGCATTTCGAAAGAATTGCAACATCTGGTTTTCGATCAGTTTTACCGGGTTTCGGGCAATTTACAGCATACCTATCCCGGCTTGGGATTAGGGTTGTACATATCGGCAGAAATTGTTAAAAGCGAAGGTGGAAAGATTTGGGTAGACAGCGAAGAAGGCAAGGGATCTACTTTTTACTTTAGCCTAAAGATTAATCCGGTTGAGTTGTAGAACACAGAATAATTAGCAGTTGACAATTAGCAATTAAACAATTAGCAATAACCAATGACCAATTAGCAATAAGCAATTAGCAATACCAATAGCAATAACCAATTAGCAATTAACAATTAACAAATGAACCATTGAACTAATGAACCAATGAACTAATGAACCAATGAACCAATGAACTAATGAACTAATGAACCAATGAACCATTGAACTAATAAACCAATGAACTAATGAACCATTGAACCAATGAACCAATGAACTAATAAACCAATACCTACTCCTTAGGCGCTTTCTTAATTGGGTGAACAGGCTGTTCTTCTTGTTCCCTTTGCTTTGCCGGATCGTTCGTTTTTGGTGCCTTATTTGGCGTGCTGTCATTCGGTTGTCTGACAGTTTTATGGTCTACAGGCTCGCGACCTTTAGGCACTTCCTGTTCATAATTACTACCTGGTTTATCACTTTTAACTTTCGGACCGCTCATAATATATTATTGAATTATAGAATTAGAGAATGATTGAACTGCAGTTATAAATGTCAATTCCACTTAATAACAAACTCATTTAGCTATTGTTTGGAAACGTAAGCATCCGATGAATTTCAGCGTGGTGCCCATATTCATCGGATGACTTCTATAATTCAATCATTCACTCAATCCCTCATTCAATTATTCACTCAATTCCTCATTCAATTATTCTACTCATAAAGCAGGTACTTTTTGCGCATGGTTTTGTATGCACTTAGGCCGGGTTCCCAGCTTGCTCTGATCTCCTTTTCACTTTTTCCATCGATAACCTGTTGTCTGAAATTGCCATCACCCACCAGTTTTTCAATCGTTCCCAAAGCTTTGCTCAGTTTGGTATTGAAGAAATCTTCTTTTCTTGGCGAGGCATTATAAAGTTCGATCAACCATGAGATGTTTACCTGTTTCGATGCTCGCAACTTTTCTACATCATAATTTCTCAGGTCTAAGCCGTAGCAAACCTGATCTTGAAACAACGGCGATTCAGACATCCCTTTAATGCTTTTTGGTGTGAAACTAAAATCGTACTTACCCTTTAAATACGGCGCTCCAATAATAGTGAAAGGAAACATGGTTCCGCGGCCATGATTTAAATAAACCCCCTCAAACAAACAAGTAGATGGATAAAGTAGAATCGACTGCGCAGTATTGAGATTTGGAGATGGCTTTACGGGTAAGGTATATTCCATATCGTGGTTGTAATTGGCGTTTTTGATGATGGTAATCTCACATTTTACCTTGTCTTTAAGCCAGCCTTCGCCATTAAGCATTTGGGCGTACTCGCCAACCGTTAAGCCATGCGAAATTGGAACGGGCTGCAAACCGATTCCCGATTTATATTTTGGGTCTAAAATCGGTCCATCAATCAGATACCCGTTTGGATTCGGGCGATCCAGTATCAAGAGTGGTTTATTGTTGGCCGCACAGGCTTCCATTACATGTTGCAGTGTGTTAATGTAGGTGTAAAACCGCACGCCAACATCCTGAATATCAAAAACCATAATATCGATATCAGCCAAATCTTCGGTGGTTGGCGTACTGTGCTTTCCGTAAAGTGAAACCGCTTTTATTCCGGTTTTTTCATCAATTTCATCGTTTACTGCTACTCCGGCGCTTGCATTGCCTCTAAAGCCATGTTCAGGACCGAAAATCTTCTGAATTTTTACTCCTCGTTTCAATAAGCTATCTACCGAGGTTTCCGATCCGATTATCGAAGTTGGATTTACCACCATACCCACACGCTTTCCCTTCAACAACGGTAGGTATTTTTCAGTTTGTTCAGCGCCGGTTTTCAGTGCACTTTCTGGTTTTATGGCATCAATTGATCGCAATTGTGTTTTACCATTACGCTTTGGCTTTATATCATCGCCCACGGGCTTTGGTTGGCCGCACGCACTCAGGGCTATTAAACTTGTAAATGCAAAGCTGATGTATCTTTTCATAATTTGTACTCTTTTAATCTTTTGGTTTTAAGGTTAAACAGCAAACAATTTAGCACTTTTTTAATTATAATTAGCGAACGATTATTTACCAGTGCTTATTTACGTCAAAAATGCCGTTTTTAAAAAGGATTTAAGCATTTTTGCCATAACAAATTTTATACATTGAATTTCGAATATTTCATAGCGGGCCGAATTGCCATCAAATCTGAACGGACTTTTTCAAAGCTCATCGTGCGCATTGCCATTGCCGGCGTAATGCTCAGCCTGGCCGTTATGATTTTATCGATCGCCATTATAAAAGGGTTTAAAACCGAAATTCAGGATAAGGTACGCGGTTATTTGGGCGATGTTCAGATTACGCGCTACGATTTAAACAACTCCTTTGAGCATACACCGTTTGTGCTCGACGCTGAAACAGAAAAGCAGCTCAAAAATAATCCTGAAATAGAGTATTATTATCCTTTTGCTACCAAGCCAGCCATTCTTTCGGCCAATAACGAAATAGAAGGAATAAATTTTAAGGGAATCGACAAAACCTATAAGTGGGATTATATCAAACAGCACATTATCAGCGGTACGATTATCGATTTCTCTGATAGCACGGCAGCCATGCAGGAACTGCTGATTTCAAAATATACGGCCAACCGACTAAAGCTTAAAACAGGCGACGATTTTATCATGTATTTTGTTCAAAATCAGCTTCGCCCGCGGAAATTCAAGATCGTGGGCATCTATGATATTGGAGTAGAAGATATTGACAAAGGCTTTGTTTTAGGTAATTTCAATATTATCAAACGCCTTAATAACTGGAAACCAAACGAGATTGGGGGAGTGGAGCTTCGGATTAAGAACTTTCAGGAGTTGCGACCAATTGCCGAGCAAATTTACGAACAGTTGCCACGCAATCTCCGCTCGTATTCCATCGAAGAAAACTTCCCGAACATTTTTACCTGGCTTGGCCTGTTGGATGTAAATACGCGGGTTATCCTCATCTTGATGTTAATTGTCGGCGTAATTAATATGGTAACAGCATTGCTGATTATGATTTTGGAACGGACAAATATGATTGGCATGTTAAAATCGTTTGGTGCCAGTAACCTCAGCATCATGAAGATTTTTCTTTATAACGCTGCTTATTTAATCGGAATCGGTTTATTGTTAGGAAATATTCTAGGCATCGGGCTCGGGCTTTTTCAACAATCTACACATATGTTTAAGCTCGACCAATCGTCGTATTTTTTAACTTATGCGCCGATAGAATTTCATGCCGTCGATATTATCGGCCTTAATGTGATTACCATTGTTGTTTGTTTAACCGTACTTATCATTCCTTCATTATTAATCAGTAAAGTATCGCCGTTGAAAGCGATTCGTTTTAAATAGGCAATTGCTGTCGCTATTCATCTATTTAACTAACGGTCATTCTGGATGCAATGTAGACCGAGAAGCAGCTACGAAGTAAGTCTGAAAGCGATGTAGTGCTGTTTCAATATTGCACGTATGCTAAACAGTAAAGCTTCGTTAGGGTAATTGAGTGTTTAGTGCTACTTGCCTGCAGATTCTTCCCTCGTCAGAATGACAGTAACGAAGGCCATGCCAATCACTAAATCGGAAAACTGGCGAGGCTTTTCCAATCTCCACCCTGTAAAGCAGTAACAATTTCACTTTTTGGCGCTAAATCCAGATAAGGGTAAGTAACTTTAGATAAGTACAGTCCCGTTGGATGCGCTGGCAACGAAAGTTTTGTGGCCTCGAGGTTAATTAGCTCGCTTTCAAATTCGTCGATGCTCAGTTCGCCCTGGCCAACCATTAAAATTTTGCCCATTGTAATGCGGATCATTTTACCTAAAAAACGATTGCTTGCAATATGAAACCTAAACCGATCGCCTGTTTGATTGACGAATAAATCGGCGTCCATTACATTGCAAATGGTGTGTTCGTATTTATCCGGATGGGTACAAAAGGCCCTGTAATCGTTGTACTTTGGTAAAAGTTTAACCACGGCACCCATCTTGTCGAAATCGAGATTCTTCAACTGATAAAATGAGCTTTGTTTACTTAAAAATGGGTCTTTGTAGGTATGAACAAAGTAATCGTACTTTCGCTGTACCGCGTCGAAACGGGCGTGTGGCTTGCCCTCCATTTTTATAATATCGAAAACTGCAATGTTGTAAGGCAGGGCCTTGTTCAAAATATACAGTAAATCAAAATCGAGTACGTTTTCTATATCTGCATGAAAAAAAAACTGACTGGCATGTACATGTGCATCCGTTCTTCCGCAACCGATAATCGAAATGGGCGATTTTAAGATTTTTGAAAGGGTTTGCTCTATAACCTCCTGTACGCTTTTAACGTTTGGCTGCCTTTGCCACCCACTAAAATACTGACCTTGATAGGCGATGTGAAAGAAGTATCTCAAAACACTTTGAATTATTTAAGGCCTGATAAACCAATTTTCGATTTTAAGATTGTTTAGGTTCTTAAAATCTTTAACATTGTCTGTAACTAGCGTTAATTTATGTTCAATTGCGGTAACGCCAATTAACAGATCGAACTCATCGTTAATTGGTTTTCCAATACTACGTAAGCGAACCTTTTCTTTTGCATAGGTTTTTTGATTTTATTTCAGAGATAATTTCCTCGGGAGATTTTTCATCTGAAAAGGCGCCAAATGATTTTAAAAAAAGCTCCTCCTTTGCTTTTTGTTCTACTTTTAAGGACTTTGAAAGACTTTCTATCAATTCAATTTTTGTAGGCGCACTTAACCCTTCAAATAATTCTGAATAGGTTTCTACAATTTGTTTATCTAGATAAGTCATTTCTCTTGTTTTGATAAAGATAACAATTTTTATACTTTTCATTTGTGTAAAACATATTTTTGCATCGCATTTACGATAAAGAAAAAGAGATGACTTGTCCTTGCGGAAGTAGTTTGCAGTATCAAAACTGTTGCCAGCCCTATCATTTGAAAACCAGAACTGCCCCCACGGCCGAAGCATTGATGCGTTCGCGATACTCGGCTTTTGTTGTTGCAGATGCAAATTATCTGTACGAAACCACACACATCAGCAAGCGCAAAGAAAATTCGAAAGATGCTTATTTAAAGAGCGCAAAAAATACCAAATGGCTTAAGCTCGAAATCGTTGCTGCAGGTTTTGATACCGTAGAATTCGAGGCCTTTTACTTAAATAAGAAATTTGAGACCGAAGTACTTCACGAAAAATCTAACTTCAAACTAGAAAACGGGCAGTGGTATTATGTAGATGGAGTGTTTTACTAGTTGCTCGCCTTTGCGAGTAAATATAGGAGTTGGAATAACAGGTTTTGAGCAAATTGGTTATTCGTCATTGCGAGGCCGGGCTTGTGCTTGCCGAGCTGTGCCGATTTTTCATCGGTAAGCAAGCTGATTTGCAAAAGAGATTGTTTACTGCTTTATAATGAGGTCCTTGTAATACGTTTAGATCAACATGTTAATTTTGCGTCTATGAGAAGTAAACGTTAAATTTACCACTGGCTTTCCGAAGAGCGCATCCGACCTAGCAGATGATCTTAAGAAAAAACGTTGAAACCGTTTCTCCTTGCTTTCAATACTTACTGAACAAAAGAATTTGCAGTCTGAGCGATGTGACGTGTGTAAAGGCAAAGACCTCAAATTATTTTCAATAACGGTTTGACGAGTTTTTCCAAAATCAGGTGCAAGTCTTGATTTTTTGTTTCCTTTTTTATCAAGAAAAAAGAAAGAGCCATTCCGGCGGCGAGGAAATAAAAGAACACCCCGCCTGCTACGCATCCACCTCCCGATTCTCGGGAGGAATTGTAAATCGCCTATCAAACGTCATCACCATTTTTTTCAGGACACGGCCCTGATTGATACTCGTTACAAAGTAACCCCTTTGGGGCAATGACGATCGTTCACAGCTCTGTCATTGGTAGCTTGGCTGGCGATCTATTTCGCATGAACGCTCAGCGTGAAAGACGCTGATCCAAAGAATCGGAACAGCAACACGATAACCCATACACAATCGCAGAACTTATACAAATTTTGCGATTCCATTCGCAAATTTCATATAAATTTTGCGATTTTGCTATTATTTCTGAGAACTACACATCAATGTCGAGCATAATCTCGATCTTTCCAGCACGGGTTTTATATACATCCAAAGCCACTAAATCAAGCGCTGCCAAATCAAATTGTTCTTCTCTGGAAAGCTTAAGGAACCTTTCTCTAATTTCGATAAGTAAAAGTTTTCTCGAAAAGCCGATCGAAGAAAATAACTCAAAAGATTTCGGGCTTGTTAGCGGATAATCTATCAGCACCGTAATTTGATGTTCGGTAACCACAATTTCATCGGCATCAATCAAATTTAAAATCTCTTCGTTCGCTCGTCCGATATTAATCCACGGAACAATTCCACCGTCGGCAGATTGAGTTGCAGTTACATTAAAGGTAACAATGCCGATGAGGTTATTCGGCGCCTGATTGTGGTTAAATGCTGAATCCATGGTTAAAGTTTTTTTGCTTCGTTCCAATAAATATCCATTTCGGCAAGCGACATATCAGAAAGTGCCTTGCCGTTTTCTTTTGCTTTATTTTCGAGGTATTGAAAGCGTTTGATAAACTTTTTATTCGTTTTTTCGAGCGCATTCTCTGGGTTGATATTAATAAAACGGGCATAATTGATCAGCGAGAAAAGCACATCGCCAAATTCCGATTCTGCTTTCTCTGCATCAATAACTGTGTCGCCACTCACATTAAACTCTGCCTTAAATTCCTGTAATTCTTCCTCAACCTTTTCCCAAACCTGGCTTTTATCTTCCCAATCGAAGCCCACACCGCGGGCCTTTTCCTGAATCCGGGCCGCTTTCACCAACGCCGGTAGCGAGCTCGGCACACCCGCCAAGACCGATTTATTGCCTTCCTTTAGCTTTATCTGCTCCCAGTTCCGCTTTACATCTTCCTCGTTTTGAACCTCAATATCGCCGTAAATGTGCGGATGGCGGTTAACCAGCTTATCGCAAACACCGTTCAAAACATCAACAATGTTAAAAGCATCTGTTTCCGATGCAATTCTCGAATAAAAAACCAAATGCATCATTACATCCCCCAGTTCCTTTTTTATTTCATCCAAATCGCCCTCCAAAATCGCGTCGCTCAACTCATAAGTTTCTTCAATGGTTAAATGGCGCAGCGTTTCCATAGTTTGTTTCTTATCCCAGGGGCATTGCGTGCGCAAGGTATCTAAAACAGTAAGCAACCGATTAAAGGCATCGGCTGGCGTATGGGCAGTGGCAGGTATAGGGTTATTCGGCATATTAAATTTGTTTATTTACCACAAAGGTTGAAAGACAACAAATGTAGGGTTTAAAAGGTAAAAGTGTTTGTAACCTTAATGCTTTTGCTAGACCCAAAAGTAGGGTCATCGAACAGGCAGGGAGTAGAATTAAAATTTTTCCGTGTTTTTCGTGCTTCCGTGGCAAAACAATGCGTCGTTTTCGCCGTTGGTTGGCATACACAAAACAGAGAAAAAACTAGCAAAGAAAAGTTAAAAGCGATTCCCCTGTTCTGCTACATTGATGGTTTTATTATAGCTACTTTATCCAACGCTAAAGTACCACGTCCAGCCAATTAAGAAAAGTTGAAACGGAATCCTAAACCATAAATACCGTGGGCCGGGGCCCGGTTTATATAAATCTTCGTAATTAATACGGTGTTTGGCCGCATAAATATTGGCCGGAAGGATGGCCACCAAAAAAACAATCAGAGCCACGCCCGTATAAAAACGTGTGGCTTCGATGCTCAAACCAATTGCAAAAAGAATTTCGAGAACACCGGTAAACAATACAATCTCTACTTTTTTCGGAATAAACAGCGGAACCATGGCAGCCATCGACGTTTTAAACTTAAAGTGGCCAATTGCGGTAAAGAGCAACATGACAGACATGGCAATGTTGCCGGCAAAAATGTTGCCTTTATCAAAAGAAGTGTGGCTGCCGAAAGCAAGCAGTGCAACGTAAACGATCAGTAAAACGAATAGAGGTTTCATCGGCCTAAATTACAGTTTAATTAATCCTTTTCCTCAAACTTAATGCGCTTGGTGATGCGATAAACGCGTTTCTTTTTTTCGGGCTTATGCTCTTCGCCCATTAAAAGGCCCCAGGGTTTCAGGTTATCTACACGATCGAAAATGATCTTTAAAATGGCCAGATACGGAATGCAAAGAAACATACCCGAAATGCCCCAGATCATTTCGCCGACAACAATGCCGATAAAAGCAAAGAGGGCGTTTATTTTAACTTTCGAACCCACAACCAGCGGCATCAATACGTTTCCATCAAGGGCGTGTACACCAATAAATGCCACCAAAACCAGTAACACCTTTGCGGCGCCGGCAGTAGCAAAAGTTATGAGGCAACTTACAAGTAGTGCGAAAAAGATGCCCAGATAGGGTACAACGTTGAAAATACCGGCTACCAAACCCAGTAAAACGGCATATTTTACGCCAAGTAAACTGAGCACCGTTATCATTAAAAGGGTAACGATAAGCATTTGCAGAAACAGGCCGATAATATATTTCTTGATAATGTATTGGATCTGATTTACAATTTCTGTTACCTTGTCTTTATGTTCCTGCTTAAACACCGAAGTTAAAAAGGTAAACAGCACCCTCCGGTAATTGAGGATGAAAAAGGTAAACAAGAGTGTAAAGCCTAAAAACAAAAGGGTAGAGGAAAGCGTAGCTAATGTGGTTGCTACAATGGCGGCACTGGTGGCCAAAGCTTTCTCGGTGCTATCGTTAAGGTAGGCCAGTTGTTTTTGGGTATTAATGTTAAAGGTTTTCGAAATCCAATGTTGCAGTTCGTGGTAAGATACATTCGCTTTCTGCTTTAGCAGCGGCCAGTCTGCCCAAAGGTCGCTTAATTGCTTGCCGAAGAAATATACAATTCCGCTGATAACGGCAATCATTAGTATTACGGCGATAATTGTTGATAAGCTGCGTTTAAACTTAAGCCGCGTTTCTAAAAAATTGCCCACGGGTAACAGCAAAATGGCCATCAAAAATGAAAAAAGCAATGGGGCGAGCAACGATTGACCGAGAATTGCGATATAAGTAAGGCTGATTAAGCAGAATAGTACAAGCGCCAGTTTGGGTAAAAAAGATAGTTTTTCTTTCATTAGAGATTTTAAATCCTGTTTAATACAAAATGCCCGACTAATTGTTTCATCAATCGGGCATTTAAAGATAACAGATTATTTTTAGTAAGTACTTGCCTTATCTAAAATGGAGATATCTTCGGCAGTGAGTTTTAAACTGGCCGCATTTTCGAACGATTTAAGCTGATCGAGGTCGGTTACACTTGCAATTGGCGCAGTTACCGATGGGCGGTAAATTAGCCAGGCCAGGGCAACCGATGCAGGCTCGACATTGTGCGCAGCGGCAACCTGATCAAGCGCTTCCAAAATTTTGTAGCCTCTTTCGTTAAGGAATTTTTTAACACCGCCACCGCGTTGACTTTTATTTAAATCATCTTCGTTACGGTATTTTCCGGTTAAGAAGCCGCTCGCCAGCGAATAATAGGTCACTACGCCCAAACCGTGGTCTAAACAGATTTTTTCGTGCTCTTGTTCAAATTCCTGCCTATCGTATAAATTGTAACCGGGTTGGTAAACCTCGTACCGGGGCAGGTTATGGTTTGCCGAATAGTGTAACGATTCTTTCAATCTGTCCGCAGAGAAATTAGATGCACCTATCCACCGTATTTTACCTTCCTTAATTAGCGTTTCGTAGGCGCCAAGGGTTTCTTCAACCGGGGTGGTTTCATCATCGAAATGTGAAAAATATAAATCAATGTAATCGGTTTGCAAACGCGTAAGCGAATGTTCAACCTGGTTAATGATGTAGTCTTTTCTTAACGATTTGCCCTGGCCCATATCAGAACCAACCTTTGTTGCAACGATTACGTCGTGGCGCTTGTTATGTTCCTTTAACCAATTGCCGATAATCGTTTCCGACTCGCCACCCTTATTTCCGGGCACCCATCGCGAATACACATCCGCTGTGTCGATAAAATTGAAGCCGCTTTCTACAAAACGGTTTAATATTTCAAACGATTTTCGTTCGTCGATAGTCCAGCCAAAAACGTTTCCTCCAAATACGATCGGTGCAATACTTAAATCTGTTTTTCCTAAAGTCCTTTTTTCCATGATATGAGATGTTGGTTTTCTCTTAACAAAATATTGAGGCTGCGGTTTTTGCCAGGCGGCCGAATTGTGTCAGAATGTTGTTGAAAGATGAAAATGCTGAATGAATTAAATCGCCGCTTTAATCTTTAATCTTTAAGCTTTAGTCTTTAAGCTTGCTCAAGATTAACTCAGTCAAAGACTTTTGTTATAAGATAAATCTATCCTATCCACACCAGCCCTTCGACTCCGCTCAGGGTGACAATGTCTTTTAGCTTTCTGCTTTTGTCTTTCAGCTTTAGTCTTTCAGCTTTCGTCTTTCAGCTTTAGTCTTTCAGCTTTCGTCTTTCAGCTTTAAGCTTTAGTCTTTTCCCAAAGGGATGCCCTTGGCACAGCTTCTTCTAGCCCTCAACATTTCTCTTTTTCCGGGCGCTCCCGGAAGCTTTTCGATGGTAAATCCGCAAGCCTTTACCGCTCGTTTCAGTTTTCCGGTAATGGCATAGGTTACAAAAACTCCTCCGGAATTTAAAAAGCTACAAACATGGGCAATAATTTCATCGCTCCACATTTCGGGTTGGTGCTGAACCGAGAAGGCGTCGTAATAAATCAAATCGAACTTTTTATCGGTGGCAAACTCAGCCAGCGGTTTGGCCGCGATTTCCAGGTGGCAAAGCGGTGTAAGCACCTGTGGCGAGTGTAGACTCGGTTCATAATTCGTTATAAAACCGCGCCATGTTTCTGGCGAAACGTATTCGGCGTAACCTGTTTGGTTAATTACATCCGTTGTTAGCGGGAAAGCCTCGATGCTGGTGTAGTCGAGTTTAATTTGGTGACTGGTGCAATAATCAAGGCTCAAAACGAAGTTCAGGCCCGTTCCAAATCCCACCTCTAAAACCGAAACTTCGTTGTTGTGCTGCGTGGCAAATTTTAGGCCCGCCTCAATAAAAACGTGTTTGCTCTCTTGCAAAGCACCGTGTTTGCTGTGGTAATGTTCGCCAATGGTTTCGTTGTAAAGGGTGTTCGATCCATCCGCGGTGGCCGTAATAATGTTCATGATTGGTGTTTACAGGGTTTGAAGATAATGCCGCAAATATAGACATTTTCCAATCTAAGACTTTCAGACTCCCGACTGCCGACTTTCAGACTCGCGACTTTCTAACCTCCGGTTGTCACCCTGAGCGGAGTCGAAGGGTAAGTGCAAGGGTCTTCGACTCCGCTCAGACTGACAGAATAAATTGTAATGCGCTTAGACTTTCAGGACTCCAGACTTCGGACTCAAGACTCCAGACTCCCTACTCCAGACTTTCAGACTCCCTACTTTCTAACCTCCGGTTGTCACCCTGAGCGGAGTCGAAGGGTTAGTGCAAGGGTCTTCGACTACGCTCAGACTGACAGAATAAATTGTAATGCGCTTAGACTTCGGACTCAAGACTCCCGACTTCGGACTTTTTACTTTGGAC
>Ga0308165_1004926_pt1 | contig 12783 bp, 10 predicted proteins | sample PhyWR2_FD_201032 | JGI IMG/M metagenome (GOLD analysis project Ga0308165, IMG submission 201032) | Phyllosphere microbial communities from UC Gill Tract Community Farm, Albany, California, United States - DLSLW.R2 | ecosystem: Host-associated > Plants > Phyllosphere > Unclassified | place: USA...
GAAGTTCCCGGCCATCCCTTCGCGACGCCGCAGCCGATGACGGCGCAAGACGCGCTTGATACGGCGGAGCGGTTTCTATGAGAAGAAACACCGCGATATCGGCGAGTGGTTGAATACCGCTCAAGGGCAGATGGATCGATCAGACGCGGAACCTCACCTCCGAGCTCACGCCGCCTTCAATCTCCACCAAGCGGTCGAGACTGCCTACGCCTGCTTCCTCCTGGTCCACACCTTCTATTTTCCGCGCTCGCACAACATCAAGTTCCTCCGCTCCTTGGCTGAGGACGTAAACACCAGCCTGGTCGAGACCTGGCCGCGTGAAAGCCGCTTCGATCGCCGCCGGTTCGAACTGCTGAAGAGGGCCTATGTCGAGACGCGCTACAGCGACCAATATGATGCCTCGTCCGAAGACCTGGAATGGCTCATGGCGCGGTCTCGGCATCTGCGCGATCGGGTCGCCGAACTCAGCAAGGCGCGCATTGAAGACCTCAGGGTGAAGGTTGGGAGCGCCGGATAGGTCGTCAACCTTGGGAAACGCAGATGCAAATAGGGCAGTCGAATACGAAAATCGGCTTCTGAATCGAAAGGAAGCGTCGCGTGAACTCGCCGCCTTGGGCATTCAACTCGCTCCGTCCACGCTAGCGAAAATGCTGTGCCTGGGGTTGGACGGTCCGCCCTATATTCACCTTCGAAAACGGCCCTACTATCCGAGACGTCAGCTTCGGGCCTGGGCCGAGCTGCAAGTCAGCGCGCTGCGGTCTTCATCGCGCGAGCCGCGCCTCACGCAGGGGTCGAAGGAGGACGATGCCTAAAGCTCCAGTCCCACACACCGGCCACGCTCTCCGAACCGAAACTCCACCTGCCCTGCCTGCAGAACCCCGGTGAGCCCCTGGCCACGACACGCCTCCAGACCCGCTCGCCAAGGCGCCAGGGTGACCACGGTGCGGCTCTCGACAGCCGCATAGGTTCGACCGCCCATGTGAACTCTATCGTTGTAGACGCCGGAGAAGGGCTGTCCTTCCTCAGCCTTGACGACCAGTTTCTCGCCCTTTCCAAGCCTCTTGAACTGGGTCTCGATCTCCATCGTCCAGAGGGCGAGCATGTCCTTGTCGGTCAGCTTGGAGCCATCGCCATCGCCGATCCTCCACCCCTTGCGAATCTCAGCCCGTTCTTGTCCCAACCTCCTGGCTTCATCCGCCATAGCGCCCACGCAGGGATCAGGTTCGAAGCCGCCAGCAACCCGGTCCAGCCAGGTGACGCCGCGCGCCGCGGTCTGCAGGTTGAGAGGCCTGACGTCGAGCACGCGAACTTCGACGTCGGCAGGACCGTGGCGCGCCTGATCCGCCACCAGCGCCCGCGAGACGTAGTCGGATGGAATGGCGAACCGGCCTTCGCCCAGTCGCTCAACCGCACCTTCGCGGCTCATCGCTTCGAGCCGTCGAAGGTGGCGGTCTATGAAAACAGACCGATCTTCGGGCCGGACCGCAAGATGATCGGCTTCAGAGTAAACGCCGTTTCTCAGGCGCGCGACCTGGGCGATGGTCTGGTCCGAAGCCCTCTGCCTCCACGGCTTTCCCCGCAACTCGATGACGGCCCGCTCGGGCACGCGATCCAGGATCATGACGCGATCCAGCGACGCCAGCCGGACATGCCCCAGACGACCATCCATGGTCTCAAGCACGAGCAACTGGGCCGCCTTCTTGTGCCATTTGAGCGGCTGAACGCCGGCGTAAGCGCCAACGATCACCTCGCCTTCCGAGAGACGCAGCGGTTCAAGGCGATCGGTCTGCCCGCTCCAGAAGCCGCCCCAGATGGCGCGCGTTGCGGCGGCTTCACGCGCCTCCTGTTCACCGACATTCCGCAGGATATCGCGCAGATTTTCAGGGAGGGTCCAAAGGCCTTGGCTGTCTCGCTGAGCCCATCCGCGACGCTCAAGATGGACCAAGCGACGGAGGGCGTTGGCTCTTTCTCCGCTTTCCAGACCCTTGAGATTGACCTTGCCGTCGCCTTGCCTGCGCAGAAGCGTGTCATCCATCGCAGTCAACCGGTCCGCCGTCAGATCCCGGATAGAGGCCGTCCGGTCGGACCTCGGGCCTAGGATTTCGGTCGCCAGGGCCTCACACCGGCTGCGCAAGCCGTGCGCTGCATAACCGCGGCTGAAGACAAGGTCGCACCCGTCGTCGCGAAGACCGCGTAAAATGATGTGTAGATGGGGCCGTCCGGTGTCGTAGTGCGTCACGGAAAGCCATTCGAGCGGCGTGCCGGTGTCGACCTCAACCTGTTTCATCATCCGACGTGCGAACTGCCTGACGTCCGCGAGCTCTTGTCCATCCTCCGGGTTTACGACGATCCGGTAATGACGGCGGTCATCAGCCCACCGATCAACCTCCGCCTTGGCGTCAGGTCGGTCCTCGTGGGGCCCGAAAAACGCCGCTCTCGCGCCCTCCTCGCCAGCGCCCTCCCGTCCGAAGTACCGCACACAGGCTTTCAGGGAGGCGCGCGCGTTCGGCGTCTTCATCACGACCTTGACCTTAACGAACACGCGACGCGACGGCCCGGCGCCCCGGAAGGCAGGCCGGACCCGCTTCACGACCGTCTTGGCGGCAAAGTGTCGTGTTCGCGCTCTCAAGGGCATCGAAGCCGTCGCACGACCGGGGAGGATAACGGTCCCGCGGGGATAGTGATCTCTGTGCGCCGTCATCGACGGACGAAATGGAAAATCCTCAGGATCGTGAGGCGTGGCCATGGGGCAACCTGTCGTCAGCGACCGCTTTGTCCGCGAACCGTCCACCGGTCGTGGGGAAGCTTTGCGAATAAAATCGCGTCTGTCCCGCCCTGAGTTATTCCCTGGGATTGACGGCGTTTGATCACCTTTGATCCCAGTGCATCGCGATCGACTGTGTTCGGGCCTTACGATCTGGGCGCTCTGACGCCCGCCCATCCACGCTCTTCGCTGCTGACTATCCTTCCGCCAGTTTGATCCGGTGCCGCAAAAGCGGGAGAACGTCCGCTTCACCTCCGAAAAGCCGCTGGAAACCGACACGGTCAAGGCCGCCATCGCCGAGGCCGAAGCGGCCCTGAGCGGTCAGGGACGGCTGCTGGTGCGCCCCTCGGGCACGGAAAAACTGATCCGCGTCATGGCCGAGGGCGACGACGAGGCGCTGGTGAAGCGGGTGGTGGCCGATGTGGCGGGCGCGGTGCGCTCAGCCTAGGGCTTGCACGCCGCCGGCGGGTCGCCGTCGCGTGCCCACAGTTTGCAGGAGCGGTCGATCTCCCCCTGGATGAGGTCGCAGGGGTTGGCGGCGTTGCAGGGCGGGCGGGTCGCCGGGCTGACCTGAATGCAGCGCTCGACCAGCCGGGCCGAGGCGGCGGCGCCGATGGCGTCGCGGCAAGGAACCTCGCTGACCGGCACCGGCTGAGCGGGCATGTCCGGTCCTTCGGGAATGCTGGCCTCGACGTCCCCGGCCGGTTTGGTCGCTTCCTTCTCCGCAGCCGCCGGCTTGGCGGGCGGGGCAGGCGGCGGAGTATCCGGCGCCAGTGGAACCGCGTCGATGACGTTGCTGCTTGCCGCAGTGTCTCTGGACGCAGGCTGATCGGCTGGATCAGCGCGCTGACATCCGGCCATCAACACAACGCAGGCGGCCATCGAAAGCCAGGGGGATCGACGCATCGACTTGTCTCCGGTCAGGACTGACCGGACGAGGATGCCCGTCCGCGCCCCGAGGTGAAACCCCCTATCGCTTCACCGCCGCCAGGGCCGCCTTCTGCAGGGCGAACAGTTCGGTGCAGCCGATCTCGGCTAGCGAGAAGAGCCGGTCGAACTCGGCGCGCGAGAAGCCGCGCTTCTCGCCCGTGGCCTGGACCTCGACGATCTGGCCCGAGCCGGTCAGGACGAAGTTCGAATCCGCCTCGGCCTCGGAATCCTCTTCGTAATCCAGGTCCAGCACCGGCACGCCGTCGCACACGCCGCACGATACGGCCGCCACCTGATCCGTGATCGGATCGGCCTTCAGCACGCCCTCGTCGCGCAGATAGTTCAGGGCCAGGCTCATGGCGACCCAGGCGCCGGTGATCGACGCCGTGCGGGTGCCGCCGTCGGCCTGGATGACGTCGCAGTCGATCAACACCTGGCGTTCCCCCAAGGCCTTGAGGTCCACCACGGCGCGTAGGGAGCGGCCGATCAACCGCTGAATCTCTTGCGTGCGGCCGGACTGTTTGCCGGCGGCGGCCTCACGACGCCCGCGCGTGTGAGTGGCGCGGGGCAGCATGCCGTATTCGGCCGTCACCCATCCCTGACCCGTGTTGCGCATCCAGCCCGGCACCTTGTCCTCGATCGAGGCGGTCACCAGCACCTTGGTGTTGCCGAAGCTGATCAGGCACGAACCCTCGGCATAGCGGTTGACGCCGGTCTCGATGGTCACGGGACGCATTTGATCGTCGGTGCGTTGCGAATGGCGCATGGGAGGGATCCTTGGAAGTCTGACCTTGGAAGCTGTGGCGGCGGTGCTTATCCTGAAACCGTGAGCCTGTATGCCCCGAAAAACCCGCCGTTCGACGCCGGCCAGTCCCTCGCGGGACTGGCGGGGCTGGATGCGCGGGCGCGCGACATCTTCCGTCGCATCGTGGAAAGCTATCTGGAGACAGGCGAGCCGGTCGGGTCGCGGACCCTGTCGCTGGGGGGCATCGCCCTGTCGCCTGCCTCGATCCGCAACACCATGCAGGATCTGACCCTCGCGGGCCTGCTGGCGGCGCCCCACACCTCGGCCGGGCGCATCCCGACCCATGCAGGCCTTCGCCTGTTCGTCGACGGCCTGCTGGAAGTCGGCGACCTGACCAAGGAAGAGCGTCGCGAGATCGACGGGCGGCTCGCCGGGCGCGGCCGGAACTTCGAGTCCGCCTTGGACGAGGCCTCGAACCTGCTGTCGGGCCTGGCCGGCGGCGCGGGCGTCGTATCGAGCCCGGTCCGTGATTCCGGCGTCAAACATGTCGAGTTCGTCGCCCTGGGCGGCGATCAGGCCCTGGCCGTCATCGTCGCTGACGACGGCACGGTCGAAAACCGCATCATGACCCTGTCGGCCGGCGTCACGCCTTCGACCCTGGTCGAGGCCTCCAACTTCCTGAACGCCCGCCTGCGCGGTCGCCCCTTCGCCGACGCCAAGCGAGAGATGACCCAGGAGTTGGAAATCGCACGGCGTGAACTGGACCAGACCGCCGCCCGCCTGGTCGAAGACGGTTTTGCCGCCTGGTCCGGCGGCCAGGATCGCGAGCGCGCCCTGATCGTCCGCGGCCGCGCTAACCTGCTTCAGGACCGGGAGGGCCTGGCCGATCTGGAGCGGGTCCGCGTCCTTTTCGATGATCTGGAGCAGAAGGAACAGCTGATCGGCCTGCTGGACGGCGTCGATGCGGCGCAAGGGGTACGCATTTTCATCGGCGCCGAGACACGGTTGTTTTCACTTTCGGGTTCCGCCGTGATCGCGGCGCCCTATATGAGCGGCCGACAGCGGGTTCTTGGCGCCATCGGCGTCATAGGCCCCGCAAGACTGAACTACGCCCGTGTCATTCCGTTGGTGGACTATACCGCCCGGGTGCTGGGCCGGATGCTGGACGGGAACGACAAGTGAGCGACAAGCCCCTTAACGACGAACTGAACGCCGTGGACGCCGACATGGCCGAGACCAACGCCGAACACGGCCTGGACGCCCATCCTTCAGACGATCTGGCGCCGCTGGACGCCGTGATCGCCGAGCGTGACGAATGGAAGGACCGCGCCCTGCGCGTCGCCGCCGAGATGGAGAATCTGAAGCGCCGTTCGGAGACGCAGCAGAACGACGCCCGCGCCTTCGCCATCCAGCGCTTCGCCAAGGACCTGCTGGGCGTCGCCGACAATCTGGAACGCGCCCTGATGGCTGCGCCTAAGGACGCCGAGGGCGCGACCGCTGGTCTGGTGACCGGGCTGGAGCTGACGCAGAAGGCCCTGCTGCAAGCCTTCGACGCCAACGGCCTGAAGCGCGTCGCGCCCCAGGCCGGCGAGGCCTTCAACCCGCATCTGCACCAGGCGATGATGGAACAGCCGTCGGACACGGTTCCCGGCGGATCGGTGATCCAGACCATGCAGTCCGGCTTCGAACTGTTCGGCCGCACCATCCGTCCCGCCATGGTCGTGGTCGCCGCCAAGGGATCCGGCGCCCAGGCTCCCAACCCCTATGGCGCCGCCCCCGCCGCCGACGGTCAGGCCTTCGACGGCAAGGCCTGATCCGCGGTCTTCAGGCGGCGTCGGTTAGAACTGACGCCGCCAGGCTCCGATCAGGGCGAACTCCGGCGGCGCGTCTGCGACATGGCGCGGCTCGCGGCTGGCGACCGCTTGCAGCGTCATGCTGGACCCATCCCACAGCCGACGTTCGCCTCCGAGGATGAAATCGATCTGGCGGCCGCTGGGCGTCGCCGAGAAGCTGCGGCGCGAATAGGTCAGCGGATCGAAATATTCGACTGGAACATCCGCCAGCATGGCCGAGAAGGTTCCGCGCTCGATCCTGAGCGGCTGAGCCAGGGTGAAGCTGATTCGGTCGCAGATCATCGAACAGCCCGTAAGCAGGCCCAGCCGCCAGTTCGAACTGATCGCCGCCTGATCCATCGACAGGAACCGGCCCTCGATCCGCGTCGACCCGATCCCCGCCTCGCCGATCAGGCGCAGGCCCGGGCGCAGGGTCCAGTCGCCGCCAAGCGCATAGAAGCTGGTCCGTGACGGCAGGGCGAAGTCAGATCCGCCCGGCAGGAAGGCGCCCAAAGGCCCGAGCCGTTCATCCAAGGCGCCCACGCTGAACGACAGACCGCCGTCCGCTCCGCGCCATCCGATCGCCGCGCGACTGTAGGTCGAGGCGTCCTGCTCGACACGACGCAGCGGCATCCGGCGATCGCCGCCGCCACTCTCGCCCGACACCGTCACCGGGCCGAACCGCATCGCGCCGCGTACGGCGTGATCGGCCTGGGCCAAGGCGGCGAAACCGTCGCCCGCCGCACCGTTGAACGGCGAGGTCGCCCCGCCCTTGCCTTGCCAGACCGAGAAGTTCATCCGGCCCGTGGCGACGTCAAACATCGCCTCCTGACGCGGCTCGTCCCCCATCCAGGGCGCATCATACAGATCGTGACGAGGCGCGATCGGCTCGGGTCGGGCGCTGGGTTGCGCCGCAATCAGGTTCAACCGACCGCCGCCCGGCAGGGCCAGGGTGGTTGTCGCCGTGGTGTTCTGCTCGAACGGCGCCGCCTGATAGGAACGGCTTGGGGCAGTCGGATAGGCGCCGCCCAGTTGGACGGCGAACATCCGATCGTAAGCGTCGTAGAGCACTGTGTTTAGCGCCGTTTGGCGACCGAAAGCGTCCCCGAACGCCGCGCCGACGAAGCTGCCCGGTTCGCTCATGCTGACAATGGAACTCCCGTCAGCCATCGGCGTCGAGGTCGTCCCTGCCGGCCGGAAGGCGCGGGCCATGTCCAGCAGGCCGCGCCCATAGACGATGTCCGTGCCGGGATCGCCGGCGTCGCGTGCGGTCGTCAGCAAGATATCCAGAGCCGCACGCGCCGTCAGATTGGGGAAGGCCTGCATCAGCAAAGCGAGCGCGCCGGAGACATGCGGGGCCGAGAAGGATGTGCCGTTGACGCGCCAACACGACGTGCCCTCACACCCTGTGATCACATCCTCGCCCGGCGCTGAAATATACCCGGCCGCCGTATCCCCTGCCCGGTTCGAGAAGCTGGACATCGCATCGGTCGCGCCGTGCGATCCGACCGCGATGACGCTGCCGGCGAACCGGGGGTCGATGGCGTAACGCGCGGGCCAGCCCGGATTGGCGTTTCCGTCATTGCCCGACGAAGCCACGATCACGGCGCCCGAGTTGACCGCGCGCAGCAGCGCCGCCTCGAATGCCGAGCCCAGCCGCCCATCGCCGCCCAGCGACATGTTGATGATCTTGACGCCATTGGCGACGGCGTAGTCCAGCGCGCGCACCAGATCCGAACTGCTGAAACAGACCTCGGTATTCTTGTCCGTACAGTCAGAGATATCGGTGCGGATCGACAGGATGGTCGAGTTGTACGCCACCCCGATCGTGCCGAACCCGTTGAAGTTCGAGGCGATCACGCCCGACACGCGCGTGCCGTGGCTGCTTGACGCCACATAGGGCGTATTGCGCCCTAGGACGACGTCCGTCGAGGCGCTGGAGATACGCCCCTCCAACTCTGGCAAGGTATTGGCGATGCCGGAGTCGACGACGGCGACGGTGACGCCGGCTCCAGTCGCCCCGGCCTGCCAAGCGGATTGGACCTTCATATTGGCCAGGCCGTAGTTCCGCAGATACTCGCTCGACGTGACCGAAGGAGGGGGTGGCGGCGGAGGCGGTGGTCGGGGCGGAGGTGGGGGAGGCGGCGGGGGCGTGATCGTGCCGCCGCCGCCACCGCCTCCACCACCGCCTCCGCACGCTGCGAGAGGCAGAAACAGCAGGCCGATACCCAGGACGATCGCCCCGCGAAGCCGCAATCCGTTCACGCCCTACCCTCCCATACTCGGGCTGCTCCCCGCAGCCTTGGCGCCAGTAACGCTCTAATTCTTTAACGCTTTATCGAACGTCGCCAGCAGCTTGGACCAGCCGTCCTTGGCGTCTGCTTCCGAGTAGCTTGCGCGGTAGTCGGCGTGGAAGCCGTGCTGGGCGTCGGGATAGACGACGATCTGGCTGCCGGTCTGGCCGGCGCGGGCCAGGGCTTCGCGCATCCATTCGACGCTGGCCAATGGGATGCCCTGATCCTTGCCGCCGTACAGGCCGAGCACGGGCGCCTTGAGATCGTCGGCGATGTCGACCGGCCAGGGTTGGCCCGATGAGATCTGAACCGGCGTGGCGTCTGCGGCGGGCGCCAAGCGGCCGTACCAGGCCACACCCGCGCCGATCGCGGCGAAGCGGGCCGCCGCCTGCCACACCACCTTGCCGCCCCAGCAGTAGCCGGTGATGCCGACCTTGCCATCCTTGGACCACGACTGCTGGCTGGCCCATTCCAGCGTCGCCGACAGGTCGCCCATCACCTGCTCATAGTTCGCCGCCCCGACGATCTGCATGATCCGCTGCATGTCCGACAGCGGCGCGGGATCCTCGACCCGGACGAAGAAGGCCGGCGCAATGGCGGCGTATCCCTGCTTGGCCAGACGGCGGCAGAGGTCGCGGATATATTCGTGGACGCCGAAGATCTCGGACACCACCACCACGACCGGGAACGGGCCGTCGCCCGCCGGCCGGGCGATATAGGCCGGAAGCTGGAACCCGTCAGGCGCGGCATAGGTCACGGTCTCGGTGGACAGGCCCTCGGCGTCGGTCGTGATGGGCTTAGCTTCCTTGGCCAGGGCCGCGACCGCATAGCCGGAAAAAAGCAAGCCCCCCAAGGCGCCCAGAGTTCGACGGCTCAGTTTCAGGTCTTCGGCGGTCTGGCCTTCGGGGCGGATCAGCACGGTCATGGGACGCTCCAACGCGGGAAAGACGTCAGAGCATCACGGCTGACGGCAGTCGTCCAGTCACGATAAGGCGCGCTTTGAAACGGGAAGAAGGGCGCTCAAGCAGTGAGACGCCGCGCGTCGAGCGTTAGCGCCCTTCCTGCCAAGATTAATGCCTAAAGACCCGCACGCCGGTGAAGGCCATGGCGATGCCCTTCTTGTCGGCGGCGGCGATGACTTCGGCGTCGCGCATGGAGCCCCCCGGCTGGATCACCGCCGTGGCGCCGGCCGCGACGGCTTCCAAGAGGCCGTCGGCGAAGGGGAAGAAGGCTTCGGAGGCGCAGGCCGAACCCTCGGCCAAGGACTGGGTCAGACCCTTGGCCTCACCGGCCTCCTTGGCGCGGATGGCGGCGATGCGGGCGCTGTCGCGGCGGTTCATCTGGCCGGCGCCGATGCCCGCCGTCTGGCCGTCCTTGGCGTAGACGATAGCGTTGGACTTGACGTGCTTGGCCACGGTGAAGGCGAACAGCATGTCCTGGATCTCGGTCGGGGTCGGCTGGCGCTTCGTCACGATCTTCAGATCCGAAGGCTTGATCAGCGACCGATCGCGCGATTGCACCAGGAAGCCCCCGGCGACCGAGCGGAACACCTCGCCCGCACCGTGCGGATCGGGCAGGCCGTCGGTGATCAGCAGGCGCAGGTTCTTCTTGGCGGCGAAGACGGCCTTGGCCTCCTCGTCGGCGCCCGGCGCGATGACGACCTCGGTGAAGATGCCGGTGATGGCGCGCGCGTCGTCGCCGTTCAGCGGGCGGTTGACCGCGATCACGCCGCCGAAGGCCGAGACGGCGTCGCATTCCAGCGCGCGGGCATAGGCTTCGGACAAGTCCTTGCCCACGGCCACGCCGCAGGGGTTGGCGTGTTTGACGATGACCACGGCCGGCGCCTCGAACTCGGCGACCAGCTCATAGGCGGCGTCCGCGTCGGCGATGTTGTTGTAGCCCAGCTCCTTGCCCTGCACCTGTTGGGCATAGGCGACGCCCGGACGGCCTTCGCCGGTGCGGTAGAAGGCGCCGGTCTGGTGCGGGTTCTCGCCATAGCGCAGGGTCTGGGCCAGGGCGCCCGCGATGGACTTGCGGGCCGGCGCGGCATCCTCGATCTGACCGGCGAACCAGCCGAAGACGGCGGCGTCATAGGCGGCGGTGCGGGCAAAGGCGCGGGCGGCAAGGCGCTTGCGCAGGGCCAGATCGGTCGAGCCTTCGGCCTTCAGCGCCTCAAGGATCAGACCGATGCTTTCGCCGTCGACGGCGACGGCGACATAGCCGTGGTTCTTGGAGCCAGAGCGGATCATGGCCGGCCCGCCGATGTCGATATTCTCGACCGCCGCCTCGAACGACCCGCCGGCCGCGACGGTGCTTTCGAACGGATAAAGGTCGATCCAAACGATATCGATGGCGCCGATGCCGTGGTCGGTCATGGCCTGGGCATGGTCGGCCGCGTCACGCACGCCCAACAGGCCGCCGTGAACGATGGGGTGCAGGGTCTTGACCCGGCCGTCCATCATCTCGGGGAAGCCGGTCAGATCGGCCACGTCCTTGACCGGCAGGCCCAGCTTCTCGATCGCCGCGCGCGTGCCGCCGGTCGAGACCAGTTCGACGCCCAGGTCATGCAGAGTGCGGGCTGCGTCCTCTAGCCCGGCCTTGTCGGACAGGGAGATCAGGGCGCGTTGCGGCTTGACCCAATCAGGGGCGGGCGGAAAGTCGGGAGCGGCGGGCATGGGCGGCGTCCGTGATGGCAGGGGAGGATGGCGCGCCGTCTAGACCCAAACCGCTTCGCCGTCACCCCACGGACGGTTTCAGGTCGGTTCGCCGCTTGCGCCGGCCGGGCTGAGCTTCCAGCGGATCTTGGTCTCGCTGTCGGTGCGGGCCGAGCCGCGCACCACGATCTGAAGGGAGCGGCGGGTCAGGCCGGCGTCGATATGGACGCTGGGCTCGATGGCCACGTCCGGTCCGTCGGTCCTGAACCACCAGCCTCGGCCCGAGGCGCCGCGCAGCAGGATTGACCGCCGATCGCGCGCCAGGGAGGCCTGAACCCCCGGCTCCAGATGGAAGCGGATGGCGTAGGGGGCGGCGATCTGGCGCACCATCTCCTTGCGGCCGGGCGTGGGGAATAGCTTTTCTTCGGCCCGCAGTTCGTCCAGGCGCTGGTCCAGATACAGCCGGCGCTGATGGTTCAGGCCGAACAACTCATTCCAGCCGTCGTGCTCCATTTCCAGCCAGACAGCGCCGTCGCCGTCGCGCAGGTCGGTGGTCACATGGATCGGCGGTCCGACCAGGCGCGGGCCCAAGAGCTCACCCTTCCAGCCGCCCAGCGGTTCGTTCAGCGACCGTTCGCCCAGGGTCAGCGTCGAATGGGCCGGCGTGAGGCGCAGGGCCTGGCGGTCGGTCGAGGCCGGCGTCCAGCCCGAGCCGGTCACCAGCCGATCCTTGCCGCAGGCGATCTCCAGCGCCATCGGCTGGGCGCAGGCGGCCGCCCCCCAGGCGTCGCGCGCCGGCGGGGCGGTGTCGGCGATGATGGTGAGCAGAGGGCTGGCGATGCGCGTCAGGCCGGCGACCGCACCGGTCGCTGCAGGCGCGTCGTCGCTCCTGGCCGCCGCTTCGTCGTCGTGGGCGCGGGCGGCCGCGACGCGTTCAATGGTGGAGGGGCCGCCGCCCTGGAAGCTGGCCAGACGACCATCGGGCAAGGTCAGCAGGCGCAGGCCCTGCGTCAGCCGGGCGATGGCGGCCGAGACGCTCTCCGGCGTCGGTTCGGAAAGTTGCGACAGGGCGTCGTCCAGCGTCAGCAGGTCGAGCAGCAGCTCAAGCCCCGCCTCGGGACTGCGCGACGCGTGGCCGCCGTCGGCCTGGACCGTGGTCTTCAGGGCGCCGTCCAGCCGCGACAACGCGCGGCGGCGCAAGGCCTGCCCCGGCGCCCCCGCCAGCACGCAGCCGCCGATGGCCGCCGCCGTCAACCGCTCGGCCCGGCTGGCCAGACCGCCGGGCGGACGGAGCAGCTGCCGGGTCTGGCGCGCCAGACTGTCGGCCAGTTTCAGCCGCTCGGCCTCGGTCGCCACGGCGCCCATCCGCCGTGCGCCGCACGCCAGATTGACGACCCGCCGCGCCAGGATTTCCGGTCCCCAGGCGAAGGGCGACCATCGTGCGAAGGCGTCGGCCCAGGACAGGGTCAGACGCAGCGCCTCGCGCGCGCCACGGTCGCCTTGCGCCATCAGCCCCGGCAGCCAGGCGAAGGCGTGAAGCTCGACCGCAAAGGGCCGCGAGGGA
>Ga0308165_1004929_pt1 | contig 12781 bp, 10 predicted proteins | sample PhyWR2_FD_201032 | JGI IMG/M metagenome (GOLD analysis project Ga0308165, IMG submission 201032) | Phyllosphere microbial communities from UC Gill Tract Community Farm, Albany, California, United States - DLSLW.R2 | ecosystem: Host-associated > Plants > Phyllosphere > Unclassified | place: USA...
GACGCGGACACCCCGGCGCGCTATAACGCCGACCCGGATCGGCTGTTTGAATCCTCCGGCTGCGCGGGCAAGCTGGCGGTGTTTGCCGTGCGTCTGGATACCTTCCCTGCGCAGAAGCAGCAGCAGGTGTTTTACATCGGCACCAACCAGCCCGAGGTGCTGACCACCATCCGTCGCCATATTCTGGGTGAGTTCACCCACCTGCCGGTAGCGGGTGAGTATATGCACCGGGATATCTACGACATCGCCGAGCGCTACGGCAAAGATACCTTCCTGATGATCGACAAGCTCGGCACCGACAAGATGCCGCTGTTCTTCACCATGAAGGGGCGCACCGATGCAATGCTGGAGAAAGTGTCGCTGTTTAAGCCGCACTTCAGCGACCGCTTTATGCAAAAACTGGGCAGCGCCTTCCCGGCGCATCTGCCGCCGCGCATGAAAAGCTGGCGCGATAAGTATGAACATCACCTGCTGTTGAAAATGTCAGGCGATGGGATTGCCGAAGCGCAGGCGTGGCTGGCCGGGTTCTTTAAAACGGCCGAGGGCGACTTCTTTGCCTGTACCCCGGAAGAGGGCAACAAGGCGTTCTTACACCGCTTTGCCGCCGCAGGTGCAGCGATCCGCTATCAGGCGGTGCATGCTGACGAGGTGGAAGATATTCTGGCGCTGGATATCGCCCTGCGCCGCAACGATACCGACTGGTTTGAAACCCTGCCGCCGGAGATCGACAGCCAGCTGGTGCACAAACTCTATTACGGCCATTTTATGTGCTACGTCTTCCACCAGGATTACATCGTCAAAAAAGGGGTCGACGCCCACGCGCTGAAGGCGCAAATGCTGACCCTGCTGCAGGCGCGCGGCGCGCAATATCCTGCAGAACACAATGTCGGTCACGTCTATGAGGCGCCGGATGCATTAAAGCAGTTTTATCGGAATAATGACCCGACCAACAGCATGAATCCCGGCATTGGTAAAACAACCAAGCATAAAAACTGGCAGGAAGCGCCGCAAACAGCGACTATCAACATGCAAGCCACTGATCAAACCAGTTAGCCAATGTTAACTGGCTGTTAAGCCCGCAAAAATAGGTCTAGAGTAGCGACAGGTCGCCAGAGAAACATTTCTCTGGCTTTTTCGCTGAGGAGCGGGCGCACCATGTCGGCTATTGAAAGTTCAATCGGGACGGACCTTAAAATACGTGATGCGCAGGCTGAAGACGCCCATGCCATCACGGCCATCTACGCCTGGCACGTCCTTAATGGACGCGCATCTTTTGAAGAAGTTCCCCCCACCGTCGAAGAGATGCGCGAGCGCATGAGCACGGTGGTCAGCGTGGGCTTACCCTGGCTGGTGGCCATTTATCAGGGCATCGTAGTGGGCTACTGCTACGCCACCCCCTACCGTCCTCGCCCGGCCTACCGCTACACCATCGAAGAATCCATTTACGTTGAAGCCAGCACCCCTGGACGCGGCTTTGGCAGCGCCCTGCTGAGCGCGTTAATTACCCGCAGTGAAGAAGGTCCCTGGCGGCAGATGATCGCCATCGTCGGCGATGGGCCGAATAACACCGGCTCGTTACGCCTGCATAAAAAACACGGATTTGAAGTGGCTGGACAGCTCAGAAGCGTGGGATTCAAGAAAGGTGGCTGGCGCGATACGCTGATTATGCAGCGCCCGCTCAACGACGGGGACTGGACCCCGCCGAAGTAATGCGGCTGTGCCCGGCGGCGCTACGCTTACCGGGCGAAAACAACCAACTCAATCGTTTTGCGCGGTCGCCATCTGCGCGGCTTTCTGCTTTTTATAGCTCAGAGCCGCTGCCGGAACGGGCTGTGCCTTCCCGGTTTCAATCCAGGTCCGCAGGCGGCTGGCATCGGCAAAGTGGGTATATTTGCCGAACGCATCCATCACCACCAGCGCCACCGGCTTACCGTTAATGACCGTACGCATCACCAGACAGTGACCCGCGGCGTTGGTAAAGCCGGTTTTGGTCAGCTGGATATTCCAGTTATCCCGATAAACCAGATGATTGGTGTTACGGAACGGCAGCGTGTAGGCCGGGTTCGAGAAGGTCGCCATCTCTTCACGGGTGGTGCTGAGCTGGCCTAGCAGTGGATACTGCTTGCTGGCAATCAGCAGCTTCGTCAGATCCTGCGCGGTCGAGACGTTCTGAATCGACAGGCCGGTAGGCTCGACAAAGCGCGTCTGGGTCATGCCCAGCGACCGGGCTTTGTTATTCATCGCCTGGATAAAGGCCTTATAGCCGCCCGGATAGTGGTGCGCCAGGCTGGCTGCCGCGCGGTTTTCCGAGGACATCAGGGCCAGCAGCAGCATGTTTTTGCGGCTGATTTCGCTGTTCAAACGCACGCGGGAGTAAATCCCTTTCATTTCAGGCGTCTGGCTGATGTCGACGCGCAGCTTTTCATCCAGCGGCAGCCGTGCATCCAGCACCACCATCGCGGTCATTAATTTGGTGATTGACGCAATCGGGCGCACCAGATTCGGGTGGCTGGCGTAGATCACTTTGTTGGTTTGCAGATCGACAATCATTGCGCTACCGGAGGCAATTTCCGGTTGCGCCGCAGCAGTGACGGCGGCGGTTTTGGCGAGCGCGGGGGTCGCCACTGGCACAGCCAGCAACAGTGCAAGACTCAGTATAGAAATGCGGAATTTGAGCATGGTGAGATTTCTGATAATTATTCATGCACGTAATAACGTACACCGCCCGTGCAAAGCCGTGCGCAGGGGCTGGCACAGGCATCATAGCCGCCCGAATGCCTTGCTGCCAGCAGTTAATCGTGAACAGATGCTGCATTGCTGGCAATTGCACCAGCAATGCAGAAGCGTCAGAAGAGACGGTATCCATAACCCCAAAGAATAACCGTCAGCGCCAGCAGGGCTTCCAGCACCAGCACGCCGATGGCCAGCGTCGAACCCGAGAAGCTCAGGCCCTCTTCTTTATTGATATTCAGGAAGGTCGGAATGCCGACATACAGCAGATAGCCGGTATAAAACAGCGCCAAAGTGCCTACCAGCGCGCACAGCCAGACAATCGGGTACAGCGCCACGATACCGCTCAGAAACAGCGGGGTCGCAACGTAACCGGCGAACACCATGCAATGGGCCAGCGACGGCCGCTGCGGGTATTTCCGCGCCATCCAGTAAATCACGCGTCCCATTACCGCCACGCCCGCCAGCATCATGCCGTAAAACACCACGGCCAGCGCCAGGCCGGTCATCCATGAGAGTTTGACAATGGTGCCGTCGTCAAAGTCCCAGCCGATTTGGGTGGTACCGATAAACGCGCAGATCACCGGAACCGCGGCCATCATCAATACGTGGTGGGTATAGTGATGACTGACCGTTTCGTTCTCGCTTCTGATAACGTGCATTTCACGATCGGGATGGGAAAAGAGTCCCCAGACATGGTTCATAACGCCCCCTTGTTGTCGGCCCGCTAGCGATATCTCAAGTATAATGCAGGCCTGCGATTATTTTCTGTACAGGCAGAAAATAGCTGATCGTGGGGGGTTACTGCGCTACGCTTACCCGATGGATATCAATGCACTGATTACACAATATGGCTATGCTGCGCTCGTGGTCGGCAGTATGGCGGAAGGCGAAACCATCACCCTGTTAGGGGGGGTAGCGGCGCATCAAGGGCTGCTGCATTTTCCACTGGTGGTGGCGGCAGTGGCGCTGGGGGGCATGATCGGCGATCAGCTGCTCTACTTTATCGGGGTGCGCTTTGGCCCGACAATTCTGCGCCGCTTTTCCCGCCATCAGAGCAAGATCGACCGCGCTCAGCGGCTGATCCAACGCCACCCTTACCTGTTCGTCATCGGGGCGCGGTTTATGTACGGCTTTCGCATTATCGGTCCGCTGCTGATCGGCGCCAGCCGCCTGCCACCCAAACTCTTCCTGCCGCTGAACATTCTGGGTGCCATCGTCTGGGCATTGATCTTCACCACCTTAGGCTATGTCGGTGGCGAAGTGCTGGGGCCGTGGCTGCACGACCTCGATCAGCACCTGCGCCACCTCATCTGGCTGATTGTGGTGCTGGTGCTGGTGATCGCCGTCCGGCTGTGGTTCAAGCACCGGGAATCCCGATAACGGCTTATTCGGCAGGCTTAAACTGCGGATTGGCCTGCATAAAGCCGCCGTCGACGATAAACGACTGCCCGGTGGTGTAGCTGGCGTCGCTGTCGCACAGCCAGGCCACCAGGCTGGCAATCTCTTTGGTATACCCCGGCCGGGCCAGCGGAATATTGGGCATCGAGCCGGGCTCGACGTCGCTTTCGTCCATGTCGTTCATCGGCGTGGCGATAGCGCCGGGCGCCACGGCATTGACCAGAATGTTGTGCTGCACCAGCTCAATCGCCATCGATTTGGTCAGGCCGCCGAGCGCATGTTTGGCGGCGGTGTAGGCGCTGGCTTCGGGCAGCGGGGTGTGTTCATGCACCGAGGTAATATTCACGATGCGCCCGCCCTTCCCCTGCTTCACCATCTGTCGGGCGGCAATCTGCGAGCAGAGAAACGCCCCGTCCACGTCGACGGTAAAAATGGTTCGCCACGCGTCATAATCCATATCCAGAAACGGAGCTTTGCTCATCGCCCCGGCGTTATTCACCAGCACGTCAATGCGGCCAAAACGGGCGATCAGGGTGTTGATGGCCTCGGCGCCGTCCGGCAGATGGCTGAGATCCAGATGGATGGCCTCTGCCCGCTGCCCCCGCGCCTCGACCTCGCGACAGGTTTCCATCGCCCCCTCTTCGTCAGAGTGCCAGGTCACGCCAATATCAAACCCGCGCTCCGCCAGCATCAGCGCGGTGGTTTTGCCGATCCCGGAATCGGATGCGGTGACAATTGCTACACGATGGGTTGACGTCATACTCACCTCCAGAAAACTGCAAAGAGATAAGTATAGATAATCCTCATGCATTACCCGTGGTGATAGCCGCCGCCCAGCGCGGAGGTCAGCTGCAGCGAGGCATCGACGTACTGCCCCTGCAGCGTCAGCCCGGCGAGCTGTTCCTGCAGGGCAGGGATTTTGGCCTCGTTGACGCGCGACCCGGCAATGATCCCGGCGTTAAAGCGCGCCTGGGCCAGCGCCACCACGCGCGCGGCATCGGCTTCTACCCGCTGCTGCTGTTGGTTTTTCGCCATCAGCGTTTCCACCTCGCTTGCCGTGCGGGCCACCTGATTAACCGCCTCCACCACCGCTTTGTTGTAGTTGGCTACCGACAGATTGCTTTGCGCCTGGGCAATATCGAGGTTCGCGTTTAACCGACCGCTGTCAAAAATCGGCAGGGTCAGCCCGGCGGTGACGCCCATCTGCTGCGCCGAGGAGCGGAACAGATCGCTTAAGTGCAGCGCATCCTGCTGGATAAAAGCCATCAGATTTACGTCGGGATAAAACGCTGCTTTTGCCGCCTCCACTTCATTCAGGGAGGCGTCGATATACCAGTGCGCTTCCTGCAGATCGGGGCGTCGGGCCAGCAGCTGGTAGCCCAGCGAGGAAGGCAATTTCGTCTCCACGGCGGGCAAGGCACGCGGGGTCAGCGTGATCGACGCGGTCTGAGTGAGGGCCTCAAGACGGGCCTCAATGGCTTTCATTTTGCCGTGCACTTCCGCCAGCCGTTCGTCGGTTTTACTGGCGTTGATGTCGGTTTCGACCCCTTCCACGGACGAGGTGATCCCGTGCTGATACAGCTCCTGGTCGCTGCCTATAATCGCCATCTGCTGCTGTTTGATGCTGGTTAATACCTGCCCGACGGCATCCTGGGTCTGCCATTCCCAGTACAGGCGCGCCACGCTGCTGGCGAGCAGCTGTCGGGTTTGCTGCATCTCCGCGCTCTGGGCGTTGACTTTACCAATGCGGGCCTCGACCTGAGCGCGGTTTTTGCCCCACAAATCCAGATCCCAGCCGGCGGTTAAGCCAAAGGTACCGTTGGTGTACCACGGCCCGGTGGTGCCCGCCGCCGGATCGGTCAGCGCGAACGGCCCCATCAGCCCTTCTGCGGACATTTTTTGCCGTTCGGCATCAGCAGAAAAATCCACTTCCGGGCCGTCTGCGGCCATCGCCATTTTGGCCTGCGCTTCGGCGAGGGCAATACGCTGACGGGCAATTTGCATATCCGGCGCATCGGCCTGCGCTTTAGCGATCAGACCATCCAGCTGCGGATCGTGGAAATCTTTCCACCACGCATTTTTTGGCCATTGGCCTGCGGCCAGCCCGGTCTCTATTTTGGCGGCAGGGATCTGTTGATTCAGGGAGGCGGCTGTATCGTGGCGGGGCGCACAGGCAACCAGAAAAAGAGAGAGAGGCAGACAATATAGACTTGCACGTTTCATCACGTTATTCACACACAAAGGAAAGGTGCAAATTACGCCTGCTGCGTTTCGTTTTTTTAGGTATCGGTGGCAATCCACACTTTGTCATACCTTTACATATCCTGCAAAGGGCCGGGGCAGCGGTGATTTACCCCTCAACTGACCTGCCGCTGCTACACTTATTAGCGACACAAATGCGCAGGAGTAGCGAATGAAAATATTACTGTGGGTTATTCTGATTATATTTCTGATTGGTTTACTGGTTGTGACGGGTGTATTTAAGGCGATCTTTTAATATAAGGGGCCCGGCGTGCTGCCGGGCCTTATAGGCGATTACGCTTTCAGCGAGGCACCGTTTGTCGCAATCACTTCCTGATACCAGTAAAAGCTTTTCTTACGGCTGCGCGCTAAGGTGCCTGCGCCGCTGTCGTCGCGATCGACATAGATAAAGCCGTAACGTTTAGAGAGTTCCGCTTTGGAGGCGCTGACCAGATCGATCGGCCCCCAGCTGGTGTACCCCATCACCTCGACACCGTCGTCAATCGCCTCGCGCACCTGCACCAGATGGTCATTGAGGTAGCTGATGCGATAATCATCCTGCACTACGCCCTCAGCATCCGGCTTGTCTTTCGCTCCCAGACCGTTTTCCACAATAAACAGCGGCTTCTGATAGCGATCCCAGAGCACGTTCAGCAGGTTACGCAGGCCCACCGGGTCAATCTGCCAGCCCCACTCAGAGCTTGCCAGGTGCGGGTTCGGCACCATGTTCAGGATGTTGGCGCGCGCCTGCTGGTTCAGCGCTTCATCGGTGGTGACGCAGCCGGTCATGTAGTAGCTGAAGGAGATAAAGTCGATGGTCGATTTCAACGCCTCGCGATCTGAGTCGGTCATCTCCAGCTGAATGCCGTTATCGCGGAAGAAGCGCAGCATGTAGCCCGGATATGCCCCACGGCACTGTACGTCGCCGAAGAACTGCCAGCTGCGGTTTTCCTGCAGGGCTTCCAGCACATCGTCCGGCTTGCAGGTCAGTGGATAGACCAGCCCGCCCAGCAGCATGTTACCGATTTTCCCGTCGGAAACGATCTCGTGGCAGGCCTTCACCGCCAGCGCACTCGCCACCAGCTGATGGTGGATCGCCTGATAGACTTCCGCCTTGCTGCTGGATTCCGGCAGGCCCACGCCGGTCATCGGCGCGTGCAGGGACATGTTAATCTCGTTAAAGGTGAGCCACAGCTTCACCTTATGCTGATAGCGGGTGAAGACGGTGCGGGCGTAGTGCTCAAAGAAGCCAATCACCTGACGGTTGCCCCAGCCGCCGTACTGCTGCACCAGCCCCCACGGCATTTCGTAGTGCGACAGCGTCACCAGCGGGGTGATGTTGTGCGCTGCCAGCTCGTCAAACAGCTTGTCGTAAAATGCCAGCCCGGCTTCGTTCGGCTGCTGTTCGTCGCCGTTCGGGAAGATACGCGTCCAGGCAATGGAGACCCGCAGGCAGCTGAAGCCCATTTCGGCGAACAGTTTGATGTCTTCCGGGTAGCGATGGTAGAAATCGATCGCCACGTCTTTGATGCCGCTGTCGCCAGCGACGCGCTCTATCACCTGGCCAAACACCCCCTGCGGCTGAACGTCAGAGGTGGACAGGCCTTTGCCATCCTCCAGATAAGCGCCTTCTACCTGATTCGCGGCAACCGCGCCGCCCCACAAGAAATCATTTTGGAAAGTTTTCATTACGTTCTCCTGTTATTGATGGCTGACGCAGAGTAACGGCGTGCCGGCCTGGACGGCGGTTGCCGCCACGGTCACGACATCGCGGTACTCGTCGCTGTTACTGATAATAATCGGGGTCGCCAGATCGTATCCGGCATCAATGATTGCCTGGCGGTCGAACTCCAGCAGCAGATCGCCCGGCTGAACTTTGTCACCCACCTTCACGTGGGCGGTAAACGGCTTGCCGTCGAGCTTCACGGTGTCGATCCCGACGTGGATCAGCACTTCAATGCCGCTGTCGCTCAGTAAGCCGATGGCATGTTTAGTGGCAAACAGCGAGGCCACTTCTCCGGCAAAGGGCGCAATCACTTTGTTATCCGAGGGAATAATCGCCGCGCCGTTGCCGAGCAGGCCGCTGGCAAAGGTCGCATCGGGAACCTGATCCAGGGCCAGTACGGTACCGGTCATCGGTGACAGAACATCGTTTTCACCGACGGTTACCGCTACCGGCGTGGCTTCTGCCGCACGGCGCGGCATCCCGGCCACCAGCGTCATCACGCAGCTCAGCACCAGTGCCACCAGGGTGCCGATAATTCCGCCCCACAGGGTGGCGTCCACCCCGCCCGGCGGGATCATCTGCGCCACGGTAAAGATATTGGCAAAGCCAAAGGAGTAGACGTGCGTGTCGCTGAAGCCGACAATCGCCCCGCCGATGGCCCCCGCCACGCAGCCGAAGATAAACGGACGACGCAGCGGCAGGTTTACGCCGTATACCGCCGGTTCGGTGATGCCGAAGATCCCTGCCGTGACCGAGGAGCCCGCCAGCATCTTCTGACGTGTGTCGCGGCTGCGCAGGAACACGCCCAGCGCGGCCCCGACCTGGCCAAACACTGCAGGTAACAGCATCGGCAGCATCGAGTCATGGCCCAGTACCGCCAGGTTGTTGATCATCAGCGGCACCAGCCCCCAGTGCAGGCCGAAGATCACGCACACCTGCCACAGGGCCCCCATTGCCGCACCCGCCAGCCAAGGAGCCAGCACGTAAATCCACTGATAACCGTTCGCCAGCAGCTGGCTCAGCCAGGTGGCAATCGGGCCAATCATCAGGAAGGTAAGCGGCACGGTGACGGCTAAGCAGATCAGCGGGGTAAAGAAGTTTTTCATCGACGACGGCAAGCGCTTCGCGCTCTGCTTCTCCAGCCAGCAGCTGACCCATGCGGCAAGGATGACGGGAATAACCGACGAGCTGTAGTTAAACCAGGTCACCGGTATGCCGAGGAAGGCTTCTCCCACCGCGCCCGCCTGCTGGCTGGCCTCAAAGGCCTGAATCATCGCCGGATGGACCAGCGCCCCGCCAATCACCATGGTGATAAACGGATTGCCGCCAAACTTTTTACCGGCGGTGTAGCCCAGTACCATCGGGAAGAAGTAGAACAGCGCGTCGCTGGCGGCAAACCAGATTTTGTAGGTGCCGCTGTCGGGACTTAACCAGCCGCAGACCAATGCCAGCGCCAGCAGCCCTTTCAGGATCCCCGAGGCTGCCAGAATGCCGATAAACGGCGTAAAAATACCGGAAACAATGTCGATTAAGCGCCCGAAGAGGCTGCCTTTATCGCCGGTGTCGTCGGCTACGGGTGCATCATCGCTGAGGCCCGCTTCACCGCGCACCGCCTGCCAGACGTCATGCACGTGGTTACCAATCACCACCTGGAACTGGCCGCCGCTTTCGACCACCATAATCACGCCCGGATTTTTCTTCAGCCCTTCGGCGTCCGCTTTTTGGTTTTCTTTCAATTTAAAGCGCAGCCGGGTGGCGCAATGAACCAGACTGACGATGTTCTCTTTGCCGCCCACATGGCCGAGAATATCTTTCGCCAACGCTTGATATTCCATCTCGATTTCCTTCTTCACTGCCCGCAGGCAGGGTTTGACTGAGTCATAAAAATAAAAAAACCCGAGAACAGCGCCCTCTCGGGTGCCGCGCTCAGGTTTTGCCTGCGTGATGCAGTAACAATCCAGATTATTGAGGCTTAACGCCCCTCTTTTCTCACCCGTTCGATATGAATGGCGAGGAACATAATTTCTTCGGTTGTCAGCTCGCGCTGATAACTTTTTTGCAGATGCTGCGCGATTTTCTCTGCGCATTTCCACGCTTTCGCGTAGTTGTCTTTCACCGCCGTGTGCAGCGAGACATCGTCGTCTTCCACCACCGTGCGGGTCAGCATCCGCTGGGCAAAGAACTTCAGATGGGTGACAAAGCGCTGATAGCTTAGGGACTCTTCGTCATACTCCAGCTGGAGCTGATACTTCACCAGCTGCAGGATCTCCTGCATTACGCGGGTGACGTGCATCACTTCCGGCATTTCGCTGTTCAGCTGGGCGGTAACCAGATGCAGCGCGATAAACCCGGCTTCATCTTCGGCTAACTCCACCTCCAGCCGTCTGGCGATAATGGCCCGGGCTTCCTGGCCCAGTTCAAACTCTTTCGGGTAGAGGCGTTTGATATCCCACAGCAGCACGTTCTTAATCGCCAGCCCCTTCTTCTGCCGCTCAATCGCAAAGTAGCAGTGGTCGGTTAAGGTGATGTACAAACTTTCCTGCAATTTTCCCAGTCGCTGCGCCGCCAGCCCGATAATGCGGTCGCAGGTGGTCATCACTTCGAGGGGAATTTGACTGAGTAACTCCCCCAGGCGATGCACCAGTTCGTTGCTTTTCAGCGCGAACACTTTTTCTACTTTCTCTTTATCCAGGCGCTCACCGACGCGCTTCTGAAAGGCCAGCCCACGGCCCATCACGACCTGCTCGCACCCGTGCTCATCCTGAACAACCACCACGTTATTATTAAGAATTTTGGCGATTATCATCGGAACCCCAGAAACAAAAAAACCTGACCCCCGGTGTTAGCCAGAAATCAGGTTTTGCCTGCCGCAGCAGTAACAATCCAGTTCTGGCACTCTATCACTTTCATTCGCAGCCTCAACGTATCACCGATGAAAACGTGACATAGATCGCTGTTCAGCGGTCAAAAGGTCACAACGGTTTTCAGTTCGGTCACTCACGCGTCCTGAGTTTTCGCTACCCCGCCAGGATGGTGCCAGTACTGAATACCGGGCTGCAGCTCGAGCCATTTCACCGGGCGGAAGCGGTAATAAAACTCACCGTTCAGGGAGTGGCCCGGCACCGGATGGTACGCCGGATTGTTGTAGTCGGTGACGCCGCTCAGGGTATTCATGTAATGCTGGTTGCGGGCGTACTGGTCGCTCATGTCGATCCACGTCAGACCAAAGCCAATCCAGTCTTGCGGACGGGCGTCGAACAGGCCGCGATAGCGCAGCGAGCCCGCGTACACCGAGTGCATGTAGTTACTGCGCTGATCTGAGAGGCTCATGCTGAAGGAGCTGCTCAGGCCACGGTTGGGATCGTCCTGATGGCGGGTCAGCTGCTGGTTAAAGCCGGCGTACATAAACCAGGTGTCATCGTGATCGGCATAGCCATTGGGATCGCTGGCTCCCGCCCCACCGGATTTGCCTGTGTACAGATCGCGCTGCGGCGCGTTGGTATACAGCACGCCAAGGTTGTACGCCCCTGGCAGACCGTTAATGTGCGGACGCGCCTCGATCTCCAGCGGCAGCAGCACCCCTTTGCTGCCCTTCGTCGACCAGCTCCAGGCGTGACTGCGGCTGGACGCATCCGGGTTTTGCTCCATCACCCCGCCCTTGAGGATTACGGTCGGCGTGATGCTGTACGCCAGGGTGGTGCCCCAGGTGTGGACGTTCCAGTTGTTCCAGGTCAGCGAGTTCGCCGATTTACCGCCGCACTGGGAGAGCATCTGGAAGTCGCAGGGGATAATCTGATCGAAGGTTTGCACCTTGTTCATCATCCCGATCCGCCAGGTCAGGCGGCGATCGTCAAAGCTACGCGCAAAGGTCAACCAGCCCAGACGGGTGATGGATTGGCCACCATAACTCTCCTGAGTCAGGTCGTTAAAGTTGACCCGCGGATCCTGCACGCGCTGGGTGGTGAGATCGTCGTTATGGTTTCGGTTAACAATATTGCCTTCGATACGCGCATCGGGAATGCCGGTCCAGCGCTCCAGATCCTGGTTGAAGGTCAGCGCAAACTGGTCGATGTAGGCAACGTGTGAATCATGGTTGTAGCCTCCGCCGCCGTTCCATGCGATCTCATTCAGATAGCCGAGGTTATAGGTAAAACCGTTGTCGCTGAGGATGTTACGGATGCCGAGCATCTCGCCCAGAATCGGGTCCGGCGGCGCTTCGAAACCAAGCACCGTGCCATTCCACTCCTGCGCCATCGCCAGCGGGGAAGAGACCAGTAAAGCCAGCGCGCAGGCTGTTAAGCGGGTGTATTTTTGTGCCATCATATAACCTATGATTGAGTATTTAAAGCGTAACCGGTCGCAGGCAATTTATATATTGCCCGTCGCATTTTCTTTATTTCAGATAATAGCTGTCCCTGCGGCATGAAATAACCACATAAAGGGATCGTACTGTCAGTCGCTATTCAGCTTACGGCAATCTTTTCTCCTGCGTATTTTCTTGCGTAAATAACAGGCAAAAAAAAACCTAAGCGCTCCACAGCGGATGAGGCCGTGGGGCGCTTAGGTTTTGCCTGGTAACCAGTAACAACCCTGCGTAATAAGACCCGGGCACCTTAACACCATCGCGCCCGGTTGCAAACCGTGAATCTTTTATTACCTAAAAAAGTGTGAGCGGTTTAACGC
>Ga0308165_1004930_pt1 | contig 12779 bp, 8 predicted proteins | sample PhyWR2_FD_201032 | JGI IMG/M metagenome (GOLD analysis project Ga0308165, IMG submission 201032) | Phyllosphere microbial communities from UC Gill Tract Community Farm, Albany, California, United States - DLSLW.R2 | ecosystem: Host-associated > Plants > Phyllosphere > Unclassified | place: USA...
TCTATATTCCTATGAAATTTCCATTGGCTGTAGCGGAGGGATCACGTGAGGGCGATAATTTAATTTTATTGGAGAATGGTAATTTTAAGAGTGATACTTGGGGTAGTGGTATTTATAAGATAGAGGGTTCAAGAATTACATTTAAGACACATGAACTTGGTTATCAAACCAACCTTTATAGACCCTTTTTCTGGGGCGAACCACGAATTAGTATATCAGCAGACCTTGATTATTATTTTAAGCAAAAGTAAAAACATTAGTCCTGGCATCTTGCTTAAACTTTTTTTAATGATTCAATTTCAACCACTCACGTCATTGCGAGGCACGAAGCAATCTCACGGCTAGGGTTAAATAATTGCAATCTCGTATCGTCATTGCTTCGTGCCTCGCCATGACGATACGAGATAATAAAATTTATTTTGAAATAAACTACTACAATTTCTATAGACTTTATATATTTGTGTAATTAATGAGAATTATAACGAGCTAAAATTTTCTGTCATGATTTTAAATAAAGTAGAAAAAGCGAACATTGAACCAAAAATTACGTTAATAGGTGCTGGTCCTGGCGACCCGGATTTATTTAGTTTAAAAGGGGTTAAAGCATTAAAAGCAGCTGATGTGGTGCTATATGATGCAAATGTGAACGAAGCTTTATTATGTCATGCGCCAAGTGATATTCCAAAAGTTTACGTGGGTAAGCGTACTGATGATGAAAATTTCTCGCAAGAGGCAGTTAATAAATTAATTATTGACTATGCTCTAAACTACGGTCATGTAGTGCGTTTAAAAAGTGGCGATCCTTTTTTCTTTGCCAAAGGTTATGAGGAAATTGATGCAGCAGAATCATATAGCATTCCAACTGAAATCATCCCGGGTATTTCGAGTGCAACTGGTGCACCAAGTTTGCAGAAAATACCAATGATTTATAAAGACTTAAGCGAAAGCTTTTGGGCGGTAACGGGAACAAACTCAAAGGGAGAAATTTCTGAAGATTTATACATTGCAGCAAAAACAAAGGCTACCATTGTGGTTTTAAATGGCATTGAAAAAGTTAAAGAAATTGCAGCAATTTTTCAGGCAGAAAGTAAAGGATTGCTGCCGGTAGCTGTGATTCAAAATGGCTCCACAGCTGATGAAAAAATTGCTGTTGGCATTGTAGATACTATTGCTGAAGTGGTTGAGGATAAAAAGATTACAGCACCAGCGCTATTGGTTTTTGGTGACGTGGTTTCTTTACATCCGCAGTTTCAGCCAATTAGAACCTTTTACGAAATTCTTGCCGAAGAGTATTAATCAATTAACCTAAACCATATATTGCAAAACCGCATGCGAAAGCATTGCGGTTTTTTTGTTTTTATTTTTTTGCGGTTGAGGTTGAATTTGGCAGCTGTATTTATTTGGTATGTTGCAAGCAAGCTTCTGTTAAATAAGCCTGATTGAAGTGGAAATATTTTAAAAAACTTAACCGGTTTTTAAACCGGCTAAGTTTCAAAATATTGCAACAAAAAGCAGGACTACATTCTGCCAAAAAGGTACTACGTTCACTTTCAAAACAATAAATTTAATGCAAAAAGTGCCTTAAAAATTAATGTTGATTTATTTATTAAATAGAAAACAATTGCTATCTTAACACAGTTATCTACACCAAATATTTAATGGAAATTATACATATAAGTGCCGAATGTTATCCTGTTGCAAAAGTTGGTGGTTTAGCCGATGTAGTAGGAGCTTTACCGAAATATCAAAATAAAATAGGCCATATAGCAAAAGTGGTTGTGCCTGCCTACGATACTAAATTTATTAGAGAAAATGAATTTGAGGTGGCGTATGATGCTTGGGCAAGTTATGGAAATCACCATTTTTCTTTTCGTGTTCTTCGCGAAAAATATAATAAGCTAGGTTTTGATTTATATGTAATTCATATTCAAGGTTTAACTGATAGGCCTAATGTTTATGGTTATGATGATGATACGGAGCGTTTTGTAGCTTTTCAAATTGCTGTTTTAGATTGGATGGTGCAATGGGAACATCGCCCCGACGTTATTCACTGCCACGATCACCATACCGGATTAGTCCCTTTTATGGTGGCCAACTGTATTAAATATGCTAATATCAGTAAAGTTCCTACAGTGTTAACCATCCACAATGCGCAATATCAAGGTCAGTTTGGTTGGGATAAATTATACTATCTACCAGCATTTGATTTGTGGAAAGGTGGTTTGCTGGGATGGGAAGATGCCATAAACCCCTTAGCCGCGGCCATAAAATGTGCATGGAGGGTTACTACAGTTTCACCAAGTTACCTGGAAGAAATGATGGATAATGCTCGTGGTTTAGAAAGTTTATTAAGGCAGGAGCGCTGGAAATCGTCCGGTATTTTAAATGGAATCGACACAGAAGTTTGGAATCCGGAAACAGATCCAATGCTTTCAAAAAGTTACAATTTAAAAACGGTTGAAACGGGTAAATTGGCAAACAAAAAGGCACTTTGCGATGTTTTTCAATTAGATTCATCAAAACCACTTTTTACTTTTATAGGGCGGTTGGTTGATGAAAAAGGTGCTGATTTATTGCCGGATATTTTTTCTGCTGCACTACAACAACATGGCGACAACATTAATGTGTTGGTTTTAGGCTCCGGCGATAATTGGGTTGAAGGTAGATTAAATCAACTGAAAGATATTTTTGGTGGTAAATACAATGTTTATATCGGCTATAATGAGCAGGTTTCTCATGAAATGTATGCAGGTGCTGATTATTTGCTAATGCCATCAAGAGTAGAACCATGCGGATTGAACCAACTTTATGCCTTGAGATATGGAACAGTACCAATTGTGCGCAGAGTGGGTGGTTTGAGAGATACCGTAATTGATATTGGCGATGGGGGATTTGGTTTATGCCACGATCAAACCAGTATTTGGGATGTTACTCATGCTATAAATAGAGCCGTAGATATATATAACGATAAAAAAACTTTTAAGGCGGTACGTAAAACCATGATGAAAATTGATCATTCTTGGGATAGGGCAGCGCTGAATTACATAGAATTATACCAAATACTTAAATAAGCTTAAACATGACTGACAAAGTTTTAGGCGTTATCCTTGGCGGTGGCCAGGGCTCTAGATTATCGCCACTCACACAAACACGCTCAAAACCTGCAGTTCCAATTGCAGGGAAGTACCGGTTGGTAGACATCCCAATATCTAATTGCCTAAATTCTGGCATCCACCGTATGTTTGTGCTGACCCAGTTTAATTCGGCATCCCTAAATAAACACATTAAAAACACGTATCACTTTAGCCATTTCAGTACGGCTTTTGTTGATATTTTAGCAGCAGAACAAACGGTACAAAATGCCGGTTGGTTTCAAGGTACGGCAGATGCGGTGCGTCAATGTATGCACCACATCGTTTCTCATGAGTTCGATTACATTTTAATTTTATCTGGTGATCAATTGTATCAGATGGATTTTAAAGATATGATCGAAAAACATATTGAAGCCAATGCCGAAATTACCATCGCAACAATACCGGTTACTGCAAAAGACGCAACAGATTTTGGTATTTTGAAGGCGGATGAAGAAAACATGATCACTTCTTTTACGGAAAAACCTAAAACAGGTTTGGAAGCATGGGTATCTGATACTGGTCCGGAAATGCAGGGCGAAGGCCGAAATTTTCTGGCATCGATGGGTATTTACGTTTTTAACAGGGATTATTTAATTAATATTCTTAATGAGAACGAGGAGGAGAAAGATTTTGGTAAAGAAATACTTCCAAGAGCTATTACACAAAGCAGGGTTTTAAGCTATCAATACGAGGGTTACTGGACAGATATTGGTAATATTTCATCATTCTTTGAGGCTAACTTAGGCTTAACAGATGAAATTCCTAAATTTAACATGTTCGATAGCAATCATACTATCTTCACAAGAGCCAGGATGTTGCCCCCTTCAAAAATTTCGGGTACAACATTAGAAAAAGCCATTATTGCTGAGGGTTGTATTGTTCAGGCCAGTAGAATTGAACATGCTGTTTTAGGAATTAGAGCTCGTATCGGCAGGCACACGGTCGTTACCAATACTTATGTAATGGGTAGCGATAGGTATCAGACCCTTGAGGAGATACAGTCTGAAACAGAAAAAGGCAACTCTTTAATCGGTATAGGCGACAGATGTTACATTAATAATGCCATCATTGATAAGAATTGCCGAATTGGCAATGACGTTAAAATTAATGGTGGTCCACATTTAGAAGACGGTGACTTTGAGCTTTATGCCGTTAAAGATGGTATCGTTGTTGTAAAAAAAGGTGCTGTTTTGCCAAGTGGAACAGTAATTTAAAATAATCATTAATTATTAACTAAGCCAGTTTCGAGTAGTCGAAGCTGGTTTTTTTTTACCTCGTCGAGCAAAATAAAGCCTGTTTTTAATAATAATCCAAGCCTTTCCCTAGCAGTTAGGTTTATGCGTTAAATATTTTAATGCAAGGGCTAACCCTATAAAAAGTTGTTCATGTGTTAAGGGAAATGGTTTTGCATCAATTAAAAAAACTAATTTTTATTAGGATTAAAATTTTAGTAAGTGAAAGTCTTTATTTCATTGCCGATTTCAGTCCTGCTTTCTATTTAGTCCCGATCAAAAATCGGGAGTTGCCACTCCAATCAGGCTTATTTACAACGTTTCGTGCAACAATAAATATGTCCGTATTTTAAAATAAACATTAAAGCCAACATTTTCGGCATAGGCTTGTTAAGTTAATAATTAAATTTAAATAGCTTATGGCTGAACAGCACCTTTATCAAACTGGAATTATAGGAAACTGTGCATTTATGGCACATGTAAATAAGAATACTGATATATCATGGCTTTGCTGGCCACGTTTTGATAGCCCTTTCGTTTTTGGAAGTTTATTGGATAAGAAAAAGGGGGGAGAGTTTTCCATTTTACCTCAAGGAGAATTCACTTCATCGCAATATTATATTGAGAATACCAATGTTTTAAGAACCGAAATTACCGCAGAGGATGGCAAATATCGAATCACCGATTTTGCCCCGCGATTTCATCTGTACGAAAGATATTTCAAACCATTAATGTTTATCAGGAAAATCGAACCCTTGCAAGGGAATCCGAGGGTGACCATTAAATGTGAGCCCGTTTGCGATTATGGCAAGAATAAAATGCGGGCCAGTAGGGGCAGCAACCACATTGATTATCACGGTTGCGACGAAAATATCCGCTTAAGTACTAATGTTTCCTTAACGTATATTTTAGATCAAAAAGCTTTCGTATTAAACGAGCCGAAATATTTGATCATGACTTATGGGGAAAACCTGGAGGCACCCATTGTAAGTACTGCTGAGAATTTTCTTCGTGAAACCGTTTCTTATTGGAGGCTTTGGATTAAACATTCGTCTATTGCAGGCTTTTACCAACCTTTCGTGATTCGATCAGCTTTGGTTTTAAAAATCCATCAATACGAAGATACAGGTGCAATTATAGCGGCAAGTACCACAAGTTTACCAGAATCGCCCGGTAGTACAAGGAATTGGGATTATCGGTATTGCTGGTTGCGAGATTCGCATTATGTGCTTACGTCGCTTAACCATATTGGTCATTTTGAAGAAATGGAGAAGTATTTTAATTACTTATCTGATATTTCTCACGCCGAAGATGAACGTTACCAGCCCTTATACGGAATTGCCGGCGAAAGACAAATCACTGAGCATACCTTAGATCATCTGGAAGGTTATAGAGGCGAGCAGCCGATCCGGATTGGAAACCAGGCTTACGAACATATTCAGAATGACATTTATGGTCAGGTCTTAATATCGATGTTGCCGCTTTATACTGATCATCGTTTTGTATTTTCAGAGCGTAGCGACTCGGTGAAATGGATTGAAAGTGTGCTGTCAAAGATTGAAAGAACAATTGATGAAAAGGATGCCGGTATATGGGAATTCAGGAATATTGCAAACGTACATTGTTATAGTAATTTGTTTCAGTGGGCGGGTGCACAGGCCGCTTTAAAAATGGCGAAAACCATTGGAAATGATGATTTTGAAAATCGAGCTCAGCTATTAATTGATAAGGCTGCAGCACATATTGAGGCCTGTTACGATCCAATCAGAAAGGTTTATACGAATGCAGTTGGTAGTCCGCATTTGGACGCCAGTACATTGCAACTGATTATGATGGGTTATTTAGATCCTGCTTCCGAACGTGCAAAAGATCATTTGATCGCTTTGGAAAACGAGCTAAAGACCGAAGATGGTTTATTTTACCGCTATCTACATGCAGATGATTTTGGCAAACCAAAAACAACATTTTTAATCTGTGCTTTTTGGTATGTGGAAGCATTAGCTTGTGTAGGTAGAATTGATGAGGCAATAAAAGAATTCGAAAACATCATTAAATATTGTAACCACTTATTGCTTTTTAGTGAGGATGTTGATGCTAAAACTGGAAGTCAGTGGGGGAATTTCCCTCAGGCTTATAGCCATGTTGGTTTAATGAATGCTGCATATCGCATTGCAATTAAATTAGATAGGCCAGTATTTTTGTAGCGGTTATAATTTTCCCGCAGATTAAGATGATTTATGCTGATTACATCAGCGCTTATCCGATTAATCTGCGGGATTTTTTTTGTAATTAGTTTGGGATTCCCTCATCCCAACTTAATTGGGAATCTTAATGAACTAGGATTTAAGCATCAAGTTTATTCGCGTATACCAGAAAGTATTGTTTGTGAATTTTTTGGTATTTTCGATTTTGATACAGAGGAAATAAATTTGGCTAAAATTGAATCAATTTTTATTCTTATGCAAATTAAGACGATTAGCGCAGATTAGTTCTTCAGTGATCTTCTTAATTTACATGATTTTTTGATCAACGTCATCCAAAATTGTTCATTCCCTCAATCTGAATCTTAATAAATTAAGTTTTCCGCCTACGCGAAAATGAAATCAGACCATCAAAATTTAGCTTCTCTCCACAAATTCTTCCTTAACCAAACTCCAAAGTAATTTTCTAACCTCTTTAAAATCATTAAGGTAATACTTAGCTTCGGATAAGTTATTTCCAATTTTTACGGTTATCGCATCGTTCGGAAGTGCCTTAAAAATATCTTCATCGGTATGGTCATCGCCAAGTGCCATAATAAAATCAGGATGTTTATCGTAGAGCCAATTCAGAGCTGCTTTCCCTTTATTCACTTCAATATTTTTAAATTCAATAACTTTATTTCCAGGCATTAATTGCAATCCTTTATCGGCGGCCAAAATTTTCATATGACTCACAATTTCATTTGCTCTTAAATCGCCCAATCCTTCTTCAGCTTTGCGATAATGCCAAACCAGCGAATAACTTTTTTCTTCGATAAAAGATCCAGGCGTCCGATCGGTATAAGTCTCCAATAACGAACGAATTTCTCCTTTCCATTGGTCGGTAAGCAGCGGCAAACAATTCCATTTATCACCTTGTGCTTTTTGCCAAGCACCATGTTCTGCAATCATATCTACCTTTAAATGGCCGAACCATTTTTCGAGCGTTTCATTCCGTCTTCCGCTAATGATGACAACTGTGTTGGTAGGATCTAAAGTAAGGTTTTCAATTAAATCATAAAGCTCATCATCAGGAGATGCATCGTCGATATTTCCAGTAAAATCTACCAGCGTACCATCATAATCAAGAAACAGTACCCGGTTTTTAGTTTCAGCATATTTTGCAGCTATAATTTCGTTAACAGAATTTACTGCGTGTTTTGTTTGTAATGATTTTTGAGAATCTTTCACTTCGTTTAATCTTAAAATAAAATTGTTTACCCAATGTTTAACATTGAATTTTTCTACAATTGCCCGCATGGCTTTCATTCGGGTTTGCTGTTCTTCTTGAGGCATTTTTAAGGCATTAACTATAGCCTCCATAATGTCGCCCAAGTTGTTTGGATTGACCACTAATGCGTCGGTTAACTCCTTTGATGCTCCAGCCATTTCACTTAAAATCAGTACACCATCCTCCTTGTTTCTACTGGCGACATATTCTTTGCTCACTAAATTCATTCCATCACGCATGGGCGTAACCAAGCAAATATCTGCAGATGCATATAAGGACGATAATACCTCAATAGGGAAAGATCGGTAGAAGTAATTTACCGGGATCCAGTCCATTGACCGGAAACGGGCATTAAGATTACCAACAAATTGGTCTATTTGTTCACGCAGTTCATGGTATTGAGGAACCGTATCTCTCGATGGAACTACAATCATAAATAACTCAATTTTGCCAATGTATTCAGGATGGGTTTGTAACAATAATTCCATCGCTTTTAAACGCTCTAAAATTCCTTTGCTATAATCCAGTCTATCGATAGAAAGAATAATCTTCATGTCTTCTTTGCCATCTCTAAAATAGGCAATTTCTTTTTTAACTTCGTCTGTAGAGGTTAATGAAGAAAATTTATCATAATCAATTCCCATTGGAAAAGCTTCTATTACGATTTGCCTCTCGCTACTATTTAAAACATTTGATGATGAGTTGACAGGAAGTAAACGCGTTGCCGTACTGATGAAATGCCGTACATCATCATAGGTATGAAAACCAATTAAATCTGCCCCAATTAAGCCCTGAAGCAATTCTTCACGCCAAGGAATTAATCTAAATATTTCGTAAGATGGGAATGGTATATGCTGAAAAAATCCGATTGTTGAGTAGGGAAGTTTGTCTCTTAAAATGCCTGGTAATAAAAGTAATTGATAATCTTGAATCCATATTTTATCGCTTATGTTAAGGACTTTCATTGCACTTTTGGCAAACTTCTCATTAACTGATTTGTAGCAATTCCAATAGCTTTGTTCGTAATGTGCGTAGGTAACAAGGTAGTGAAAAACGGGCCATAAAACCTCATTTGAAAAACCCTCGTAATATAAATTAATTTCTTGCTGAGTAAGGAAAACAGGGTAGAGGTTAAGTTCGGCTAATTTCTGTATCACTTCCTCTTGGCGTTCTTCAGGAACTTCGATTCCCGGCCAGCCAATCCAAATGGAATTGCCTGATTTATACACGTCTCCCAATCCGGTAGCAAGGCCGCCCTCGCTCGGAATAAAGGTGTACTCGTTGTTTTCTTCGATGATTTTAACGGGTAGTCTATTCGATATTATAACTGTCTTCATGCTTGTATTTGATGTATCCACATAAATAAAAGCCTATAAAACAGGTTTTGTTTGAAATTTGTTCTAAAAGAAACATTGAAATGATTTTTGGAAAATATTAACCAAAGATGAAATGGATGAATACTGATAATGGAAAATTGATTTAAACTGTGTTGATCTTTGAAAATCTGGATTTATAACCTAAATGTACTTAAACATTAAAGAAAATGTTGTCTGCACATTTGGAACGGAGCTTACTTCTATGCTGCCGCGATGCATTTTCATGATGTTTCTACTAATCGTTAAGCCAATACCTGATCCACTTTTGCGGGTAGTATAAAAGGGGACAAAAATTTTCTCTAAATCACCAGTTTCAATACCTTTTCCATTGTCCATTACATCAATATATAATTTTGTGTTCTCCAAACGATAACTTACAGTTATTTGCGGATTTGGATTTTCCTCTACAGCATAAATGCTGTTGGTGATGAGATTGATGAGCACTTGTTCTATCAATTTTAAATCTAACTTTACAGTAATTTTAGAAGAAGTTTGTTCTACCTGTAATGCTACATTTTTTACTTTAGCAAAAGGCTGCATGAGCACCTTAATATGACGAAGTATTTCGCCAATAGTATGCGGTTCTAAAGTTGGCGTTGGTAACTCTGCTATCAGTCTGTAGTCTTTCACAAAATCTAAGAGTCCTGACGATCTGCGTTTGATGGTTTGAAGGGCTGTTTTCAAATCTTCCATTTCATCTAAATTCAGATTTTCTTTATTGGTTACCATGCTGTTAATGGTGTCGGATAACGAACTGATTGGCGTAATGGAATTTAATATCTCATGAGAAATCACACCGATTAATCGATTCCAGGCTTCCGTTTCTTTTTGTTCGATTTCGTCCTTAATGTTCTGAAAGCTGATGATGGTATAATTCTTCCCGTAAAGATTCAAAGGAATCACTTCTGTTGAGAGTTGAATTAACTTTTCATGGATTTTTAATTCCAAAAAGCGCTTTCCACCCGACGAAATCTGGTCGACTTCGCTGGCAAAATTTGGTAAGTGCTGTTGTAAACGATGCCAATATTTATATGCAGGAACACCCAATAAATTTGATGCCGACTGGTTAAAAAATGCGATTTCCTTATTGTCCTGCACGGTTTTAGTGTTGTTAACTACAATAACTCCTACAGGAACTTGTTCTAGTATGGTTTTAATCAGCTGAAACATGGCCTCTTGTTCCATTCTAATTTGTTTATGCACTTGAAGTATTTCTCCGAAAGATTCATAAAGTTCGGGAAAACTTCCTTTTGTAGCTTTGTTTTTAAAATTAAGGGTATGGTCGCGGGTTTTTACGGCTAAAATAAAACGCTTAATATCCGAGCGGATTTCATTGATGTAGAAATATAACGATATGATTGACCCCATTAAAATGACGCCCACGCCGATAATAGTAAACCAAAGCTGAGTATTTTTGATTAAATAAAAAAGTAGGTAGCCCAGTGCATTAATGATGAGCAACTTTGTTATTAACCTGAAAGTAAATCGTTTGTAAAACATGATTTTTAAAGCTAAAAGCTATAGCGAAAAGTCTAAAGCTATTTGATTTAGTCCTTAAGCTTTCAGCTTAAATTCCGAATTTCTCTATTCTTCTGTAAAGTGCTGCTCTGGTTAAACCTAATTCTGCGGCGGCTTTGGATATGTTGCCTTTGTACTTATCAATCGCTTTTTTAACCATCATTTTCTCCATATCTTCCAAAGCCATTTCATCAGGAACAACATTGGTTTGTGCAAAACGCTGTGGACTCAGCTGCAAATCATCTTCCGTTATTTCTACTCCATCACTCATAATTACCGCACGTTCCAATACATGCTGCAACTCCCGAACATTGCCTGGAAATTTATATTGTAACAAAACGCCTTCGGCTTTTTTATTCAGTTTTCGTATAGCCTTATGATATTTTGAACTGAAAACTTCAATGAAATGATTTGCCAGCAGCAAAACATCGTTTCCTCTTTTGCGTAAAGGTGGCAACAATAATTCAACGGTATTAATGCGAAAGAGTAAATCCTGTCTAAATGTGTTTTTTGCCACCATTTCGTCCAAAGGCATATTTGTAGCCGTGATTAACCTCACGTTTACTTTCCTTTCTTTACTTTCACCAAGGCGGATAACGGTTCGGTTTTGTAGCACACTTAACAACTTAGCCTGAAGTGGTAACGTTAAATTACCAATCTCATCTAAAAAAATAGTTCCGCCATCGGCTAATTCGAAACGTCCGGGTTTGTCTTCCTTTGCATCAGTAAAAGCACCTTTTGCATATCCAAATAATTCACTTTCGAAAAGATTTTCGTTTAGAGATCCTAAATCAACATGCATAAAAACCTGGTTTTTACGCAGCGAATTGCCATGTATCTCATAAGCAAAAACTTGCTTTCCTGTCCCATTTTCACCTAAAATTAAAATATTGGCATCGGTAGGCGCAACTTTTAACAGGGTATTTTGCAATTGCCTGATTCCATCCGCGTTGCCAATAATATGCTCGAAACCCCGGGTCATGTCTTTTTGTAAACTGGTATGAATTTTTTCCAGTTTCTTTACTTTTCTGGTCGATTCGCGAAGTTTTGATGCAGCGGAAAGTGTAGCAAAGAGCTTTTCATTTTCCCAGGGTTTAAGAATAAAATCAGTTGCGCCTTTTTTAATCGCTTTAACTGCAAGTTCTACATTTCCAAAAGCTGTCATTAATATTACTACATAATCTTTGTCTATTGTTAAAATATGTTCCAACCAATATAAACCTTCACGGCCATCGCTGGCACCTTTTTGGTAGTTCATATCCAGTAAAATAATATCAACTTCGTTTTTGCTCAGCAGCACATTTATTTCTTTAGGCGATTTACAAGTAATAACCTGCTTAACCTGCTGTTTTAAAAACAAACGGGCACTTAAAAGAATATCATCATCATCATCGATGATTAAAACAGTGGCGTTTAACATGAATTTAAATTTTAAAAAACCTCACCCTGTTAAAGGTAGAAGCATTTGTTGTTTTGTGCAATTCCTCTCCTTGAAGAGATGGAAGCGATTGTAAGTGCTTTGAACCAATTTGCAAATATGCTTATGTTTTAAAAAAACCTCACCCTCTTAAAGGTAGATCATTTGTTGTTTTGTGCAATCCCTCTCCTTGAAGAGAGGGAAGCGATGATAAGTGCTTTGAACCAATTTGCAAATGTTCTTATGTTTTAAAAACCTCACCCTTTTAAAGGCAGAAGCGTTTGTTATTTTGTGCAATCCCTCTCCTTGAAGAGAAGGAAGCAATGGTAAGTGCTTTGAACCAATTTGCAAATATGCTTATGTTTTAAAAACGTCACCCTGTTAAAGGCAGAAGCATTTGTTTTTTGTGCAATCCCTCTCCTTGAAGAGAGGGAAGCGATTGTAAGTGCTTTGAACCAATTTGCAAATATGCTTATGTTTTAAAAACCTCACCCTGTTAAAGGTAGATCATTTGTTGTTTTGTGTAATCCCTCTCCTTGAAGAGAGGGAAGCGATGGTAAGTGCTTTGAACCAAATTTCTATTTCATCATGCCTTTTTAAATTCATAGCCCCCTCTTCTCAAGGAGAGGGG
>Ga0308165_1004931_pt1 | contig 12777 bp, 13 predicted proteins | sample PhyWR2_FD_201032 | JGI IMG/M metagenome (GOLD analysis project Ga0308165, IMG submission 201032) | Phyllosphere microbial communities from UC Gill Tract Community Farm, Albany, California, United States - DLSLW.R2 | ecosystem: Host-associated > Plants > Phyllosphere > Unclassified | place: USA...
CACCAGCCCCGCGAGCAAGCCCAAGGTCAGCCAGGGGGCGCGGGCATGCAGCGCCGCCAGAACCGGAATGTTCAGCTGCGCCGCCAGATAGGCGGCCAGGAACCACAGCGGCATCGCAGCGCCGGTAGCCATGAGCTGGACTACCTGCCGGTCCACCCCGAAGGCGCCCGCCACGGACAATCCCACAACCATGGAGGCAAGCAGGGCGGTTGCCGGGCGGACCAGGCGCAGGAGCCGGGCGCGGATGAACTGTGCCGCCGTGCCGCCGGCCGCCTTGAGCCGGCGCCAGGACTGCAGCCCGGTGATGCCGCCGGTGACGAAAAACAGGGGCATGACCATGAAGATCCAGATGACCGGCTCGAACCAGTGCTGATCACCCAGGGTATTTTCCGTGGTCACGGTGCCGTCCGGGTGAAGGACGGGGCTGACCATCATGGAGTGCCCCACCACCACCAGCGCCAGGCAGACGAAGCGGACAAGGTCGATTGCCGGATCACGGTTCGCCGTGTCCGGCACAGAATCTGGCCCGTGCCTGCCGGTGTTGCGCACGGGGTCCTACAAGCGCTCGAGGCTGCCCACGGCACTATTGTGCCCCCGTTGCCTGTGCTGGTTAAGGACCTTGGGCCCCTTCCGCCGCTACTGCAACACGGCCAGCAGGCCCAGAACGACGGCGAGCAGGGGCGTGGCGCCCTGCGTTACGGCGGCGCGGAGGTACTTGCGCCCGGTCAGGGCCAGGACGGCCGCAGCGAGCAGCATGGACCCGCAGCAACTGAAGATAAGGGTCCACCCCGCCACGGACTGCGCCGACCCTTGGCCGCCAACGGCTGCCAGTACGATGCCGACAATCGCCCCGACCGCCAGGAACAGGTTATAGAAGCCCTGGTTGTAGGCCATGGGTTTTGTGGTCTCGGCATCCGACTGGGAGGCAATCCCGAAGCGCTTCCAAGTGGCCGGCCGGGTCCAGGTGAGCGATTCCATCGTGAAAATGAAGACGTGCAGCGCGGCGGCAAGGAAGGCAAAAAGAAGGGAGGCCAGGATCATTGCTCGATCCTAGCCTCCTGCTGAACCCTCACCCCTCCCCGGCAATTCGGTGAAGGCACAAAAAAGGAGGCCAGGACCGGCTGCATGATCCTGGCCTCCCGCTTGTGGTGGATTTAGCTACCGTGCCAGTGTGGCCAGTGTGGTGGCCGCAAAGCCCTTCGCCGACTGGTTCCACAGCGACAGCAGGCCCTGCAGGTTCTCGCCGTCGGCACGGTGCGCCGGAAGCTGGTCCTGGAGGGTGGCCAGCACGCCGGTTCGCAGCTCCGTGTTGAAGTTGACCTTGCCAACGTTCATGGCCGCGGCCTTCACCAGTTCCTCCGCCGGGATGCCGGAGGCGCCGTGCAGCACCAGCGGAATGTGGATCCGCGCCGCGATGTCCTGCAGCACGTCCCAGCGCAGCTTCGGCTCGCCCTTGTACTTGCCGTGGACGTTGCCCACGGCGACGGCCAGCAGTTCCGCGCCAGTGCGGGAGACGAAGTCCTCCACCTGCGCGGAGTCCGTCAGGCCGGCCACGTCGACACCGGACTGGTCGGCTCCGAAGGCGCGGTCCTCGTCCCCTGCCAGGCCGCCGAGCTCGGCCTCGAGCACCACCTCGGCACCCAGCAGGGCACGGGCCGCCTGGACCAGCGCAATGTTGTCCTCGTAGGGAAGGGACGAACCGTCGGCGAGGACGGAGTCCGCCCCTGCCTTGACGGCGTCGGCCATGACACGAAGGTCGGATGCGTGGTCAAGCTGCACCGCGACGGGCACGGCAGCGGCATCGGCCAGGCCACGGAGCGCCGCGATGAGCCTCAGGCCGTTCGCAGTGGCGGCGGTCTTGGGTGCCACCAGCAGGATCACGCCCCTGCCGGACTCTTCCGCGGCACCCACCACGGCAAGCGCGGTGGTGAAGTCGTAGCAGGTGAAGGCGGGCACTGCGGAACCCTGCTGCAGGGCGGAGGTGACCAGGTGGTCCAGTCGGGTATGCATCAGGCGCCCAGCCCTCCCACCAGGATCCAGGCGACGAAGGTCAGCAGGAAGCCGGCCACGCCCAGGATGGTGGTCAGGACGGTCCACGTCTTCAGGCCGTCGGAAACCGTCAGGCCGTAGTACCGCACCACCACCCAGAAGCCAGCGTCCGTCACGTGGGACAGTCCCAGCGCGCCAAAGCCGATGGCGATCACGATCACGGCGATCTGTGCCGGGCTGTAGCCGCCGCCGCTGACCGCCGCGGACAGCAGGCCGGTGGTGGTCACGATGGCCACGGTGGCAGAACCCTGGGCCGCACGCAGTGCCAGCGAGATGATGAAGCCGAGCAGCAGCAGCGGCACGCCCAGGGTGTCCAGCGTTTTGGAGAGAGCGCCGCCGATGCCGGAAACCTGCAGCACGTTGCCGAACACGCCGCCGGCGGCCACCACCATCAGGATCGAGGCGATGGGCGGCAGGGAGCCCTCGAAAATTTCGCCGGTTTCCTTGAAGGACCAGCCACGGCGGACCGCCAGCAGGAAGAAGGACAGCGCCACGGCCACGAGCAAAGCAAGGAACGGGTTGCCGATGAAGGCAGCGAGGCCGTAGAGCGGATCGGACTTGGGGATGACGAGCGTGCCTACGGTACCGAGCAGGATCTGCACGATCGGCGCGGCGATCAGGAAGATGATCAGGCCCGGCCGCGGCGGGGCAATGGCGGCGGCGCCGGGGCCGTCGTGGCCCACCTTGACCAGCGAATCGGAGCCGAATTCCTCCACCTGGGTCTTTACAGCCGGCAGAAGCTCGTAGTCCTTGCGGTTCATGATGGATGCTACCCAGTAGGACAGGAAGCCCAGCGGCACGCAGATCAGCAGCGAGATCAGGGCGATGAGTCCGATGTCGGCGCCGAGTACGCCCGCGCCGGCCACAATGCCCGGGTGCGGCGGAACTGCCACGTGGATGGAGAGCATGATGCCGGCCATGGGGAGGCCGAACTTCACGGGGTGGACCTTGGCGATTTTGGCGAAGGCGTACACGATGGGCACCAGCACGATGATGCCCACCTCGAAGAAGACGGGGATGGCCACCAGGAAGCCGACGGCAGTCAGCGCGACGGCCACGCGGCGGGCGCCGAGCCTGCGGGTGAAGTGGTCGGCCAGGGACTGGACGCCGCCGGACACCTCGATCATGCGGCCCAGGACTGCGCCGAGCGCGATCAGGATGGCAACCTTGCCCATGGTGCTGCCCACGCCGCTGGACACCACGGTGAAGATGTCCTGCAGCGGGATGGTTGCTGCCACGGCCACCAGGATGCTGACGGTGAGCAGGGCCACGAAGGCCTGGATCTTGAAGCGGATGATCATCATCAACAGGATGGCGATGCCTGCCGCTGCGATGGTGAGCAGCAGCGGGGTGCCCAGCTCGACGGCAGGCTTGATGGCCGGAGCATCGGCCGCCCGCTGTATCAGCGGGTTGATCAGGTGGTTCACGGGGAGGTGTCTCCTATAACGTGCCGGCCTGAGGGCAGGCGGCAGCAGGGAATGGTGAGGGTGGAACGAAGGTTGCGGGACTGCGCCGGCAACGCTGGGAGGTACGACGACGGCGGAGGGGGGACCGCCGTCGTCGAACCTTTTTGCCGCAAGGGCAGGAGGGTGGCTTGTTTGGTGCGCTGGCTTACTTGGTGCGCTTGGCGGGGGCGACCACCTTGATGACCGCGGAATCATCGGCGGCGGCGAGGCCCTGGGCCTGGCCCAGCAGGTAGAGCTGCTCAGCGGCGGCGGCAACAGGGGCTGCCAGGCCGGCGGCGCGTGCGGCCTTGCCTACGATGCCCATGTCCTTCACGAAGATATCCAGGCGGGAGAGGACCTCGGCGCCTTCCTCGTTGTAGGCCTCCAGGATGCGGGGGCCGCGGTTGGAGAGCATGAAGGAGCCGGCAGCACCCGCTTCCAGGGCGGCCAAGGTCTTGGCCTGGTCAAGCCCCAGCGCGTCGGCCAGGGCCAGGGCTTCGGCGGCGGCGGCGATGTGGACGCCGCACAGCAGTTGGTTGACGGTCTTCAGGGCCTGGCCGTCGCCGGGGTTGTCGCCCACAACGGTGAGGGTGGAGGCGAGCAGGTCCAGGGCCGGCGCAGCTTTTTCGCGGGCTTCGGGGGAAGCGCCGACGACGATCAGCAGGTCGCCTTCGCCGGCGCGCTTGGGGCCGCCGGACAGCGGGGCGTCCACCAGGTCCACGCCGTATTCGGCCAGTTTGGCCACGGTGGCGGGGATGGCGTCAGTGCCCACCGTGCTGCCGAGGATGACGACGGCGCCCGGCTCCAGCACGGAGGCCACGCCGTTTTCGCCGAAGAGGACGTCGTTGAGCTGCTCACCGTTGCGGACTGCCAGGAGTACCGCGTTGGCACCCTTGGCGGCGTCGCGGGCCGTGGTGAAGGTGGTGATGCCGGCTTCTTCAGCGAGCCTGAGGCGGGCCTCGGCGATGTCGAAACCGTGGACGGTCAGCTGGGTGGCCAGGCGGGTGGCCATGGGGAGGCCCATGGCGCCGAGGCCCAGGACGGTGACGGTGTAGTTGCTGGTCATGGTGTTTCTCCTTGAAATTTGCTGGGCCCACGCCGGCGAGGGCCCCGGCCCGAGCCTGCGGGGGTTGGGAGCCGGTGGGGACTAGAACGTGGTGCTGAGCTTGCGGGTGACCTGGGCCAGGGAGTCGTCGTCGCCCACGTTGCCGGCGAAGACGATGTACGGAATGCCCTTGGCAGGTCCGTCCACCGGTTCCCAGAGGGAGACGATGCCCGGCAGCATGGGGCCGCGGACGATGGCGTGGCGGATTTCCAGGCCGTGGGCTGCCACGTCCGAGGACGTGATGCCGCCCTTGGCGATGACGAACCGCGGCGGGAACGTCTTCAGGGTCCGGTTGACAACGTCCACGACGGCGGCCGAGACGGTCCGCGCGATCCGCAGGCTTTCGGCGGGGTCATCGGTTTTGATGAGCAGGCGGCTGGTGTGGACGATGACGTCCCCTGCGTGCAAGGCATCGACGACGGCGGCAACGGTCTGGTCCAGGTGGGCCTTGGCGTCCGTTTCAGCACCAAGGAGCTTCTCGACGTCGATCTCGATGATGCGCGCGGAGCTGTGTTCCGCGGTGAGGACGTTGAGCTGGCGCGTGGTGAGGCCAACGTGCGAGCCCACCACGATGAGGCCGCCGGCTTCCGACGGGGTGTTGCCCTCGTAAGCCTCTTCCCCGGTCAATGCTGCGCGGACTTCCTGGCCGATGCGGCCGCGGACGAACGGCGGGCCAACGCGGTACAGGAGCTTCTTGCCGCGGCGTTCGGCTTCTTCCAGGCCCAGGGCCAGGGCGCGGAGGTCGTTCTCGGTGACGATGTCGGCCACGATCGGGGTGGAGTCTGTTGCGGGCTCGATGGCGTCGGCGATGGCCTTGGCGGAAATGGCGGGGTCCTGCGCGGAGGCACCGGCGCGGATGATGTTCAGGTCCAGGACGATCACGGAGTCCGCGGGGAACCGGCCCTGGGATTTCTCTGCGATGTAGTCGGCCATGACGGAGGTGCTGAAGCCGAAGGATGCGTCCTTGGCGAACTCGGTTTCGGAGACCGGGACCAGGGTGCCTTCAGCGTCGCGCATGTAGTGGACTCCCCCGATGGTGACCCGTCCGGCGTCCGGGAACGCTGGAACCAGCACAACGCCGTCGGTCTTCTCCCCGCTGACCTCGGCGACCGTCGCCGAGATGACGTCCGGTTCCAATGGGTAGTGGCCGCGGAGGGTGGAGTCACTGCGGCTGACGAATCCGAGCCGCAGGCTGGGAGCGGCGGTGGAATCGGCGTTCTCCTGGTCTCCTGCCGCGGCCAGCGCATTGCGGACTACTTCCTCATTGCGGGCCGCCGCTTCTGCCGGATCCAGGCTGCGGGTGTTGGTCAGGACGTAAACGGCTGGCTTGCCCTGGCCAAAGGCCCAGGCGAAGTCCTGGACCTCCCAGCGGGTGAGCACGGGCAGGTCTGCCACTGACTGCGTGCCGGTGGGATCGTCGTCGAGCACTACCAGGACGCGGGGAACCTCCGCGTTGGAAGCGGCAAGCGTGCCGGCTACCAGCCCAGCGGGGATCTCGAGGTCTGCCGGGTAAGCGGCCAGAACGTCTGCTTCATGCGTCACAGTGCACTCCGTTGTGTAACGATCCGGTTTGGCGGATCCAGGTGTAAAGGTAACTGTAAGATGTCTGACATCTTGCATTTGAATGTTAGTGTGGCACACGGCATACGGACGCGCAAGTACACTTGTCTGACATATCCGCCGCGGAAGCCGGAAGCAGGAATCGGGGGCAGCATGGCACGGAAGTCGCTGGTTGGCGTTGTGGCCGACGAGTTGCTGGACCGCATCATCGAAGGCGAGTTCCCGCCCGGTTCCACCGTTCCCGGCGAGCACGAACTCAGCGCCCGCCACGAGGTCAGCCGCATGACGGTCCGCGAAGCGATGAAGACCTTGCAGGCACAACGCATCCTGAGCGTGGAGCGCGGCCGTGGAACATTCGTGAACCCGCTGAGCCGCTGGGCCTCGCTGGAAGCCGTCCTGCGCGCGGCGTCCGAGGGCAAGAACGACGCCGATGCCTCCATCCAGCTCATCGAGTTGCGCAGGATGCTGGAAACGGGAGCCTGCGAGCTTGCCGCCGGACGGATCGCGGAAGAAGAAATCACCTCCCTCTTCAACTACATTTCGGCGATGAAGGCGGCCCACAGCATCAATGACGTCGCCGCGTTCGTGGAAGCAGACCTCGCCTTCCACGACGTCATCCTGCACGCCTCCGGCAACGTCTTCGTGTCGGTCCTGTTTGAGCCGCTGCACCGGGTCCTGGAAAACCGCAGGACCGAGACCTCCGCCGTTCCTGAAATCCAGGAACACGCCATCGGTCATCACCAAAACATTGCCGAAGCCCTGCAGTCGCGCGACTCAGTCCGGTCCCGGGAGGCCATGGACGCCCACATGCAGCAGACCCTCGATGACCTGAAGCACCTGGTGCTGGAAACCAAGTAACCCCTCCCCCCTGGTCATGGGAAGCGGCTCCCCTAATTGCCGTTGGCCCTGTTCAACGCTCCAGCAGTCCTACTAGGCTTCAGGGACGGCCCGCAACCGGGAGCATCGACGATCACGAGGAGCGAAGTTGTCCAACCACACGTACAGCATTTCTGAAATTGTCGGCACCTCCACCGAGGGCGTGGATGACGCCGTCCGCAACGGTATTGCCAAGGCGTCCCAGACCCTGCGGAACCTGGACTGGTTCGAGGTCAAGGAGGTCCGCGGCCACCTGGAGGACGGCAAGGTCGCGGACTGGCAGGTCACCATCAAGATCGGCTTCCGCCTGGAAGAGCACTGATCGAAAGCAACCGGCCACAGCCGACACTTCCTGGAGGTGTTGACTGCGGGCCGGTTTTGCTTTTACAGCTGTCCTAGTTTGCCGTGCCCGGACTGCGCCGCCGCCATACCGTTGGGACGCCGTCGAACGCGGGGAAAACGTGGCCCTCGAAGAAGGACAGGACCGTATGGGGATCAAGGTCCGGGCTCCATAGACCTGAGGCGGGGCAGTGCGAACCGGTGGCGGTGGAAGCGGCGCCGGCGGATGCCTGGCGTTCCTTCAACAGGGCGATGCGTTTCATCGTTGAGACCATCCTGGGGTGACAAAAAGCGGGCAGAGAAGCAGTACTCCCCACCCTAGGAAAGGGCGCGCGCCGGACCAATGGGCGGCTGGCCAGAATCCACCCCTTCCGCTGGACGAATGTACAGTGGCTCACACCCATTAAGGGGCAGGTCAGCCCAGGTCGCCGCTTTCCGCCACGGCGGCTGCGTCCCGCTCAGCGCCAGTCCCCTGACCCGCTCCGAGGCTGCCCAGCAAGGCCAGGGCGTCCGACGACGGCGATCCCGGCCGCGCGGAATACACCCGGAGCGTCTGGTCGGGGTCCTCCGGCAGGGCGAGGTTTTCAAAGTTCAGTTCCAGGTCCCCCACGGCGGGGTGATGCAGCCGGACGGTTCCGGCCGCGCGGGTTGCCACCCGGTGCCCGGCCCACCACTGGCGGAAGTGTTCACTGTGGACCGCCAACTCGCCCACCAGGTGGTTCGCCTGGGGATCGTTGGGGTGCCGGCCCACATCCAGGCGGAGCGATCCGGCGGCTTCGGCCGCCACCGTCTTCCAATCCCTGAAGAGTTCCCGGGCGGCGGGGTCAAGAATGGTCCAGCGGGTGAGGTTCCGCTCCGCGGGCGGCAGCGCCGGAAAGTCGGTGAAGAGCAGGAATGCCATCCTGTTGCCGGCAAGGACGTCGTTGCGCCGGCCCAACACGAGGGCGGGCACTTCCCCCACGGCGTCAAGCAGCTGGCGCAGTGCCGGCCGGACGCCTTGGGCTGCACTGGCACCGGGATCCCGGGGAGCGCTGGCGCAGTTTTCGAGCAGGTCCAGCATGTGCGCGTGCTCGCTGCTGTCCAGCCGCAGCGCCCGGGCCACCGCGTCCAGGACGGTGCGGGACGGGTGGATGTTGCGGCCCTGCTCCAGCCGCACGTAGTAATCGGTACTGACACCGGCCAGCCGTGCCACTTCCTCCCGCCGCAGGCCGGGAACCCTGCGGGCGCCCGTGCTGGGCCCTGTCCCGGCGACTTCCGGGCTCAACCGGGACCGCATGGCTTTGAGGAATTTTCCGAACTCGGCGCTTTGACCCATGCAGACCATTCTGCCTGCGTTGGGTGCCACGCTCTACAACGAAGGTAGGACTGGCAGTCCTAGGAAAAACAGGAACAGCTTTGCCTGCTGACTTGGTGGCCGAAAGTGCATAGGCTCAGGAGTGAGCCGGTGGAAACCGCTTTCTCACTTGTCGAGCAGCCGGCACCGTTCAGCACCTCATCTTCCAGCCATACCTCCCATAGAAGGAGCACACCCATGTCAGAGCTGACACTCAACAATGGCGTCACCATCCCGCAGCTTGGCTTCGGCGTTTTCCAGGTCCCGCCGGAAGACACGCAGCGGACAGTAGAGGACGCCCTGGAAGCGGGCTACCGCCACATCGACACCGCTGCGGCCTACCGCAACGAGGCAGGAGTGGGGGCAGCACTGGCCGCCACCGGCATCGCCCGCGAGGAAATCTTCGTGACCACCAAGCTCCGCAACGGCGAGCAGGGCAGGGCCCAGGAGGCATTCCAGAACAGCCGCAAGGCCCTTGGCCTCGACTTCGTCGACCTCTACCTCATCCACTGGCCCGTCCCGTCGCAGGGGCTGTTCGTCCAGGCATGGAAGGAGATGGAGCGGCTGTACGAGAACAAGGAAATCCGCGCCATCGGCGTCTCCAACTTCCTCTCGGACCACCTGGACACCCTGCTGGAGTCCGCGGAAACCGTCCCGGCCGTCAACCAGATCGAACTGCACCCCAGCTACCAGCAGGCAGACCTGGCCGCCAAGTGCCGCGGCCTGGGCATTGCCGTCGAGGCATACAGCCCGCTGGGACAGGGCGGGGACCTCAACGGAAACGCCGTCACCGAAATCGCCGCTGCGCACAACGCCAGCACCGCGCAGGTGGTGCTGGCATGGCACCTTGCCAACGGAAACATCGTCATTCCCAAGTCGGCCAATCCTGACCGCATCCGCGAGAACTTCGGGGCGTCGTCCCTGACGCTGTCCCAGGACGAACTGGCCGCCATCACGGCACTGGAGTCCGGTGCCCGCATTGGTTCCGATCCCGCCGTCGCCTCCTTTACCCAGATGTAGGGACCGGCAGGTTCAACCATTCCCTGCAGGCTCCCCCATCGAAAGGAAATTCCATGCAGTACACCCATCTGGGCCGCTCCGGCCTGAAAGTTTCCCGCCTCTGCCTGGGCACCATGAATTTTGGGCCGCAAACGGAGGAAGCGGACGCCCACAGCATCATGGACTCCGCCCACGAGGCCGGCATCAACTTCTTCGACACTGCCAACGTGTACGGTGGCGTGGACCACCGCGGCTGGACCGAGGAAATCATCGGGCGCTGGTTTGCGAAGGGTGGCGAGCGCCGCGAGCACACCGTCCTGGCCACCAAGCTCTATGGCACCATGACGGACCGGCCGAACGAGTCAAAGCTGTCCGCGCTGAACATCCGCAGGGCCCTCGATGCAAGCCTTAAGCGCCTGCAGACCGACTACATCGATGTGTACCAGTTCCACCACATCGACCGCGACACCCCGTGGGACGAAATCTGGCAGGCCATCGAGGTTGCCGTGCAGCAGGGGAAGATCCTGTACTCGGGCAGCAGCAACTTTGCCGGCTGGCATATTGCCCAGGCCCAGGAAGCCGCCCGCCGCCGGAACTACACGGGCCTGGTCAGCGAGCAGTCCATCTACAACCTGTTCCGCCGCGAGCTCGAACTTGAGGTCATCCCGGCAGCGCAGCAGTACGGCCTGGGCCTGATCCCCTGGTCACCGCTGCAGGGCGGGCTGCTGGGCGGCGTGCTGAAGAAGGAACGCGAGGGCGTGCGGCGCACCGAAGGACGGGCCGCCGAAACGCTGAAGAAGCACCAGGACCAGATCCGCCAGTACGAGGACTTTGCGGACGAGCTGGGCCACGAACCCGGCGATGTCGCCCTGGCGTGGCTCCTGCACCAACCCGCGGTAACCGCTCCGATCGTGGGCCCCCGCACCCAGGAACAGCTGGATGCCGCCATCCGCGCCCTGGACGTCTCGCTCGACGAAGACGCCCTCAAGCGCTTGGACGACATCTTCCCGGGGCACCGCACGGCACCGGAAGACTACGCGTGGTAACCCCGCTTGGGGCCGATACCGTGGCGCAACGGAACATCCTCTTCATCGGCGGCACCGGGGTCATCAGCGCGGCGGCGGCAGAACGCGCCGTCGCGCTGGGCCACCGGCTCACCATCCTGAACCGTGGCCAGTCCACCCGCCCCATCCCGGAGGGCACGGAGGTGCTGCACGCCGACGTTCGGGATGCAGCAGCCGTGCGGGAGGCGCTGGGCAACAGGGAGTTCGACGCCGTCGCGGACTTCATCTCCTACACCCCGGACCAGGCGCAAACCAGCATGGAGTTGTTCCGGAAGCGGACCGGGCAGTACGTCTTCATCAGCTCCGCCTCCGCGTACCAGAAGCCGCCCACGCGGCTGCCCATCCGCGAGTCAACGCCGTTGAAGAACCCCTTCTGGCAGTACTCCCGGAACAAGATCGCGTGCGAGGAACTGCTCTTCCGGGCCTACCGGGAGGATGACTTTCCCCTGACGGTTATCCGGCCGTCGCACACCTACGACCGCACCAAGATCGCCATGGTGGGCGGCTGGACGGACATCCACCGCATGCGCAACGGCCTTCCGGTCATGGTCCACGGTGACGGTACCTCCTTGTGGACCCTTACGCACAGCAAGGACTTCGCCAAGGCTTTCGTCGGACTGCTCGGAAGGCCGCAGGCGGTGGGTGAGAGCTACACCATCACCTCGGATGAGTACCTGCCCTGGAACCAGATCTACCAGCTGTTCGCCCGGGCAGCAGGGGTCCGGGAACCGGAACTGGTGCATGTGGCGTCCGAAACCATCGCCGCCCATGACGAGGAACTGGGTTCCAACCTCCTGGGCGACCGCTCCCACTCGGTGGTCTTTGACAACGCCAAGATCAAATCGCTGGTCCCGGACTTCACGGCCACCATCCCTTTCGCGGACGGCGCCCGGGAGATCGTTCAGTGGTACGACAGCCACCCGGAACTGCAGCAGGTGAACGAGGCCTACATGCAGCTCTCCGACAAGCTGACCGGCTGGGCACGCCAGGGAGCCTGAGCCCACGTCCACCGTCAACTGCCCTGCCTCCGTCCGGAGGCAGGGCAGTTGCGCAGGGGCGGCTGTGCTACATTTCGGCGCATGACTTCGCCCCCTACCAGCCAGCCCGACGACGGGCATCCCGCCGACGGGCCTGTCGCGGCAGCCATCGGACTCCTGGCGAAACAGGGCTTTGATGCGACGTCCGTCGAGGAGCTCGCGGAGGCCTCAGGAATGAGCCGCAGCACGTTCTTCCGCAGGTTCGGGTCCAAGGAGGACGTGGTCTTTGCAGACCATGAGCGGATCCTGCGCCAGGTCAATGACCGGCTGTCCGAATCAAGGCTTGAGCCGCCCGCCGCCGTTGCGGACGCCGCCATGCTGGTCTTTGAGCACCACCTGCGGAACCCGGCAACGTCCCGCGCCCGGTACGGACTCCTGCAGGCAGTCCCGGCCCTCCGCGACCGGGAGCTGGTCACCTCCCACCGGTACGAGCGGGCATTCCTCCAGTTCCTCAATGACACGCTGCCCGGAAAGGGCCGGCACGAGTACAAGGCCGTCGCCTTCGCCGCGGCCGTGGTGGCCGTGCACAACGCCTTCCTCCGCCAGTGGCTGCGCACCACACCCAAGGCCGGGGACACCGCTGCGGCAGATCGGAAAAGGGCAGCCGCCCTGGCCGCCGAGCTCCAGTCCCTGGCGGAAACGTTCCGGCCTGCGCTCCTCGGTTCCCCAGCCCCCTCCCAACCGGCCCCGACCGTCGTCGTGACCGTCCTTCCCGGCACCGCCGACCGGGAAGCCATCGCCCAGGCGGTCAGGGACGCCCTCCCCTGGGAACATTCCTAGCCAGCCGCCCACTTTTGGAACGCAGTTTCTTGACGTGGAACTGCGTTTCATTGCATTCTTAGTTGGTGTGGTGCAAGCCACACAGTTCCGGCAGCCCCCGCCGCTGATTCAAAAGGATGCAGATACATGACGACGACGTCCCCCACCCGAGTGCCCGCCCGCACCGAAAGTCCCACCAGCTTTCCTGCCG
>Ga0308165_1004932_pt1 | contig 12775 bp, 10 predicted proteins | sample PhyWR2_FD_201032 | JGI IMG/M metagenome (GOLD analysis project Ga0308165, IMG submission 201032) | Phyllosphere microbial communities from UC Gill Tract Community Farm, Albany, California, United States - DLSLW.R2 | ecosystem: Host-associated > Plants > Phyllosphere > Unclassified | place: USA...
GGTCACAGGTTCGAATCCCGTCGTAGCCACCATCTTTTTTGCGGGAGTGGCGAAATTGGTAGACGCACTAGATTTAGGTTCTAGCGCCGCAAGGTGTGCGAGTTCAAGTCTCGCCTCCCGCACCATTCACCCGTAAGCGTTGCACGGATGGGGTATCGCCAAGCGGTAAGGCACCGGTTTTTGATACCGGCATTCCCTGGTTCGAATCCAGGTACCCCAGCCATTTTTCTTCGATATTTGCGGATTGCCGCGACGGTATTGGGGTATCGCCAAGCGGTAAGGCACCGGTTTTTGATACCGGCATTCCCTGGTTCGAATCCAGGTACCCCAGCCATCGAAGAAAAAAAATAGTACCGGCTACGTAGCTCAGTTGGTTAGAGCACATCACTCATAATGATGGGGTCACAGGTTCGAATCCCGTCGTAGCCACCAAATTCAGAATTTCTCGAAAACATCGATAAATTCGAAAAAAAATTGTTGGGGTATCGCCAAGCGGTAAGGCACTGGTTTCTGATACCAGCATTCCGAGGTTCGAATCCTCGTACCCCAGCCATTTTCAAAGCCGTTCATATTGTGAACGCACCCGTTGGGGTATCGCCAAGCGGTAAGGCACTGGTTTCTGATACCAGCATTCCGAGGTTCGAATCCTCGTACCCCAGCCATATTCGAAAAGCTCGCTTCGGCGAGCTTTTTTCGTTTTGATGTATTCTAAAAAATCTCGCCCGCTCTCCTCTTACTTTTTCACGTAATCAATCCGGGTTAGCCTTACTCACGGCTATGTTATGTGCGTAGCCTTCCCGGGATACTGGTTGGTGTAGGCCGGATAAGGCGTAGCCACCATCCGGCATTTTTGTAGGTTACAACCCTAACGCATATTTCAACGCCTGACGCTTTAAAACGCCCGCACGCTGCGCGGCCATCAAGCCAACGTTTCGCAACACATGTAACGGCCCAAGATCGTTACTGAATCCGGCGTAGAAAAGATCCATGCCGCTTTGCATCAGCAAATTGTCCACCCGACGACGCGCCTGATAACGTTGCAGCACCGACAGACTGGCCCAGTTTTCACCGACACTACGTGCATTGGCCAGTACATCCAAAAGCGCATCAACATCGCGGTAGCCCAAGTTTACCCCCTGCCCCGCCAGCGGATGAATGGTATGGGCTGCATCGCCCACCAGCGCCAGACCTGGCTGCACATATTGCTGAGCATGACGGCGTGTCAGTGGGAAGGCTCCAGCAGCGACTGGCGTGACATGACCTAAACGTTCCGGGAAGTGGTTCGCGATTTCTCGCTGGAGCTGCGGCATCGATAATGACTGTAACTGGCGGATCCGCGCCGGAGTGTCATACCACACCAACGAGGCCCATTTTTCAAACAGCGGTAAAAAGGCCCGCGGCCCGGTGGGTGAAAACTGTTGCCAGGTACTGTCCCCGGGTTCATTTTCGGATTTCACGGTAATCAACATACAGGATTGCGGATATTGCCAGCCGTGAATGCCGATACCCGCCTGTTGACGAACCTGTGACAGCGCGCCATCGGCCCCCACCACCAACTTCGCGTGAATCTCGCTCCCGCCTGCCAGGCGCAGCACATGTCCCTCCCCCTCTGGGGACATATTGTTGAGCATCGTGCCCTCACGCAGCGTGACCTGCGGATGCGCTGCCAGTGCCTGCCAAAGCGCGCGTTGCAGGACGTTATTCTCAACCATAAACCCTAGATTTGGCAGCTTTAGCTCTGACGCATCGAAGACCACGTGCGCGTTCTGCCACTCCCATGTTTCAAGACGACGCCACGGGTGCGCGCGCATGGCCAGCACCGCATCCCACACACCCAGACTGCGTAATAAAGCGACAGAGGAAGCACTAATGGCAGAGATTCGCACATCCGGCGGTGAAGAGGGGTCGAAATCCGGCGGCGCACTTTTTTCCAGCACGGTAACGGTAAAACCGTTCTGCGCCAGCCCCAATGCCAGTGCTCCACCGACCATACCACCGCCGACGACGGCAACGTCTGTGTGTAGGATTGTCATCATTTATTATCCTTAAACCTGAATCTCTTAAGTTTACCGGACTTTTCCGGACTTGAGGCCAATAACCGTCACACTGGTCACCATCGCATCAAAGCATTACAATACGCGCCCTGCAATGTTGGCAATTTCTAATCGAGCAAGAGCAAGTCGATGACAAAAAAACTCCATATTAAAACCTGGGGCTGTCAGATGAACGAGTACGATTCATCAAAGATGGCCGATCTGCTGGATGCCACTCACGGCTATAAACTGACCGAGGTGGCAGAAGAAGCAGACGTATTGCTGCTGAACACCTGCTCAATTCGTGAGAAAGCTCAGGAAAAAGTCTTCCACCTATTAGGCCGCTGGAAATTACTTAAAGCAAAAAATCCAAAGCTTATTATAGGGGTAGGCGGTTGCGTCGCCTCACAGGAAGGCAAACTTATCCGCCAACGTGCGCACTACGTGGATATTGTTTTTGGCCCACAGACCTTGCACCGTCTCCCTGAAATGATCGACGCCGTACGTGATAACCGCCGCCCGGTTATCGACGTGAGCTTCCCGGAAATTGAAAAGTTTGACCGCCTGCCTGAGCCACGCGCCGACGGCCCAACCGCGTTTGTTTCCATCATGGAAGGCTGCAATAAATACTGTACCTACTGCGTGGTTCCCTACACCCGTGGTGAAGAAGTCAGCCGTCCCTGCGATGACATCCTGTTTGAAATTGCCCAACTGGCAGCTCAAGGTGTGCGTGAAGTGAACCTGCTGGGGCAGAACGTCAACGCCTGGCGTGGTGAGAACTACGATGGCACAACCGGCTCCTTTGCCGAACTGCTGCGTCTGGTCGCCGCCATTGACGGCATTGACCGCGTGCGCTTTACCACCAGCCACCCTATCGAATTTACCGACGATATTATCGACGTTTATCGCGATACGCCGGAGCTGGTGAGCTTCCTGCATCTGCCGATTCAGAGTGGTTCTGACCGCGTACTGAACCTGATGGGACGTACCCACACGGCGCTGGAATACAAGTCCACTATCCGTAAGCTGCGCGAAGCACGCCCGAATATCCAGATTAGCTCTGACTTTATCGTCGGTTTCCCCGGTGAGACTGACCAGGACTTTGAGCAGACCATGAAGCTGATTGCCGACGTCAACTTCGACGTCAGTTTCAGCTTCGTCTTCTCAGCCCGCCCGGGTACGCCAGCGGCAGATATGGTTGACGATGTCCCTGAAGCGGATAAAAAGCAGCGTCTGTATATTTTGCAAGAACGCATCAACCAACAGGTTATGGCCTGGAGCCGCCGTTTACTCGGCACCGTCCAGCGAATTCTGGTGGAAGGCACCTCGCGTAAGAGCATTATGGAGTTGACCGGGCGCACCGAATGCAACCGGGTGGTCAACTTCGAAGGTTCGCCGGATATGATCGGTAAATTTGTGGATGTTGAAATCGTCGATGTTTACACCAACTCCGTACGCGGTAAGCTAGTACGTACCGAAGACGAGATGGGTCTGCGCATCGTGGAATCGCCGGAGTCGGTGATTGCCCGTACCCGTAAAGAAAGCGATTCAGGCGTCGGCATTTATCAGCCTTAATCTTCATGGCTCGTCAATTCTGGCGGGCCTTGTATTTTTCCCTGCTATCCCCATATTTGTTGCAACGCTTGCGCCTTTTTACTGTGGCGTGAATAATTCCTTTATCAGCCGGTAATCGTAAGCCTTCCGGCAACTCATGCATAAGAGGAACAGTTTGAACATAGACACTCGCGAAATTACCCTGGAGCCAGTCGACAATGCCCGTCTGCTGAGCCTGTGCGGCCCGTTTGATGACAACATCAAACAGCTGGAGCGACGACTGGGCATCGAAATCAACCGCCGCGATAACCATTTCAAACTGACGGGACGCGCCATCTGCGTGACCGCCGCTGCCGATATTCTGCGCAGCCTGTATGTTGACACTGCACCAATGCGCGGCCAGATTCAGGATATTGAGCCTGAACAGATCCATCTGGCGATTAAAGAAGCCCGCGTGCTGGAACAGAGCGCCGATAGCGTGCCGGAGTACGGTAAAGCTATCAATATCAAAACCAAGCGCGGGGTGATTAAGCCGCGCACGCCAAACCAGGCGCAGTACATCGCGCATATTCTCGACCACGACATTACCTTTGGCGTGGGCCCTGCGGGTACCGGTAAAACTTACCTGGCGGTTGCCGCGGCAGTGGATGCGCTGGAGCGTCAGGAAATCCGTCGTATTCTGCTGACCCGTCCGGCGGTGGAAGCCGGTGAAAAACTCGGCTTCCTGCCGGGCGACCTGAGCCAGAAAGTCGATCCTTACCTGCGTCCGCTGTATGACGCGCTGTTCGAGATGCTCGGCTTTGAGAAGGTTGAGAAACTGATAGAACGCAACGTGATTGAAGTGGCTCCGCTGGCCTATATGCGCGGTCGTACCTTAAACGATGCTTTTATTATTCTCGATGAGAGCCAGAACACCACCATCGAACAGATGAAGATGTTCCTGACCCGTATCGGATTTAACTCAAAAGCGGTCATTACCGGTGATATCACCCAGATTGACCTACCGCGCAGCACTAAATCTGGCCTGCGTCACGCCATTGAAGTGCTGGCCGAAGTCGATGAAATTAGCTTTAACTTCTTCCACAGCGAAGACGTGGTCCGCCATCCGGTGGTTGCCCGTATCGTGAATGCCTATGAGGCGTGGGAAGAAGCCGATCAAAAACGTAAAGCCGAGCAGGCCGCAGAACGTAAACGCGACGCTCAGGCGCAGGAGCAGAAATGAGTCAGGTGATCCTCGATCTCCAGTTGGCCTGTGAAGATAACACCGGTTTGCCAGAAGAAAGTCAGTTCCAGAAGTGGCTGGATGTCGTTATTCCTCAGTTCCAGGCCGAGTCCGAAGTGACCATTCGCCTGGTCGATACCGCGGAAAGCCATGAGTTAAACCTCACCTACCGCGGTATGGATAAGCCCACCAACGTGCTGTCATTCCCGTTTGAAGCCCCACCGGGCATCGAGCTGCCGCTGTTGGGCGATCTCATCATCTGCCGTCAGGTGGTAGAGCGTGAAGCCGCTGAACAGGGCAAGCCGCTGGAGGCGCATTGGGCGCACATGGTAGTTCACGGTAGCCTGCATTTGCTGGGTTATGACCATATCGAAGATGAAGAAGCAGAAGAGATGGAAAGCCTTGAGACAGAGATAATGCTTGCTCTCGGCTATGAGGATCCGTACATTTCCGAGAAGATTGCTGAATAGTAGCTTGCCGGATGGCGGCGCTTGCGCCTTATCCGGCCTACATTCATGCATTTTGTTGGCCTGATAAGCGTAAACGCCATCAGGCCATACATGCCGTCCGACGCTGAATTTACGCGCGACGAGCGACAATTAATCCAACATGAGAACCCAAACGACGCCATGAGCGACGACAATTCACACAGTAGTGACACAGTAAACAGCAAAAAGGGATTCTTCTCCCTCTTACTCAGCCAGCTCTTCCACGGTGAACCGAAAAACCGTGACGATCTCCTGGCGCTGATCCGTGATTCCGGGCAGAACGAGCTTATCGATGAAGATACGCGCGACATGCTTGAAGGGGTAATGGATATCGCTGACCAACGCGTCCGCGACATCATGATCCCGCGCTCTCAAATGATCACCCTAAAACGCAACCAAACCCTGGACGAATGTCTCGATGTCATCATTGAGTCCGCCCACTCGCGTTTCCCGGTTATCAGCGAGGACAAAGATCACATTGAAGGGATTCTGATGGCCAAAGACCTGCTGCCGTTTATGCGCAGCGATTCTGAAGCTTTCAGCATGGATAAAGTGTTACGCACCGCGGTTGTCGTACCGGAAAGCAAACGGGTTGACCGTATGCTCAAGGAATTCCGCTCCCAGCGCTACCATATGGCCATCGTTATCGATGAGTTTGGCGGCGTCTCTGGACTGGTGACGATTGAAGATATTCTTGAACTGATCGTGGGTGAAATTGAAGATGAGTATGACGAAGAAGACGATATCGACTTCCGTCAGCTCAGCCGTCACACCTGGACGGTTCGCGCACTGGCCTCGATTGAAGACTTCAACGACGCGTTCAGTACTCATTTCAACGATGATGAAGTTGATACTATCGGCGGACTGGTGATGCAGGCCTTTGGTCATCTGCCCGCACGCGGCGAAACCATCGACATTGATGGTTACCAGTTTAAGGTCGCCATGGCGGATAGCCGTCGTATTATTCAGGTTCACGTTAAAATCCCGGACGATTCCCCACAACCGAAACTGGATGAATAATCTCCATGGCATTTGCCTCATTGCTTGAACGCCAGCGCATTCGTCTGCTGCTGGCGCTACTTTTCGGAGCCAGCGGAACGCTGGCTTTTTCTCCTTATGACATCTGGCCCGCTGCGATAATTTCACTGTTCGGTCTGCAGGCCCTGACGCTCAACCGTCGGCCAGTGCAGTCCGCCGCTATCGGTTATGCGTGGGGCTTTGGTCTGTTCGGTGCCGGCATTAACTGGGTCTACGTCAGTATTGCCCAGTTTGGCGGTATGCCGGGCCCGGTCAACGTCTTCCTCGTCATCCTGCTGGCGGGTTATCTCTCGCTGTATACCGGTCTGTTCGCGGGGATTTTGTCGCGCCTGTGGCCGAAGACGAACTGGGTACGCATGGCTATCGCCGCGCCAGTCGTCTGGCAGCTCACCGAGTTCCTGCGCGGCTGGGTGCTAACCGGCTTCCCATGGCTGCAGTTTGGCTATAGCCAGATTGACGGCCCGCTGAAAGGGCTGGCACCCGTCATGGGTGTCGGCGCGATTAACTTCCTGCTGATGGCGGTGAGCGGTCTGCTGGCGCTAGCGCTGGTCACCCGCAACTGGCGTCCGCTGGCGGTTGGCGTGGTGTTATTTGCCCTGCCATTCCCGCTGCGTTACATCCAGTGGTATACGCTTCAGACCGATAAAACCACTCAGGTTTCGATGGTCCAGGGTGATATTCCACAGGCGCTGAAGTGGGATGAAAATCAGTTGCTCAATACGTTGAAGGTTTATCTCGACGCTACCGAAAAAGTGATGGGCAAATCCGAGCTGATTATCTGGCCAGAGTCGGCGATTCCCGATCTGGAGATTAACCAGCAGCGCTTCCTGAGCATGATGGACGATCTTCTGCGGGCGAAAAACAGTACGCTGATTACCGGTATTGTGGATTCACGCCTCAACCAGCAGAATCGTTACGACACCTACAACACCATCATCACACTGGGCAAAGATAGCCCGTACAGCTATGCGTCGAAGAATCGCTACAACAAAAATCACCTGGTTCCGTTTGGTGAGTTTGTGCCGCTGGAATCCATCCTGCGTCCGTTAGCACCGTTCTTCGACCTGCCGATGTCGTCATTCAGCCGTGGACCGTATGTCCAGCCGCAGCTGCAGGCACATAACCTGAAGCTGACAGCGGCTATCTGCTACGAGATTATTCTCGGTCAGCAGGTGCGTGATAATTTCCGCCCGGACACCAACTTCCTGCTGACCATTTCTAACGATGCATGGTTTGGTAAGTCTATCGGCCCGTGGCAGCACTTCCAGATGGCGCGAATGCGTGCGCTGGAGCTCGCTCGTCCACTGCTGCGTAGCACCAACAATGGCATTACCGCTGTGATTGGCCCACGCGGTGAGATTCAGGCGATGATCCCGCAGTTTACCCGCCAGGTTCTGACCACCAAAGTGACGCCAACGACGGGCTTAACGCCGTATGCGCGTACCGGTGACTGGACACTGTGGCTAATTACCGCACTGTTTGGTTTTGGTGCACTGGTGATGAGCCTGCGTCAGCGCCGCAAGTAACACATTGCACTATCGAATGTAGGCCGGATAAGGCGGTACGCCGCCATCCGGCAGTCGTTCGGCACCATGCCTGATGGCGCTGCGCTTATCAGACCTACAAAACCCTTTTCGCTCGCAACTCCCCCTTCTGAAGTCCATTCTGGCACGCCACTTGCTTAATATAATCAAGAGGCTGCACCTCATCACTTAGCGCAACCCGGTTGCACCACCAAAAGACATCGGTAGCACCATTATCGTGCAAACGACCTTTTTTGCCTCAAAGTGGTGCGGCGCGCTTCGCAAAAATAAACAATAAAGCAGCAAAATCTTTACATTAAGCCAAACTAAATGCTAACAAACACACATAACGCTGCACGCTAAAAGCACAGCCTATAACAACACAACAATCACAATGGGTATCAATGCATCCTGGCCGATGCAGAGGATAAAGGAGTTGGACATGCAATTACGTAAACTGGCCGCTGCCATGCTGGTCATGGGTGTCACCGCAGGTCTGGCACACGCAGAAGACGCAAAGCCTGCTACGCAGGGTTCGACGCTGGATAAAATCGCGAAGAACGGCGTTATCGTTGTCGGTCACCGTGAATCATCCGTACCGTTCTCCTATTACGACAACCAACAAAAAGTCGTGGGTTACTCTCAGGACTACTCCAACGCCATCGTTGAAGCTATCAAGAAAAAGCTCAACGACCCGAAACTGGAAGTGAAGCTGATTCCTATCACTTCGCAAAACCGTATCCCGCTGCTGCAAAACGGCACCTTCGATTTTGAATGTGGTTCAACCACCAACAACGTTGAACGCCAGAAACAGGCTTCCTTCTCTGACACCATCTTCGTGGTCGGTACCCGTCTGCTGGCGAAAAAAGGCGGTGATGTTAAAGATTTCGCTGACCTGAAGGGGAAAGCGGTTGTCGTGACTTCCGGCACCACCTCCGAGATTCTGCTGCACAAGTTGAATGACGAGCAGAAAATGGATATGCGCATCATCAGCGCCAAAGACCACGGCGATTCCTTCCGTACCCTGGAAAGCGGTCGTGCCGTTGCCTTTATGATGGATGATGCCCTGTTAGCGGGTGAGCGCGCGAAAGCCAAAAAACCGGACAACTGGGAGATCGTCGGCAAGCCACAATCTCAGGAAGCCTACGGCTGTATGCTGCGTAAAAATGACCCAGACTTCAAAAAGCTGATGGACGACACCATCGCTCAGGCGCAGACCTCTGGCGAAGCGGCGAAATGGTTTGATAAGTGGTTCAAAAACCCAATCCCACCGAAAAACCTGAACATGAACTTCGAGCTGTCTGAAGAGATGAAAGCGCTGTTCAAAACGCCAAATGACAAAGCACTTAACTAATTAGAAAAACGGGGCGGAATTATCTGCCCTCTCGATTGTGGTTCAGCACGGACAGACTATAAGTCAGGTGGTCGTTCCCCACCTGACCTGAATACCGCAAAACGCTGTTCTACAATCTTCGAGGGTAGCAGGAGAGTTCCTGCTACCCTTTTTTTTCCAGGAGTTTATTTATGTCCATAGACTGGAACTGGGGTATCTTTTTACAAGACGCTCCTTTCGGCAACACAACCTATCTCGGCTGGCTCTGGAGCGGTTTTCAGGTCACCGTCGCCCTTTCTATTACCGCATGGATTATCGCTTTTCTCGTTGGTTCGCTATTTGGTATTTTGCGTACTGTACCTAATCGTTTTTTGTCGTCACTTGGCACCTGTTACGTCGAACTGTTCCGTAACGTTCCGCTGATCGTGCAGTTCTTTACCTGGTATCTGGTGGTTCCGGAATTGCTGCCGGAAGACCTCGGCATGTGGTTTAAATCGGAGCTGGATCCAAACATTCAGTTCTTCCTCTCCTCAATGATCTGTCTGGGTCTGTTTACCGCTGCGCGCGTCTGCGAACAGGTACGTGCTGCGATTCAGTCACTGCCACGTGGGCAGAAAAGCGCTGCACTGGCGATGGGGCTGACGCTACCGCAAGCCTACCGCTATGTCCTGCTGCCAAACGCCTATCGCGTTATCGTCCCGCCGATGACTTCCGAGATGATGAACCTGGTGAAAAACTCGGCCATCGCCTCAACTATCGGACTCGTGGATATGGCTGCGCAGGCGGGCAAACTGCTGGACTACTCCGCACACGCCTGGGAATCCTTTACGGCGATCACCCTCGCTTATGTATTGATAAACGCCATTATTATGCTGGTCATGGCTCTGGTTGAACGCAAAATTCGCCTGCCGGGCAACCTGGGGGGTAAATAATGTACGAATTTGACTGGAGCTCTATCATCCCGTCGATGCCCTACCTGCTAGCCGGGCTGGTCATCACCCTTAAAATTACCGTCACCGCGATTATTATCGGGATCGTCTGGGGAACGCTGCTGGCCGTCATGCGGCTGTCGACGTTTAAACCTGTCGCCTGGTTTGCCAAAACCTACGTCAACGTCTTCCGTTCAATACCGCTGGTAATGGTGTTGCTGTGGTTCTATCTGATTGTGCCAGGGTTCCTGCAAAACGTGCTGGGACTGTCGCCAAAAAGCGATATCCGCCTGATTTCGGCAATGGTGGCGTTTTCGATGTTTGAAGCGGCTTACTATTCGGAAATCATCCGCGCCGGCATTCAGAGTATCTCACGCGGGCAATCGAGCGCAGCGCTGGCGCTGGGAATGACCCACTGGCAGTCAATGAAGCTCATTATTCTGCCGCAGGCCTTCCGTGCGATGGTTCCACTGCTGCTCACCCAAGGGATCGTCCTGTTCCAGGATACCTCGCTGGTGTATGTGTTAAGCCTCGCGGACTTCTTCCGTACCGCCTCGACCATTGGTGAGCGTGACGGTACTCAGGTCGAAATGATCCTGTTTGCAGGTTTTGTTTATTTTGTGATTAGCCTTAGCGCCTCGCTGCTGGTCAGCTATTTGAAGAAAAGGACTGTGCAATGATTACCCTGAAAAATGTTTCTAAATGGTATGGTCACTTTCAGGTGCTGACCGACTGTTCCACGCAAGTGAAAAAAGGCGAAGTGGTGGTGGTTTGCGGGCCGTCTGGCTCGGGTAAATCGACGCTGATTAAAACCGTTAACGGTCTGGAGCCGGTGCAACAAGGCGAGATCCAGGTAAACGGCACCCAAGTGAACGATAAGAAAACGGATCTCGCGAAGCTGCGTTCTCAGGTCGGCATGGTGTTCCAGCATTTTGAGCTGTTCCCGCATTTGTCGATTATCGAGAACCTGACACTGGCGCAGGTCAAAGTGCTTAAACGCGATAAAGCCGCCGCCCGCGATAAGGGATTAAAACTACTAGAACGCGTGGGGCTTTCGGCGCATGCCAATAAGTTCCCGGCGCAGCTTTCCGGCGGCCAGCAGCAGCGTGTCGCCATCGCGCGCGCGTTATGTATGGATCCGGTCGCCATGTTGTTTGATGAACCGACTTCCGCGCTCGACCCTGAGATGATCAATGAAGTGCTGGACGTTATGGTAGAGCTTGCCAACGAAGGCATGACCATGATGGTGGTGACCCACGAAATGGGCTTTGCCCGTAAAGTGGCTAATCGGGTGATCTTTATGGATGAAGGCAAAATCGTCGAAGATGCCGATAAAGAGGCGTTCTTCGCCAACCCGAAATCCGATCGTGCAAAAGACTTCCTCGCGAAAATTCTGCACTAAACAGTAGCCCGGGCGAGGCGTTTACGCCGACCCCGGGGTAGCTCGGTGCCAAATCCCGGCGGCGCTTTGCCTGGCCGGGCGACTCATTCGTGCACCTCATCACGCTTTCAGGTTTCTATTCTCGTTCATTCCACATGCAAGCTTTACCCTTGTCACAAAACAACGCTGACAAGGAACTGCTATGGCACAGCCAATTATTCTTGATTGCGATCCGGGTCATGACGACGCGATCGCCATTGTACTCGCCCTCGCCTCCCCTGAGCTTGAAGTGAAAGCGATCACCTCCTCCGCCGGTAATCAGACGCCGGAGAAAACGCTGCGTAACGTGCTGCGCATGCTCACCTTGCTAAAGCGCCCAGATATTCCCGTCGCTGGCGGTGCCGTGAAGCCGTTGATGCGAGAGCTTATCATCGCCGATAACGTTCATGGCGAGAGTGGTCTTGATGGCCCGGCGCTACCGGAGCCGTCGTTCGCCCCGCAAAATTTCACCGCCGTCGAACTGATGGCTAAAACCCTGCGTGAGAGTCCGAATCCAGTAACCATTGTCTCTACCGGCCCGCAAACCAACGTTGCACTGTTGCTTAATAGCCATCCGGAACTTCATGCCAAAATCAATCGCATCGTCATCATGGGCGGTGCCATGGGCCTGGGTAACTGGACACCGGCGGCTGAATTCAATATCTACGTTGATCCTGAAGCCGCTGAAATTGTTTTCCAGTCAGGGATCCCGGTGGTAATGGCCGGGCTTGATGTAACCCATAAAGCACAAATCCACGCCGCCGACACCGAACGTTTTCGCGCCATTGGCAACCCTATCTCCACCATCGTGGCGGAATTACTCGATTTCTTTATGGAGTACCACAAAGACGAGAAATGGGGATTTGTCGGCGCACCGCTGCATGATCCGTGCACCATTGCATGGCTGCTGAAGCCGGAGATGTTTACCACCATTGAACGCTGGGTGGGCGTGGAAACCCAAGGCAAATATACCCAGGGGATGACGGTCGTGGATTACTACTTTCTGACGGGGAATAAACCAAATGCAACGGTGATGGTTGATGTTGATCGCCAGGTGTTTGTGGATTTGTTGGCTGAGCGTTTGAAGTTTTACGGCTGAGTCTTTCCCGGGGCGCTTCGCTTGGCCGGGCTACATTGTAGGTAGCCCGGCCAAGCGAATGTACGACCGGATACATAGGTAACACTTTAGACCGGGAAAATAGGTAACACTTTCCTAGTCTATCCGGATAATACTC
>Ga0308165_1004934_pt1 | contig 12773 bp, 11 predicted proteins | sample PhyWR2_FD_201032 | JGI IMG/M metagenome (GOLD analysis project Ga0308165, IMG submission 201032) | Phyllosphere microbial communities from UC Gill Tract Community Farm, Albany, California, United States - DLSLW.R2 | ecosystem: Host-associated > Plants > Phyllosphere > Unclassified | place: USA...
TGCTTTTCGGCAGACAGCCGCTGGTGGGATCGAATTTTGGCACGGCATGGAAAGTGATCGGATCTTTTTCCGCTGGCTCGTAGCCACGCCCTTTTTTCGTCATGATGTGCAGGAACTGCGGGCCTTTCAGGTCGCGCATGTTTTTGAGCGTCGTCACCAGGCCAAGCACATCGTGCCCGTCAACCGGGCCGATATAGTTAAAGCCCAGCTCTTCAAACAGCGTGCCCGGCACAACCATGCCTTTAATGTGTTCTTCAGTGCGTTTGAGCAGCTCTTTGATCGGCGGTACGCCGGAGAAGACTTTTTTGCCGCCTTCGCGCAGCGTGGAATAAAGCTTACCGGACAGCAGCTGTGCCAGGTGGTTATTGAGCGCGCCGACGTTCTCGGAGATCGACATTTCGTTGTCGTTGAGGATCACCAGCATATCCGGCTTGATATCGCCGGCGTGGTTCATCGCTTCAAACGCCATGCCTGCGGTGATCGCGCCATCGCCAATCACGCACACGGTGCGACGCTGTTTATTCTCTTTCTCCGCCGCGACGGCGATGCCGATGCCCGCAGAAATCGAGGTTGAAGAGTGTCCCACGCTTAACACGTCGAATTCGCTCTCACCGCGCCACGGGAACGGATGCAGGCCGCCTTTCTGGCGAATCGTGCCAATTTTATCGCGACGGCCAGTCAAAATTTTGTGTGGATAAGCCTGATGCCCGACGTCCCAGATAAGCTGGTCGAACGGGGTGTTATAGACGTAGTGAAGCGCCACGGTCAGCTCCACCGTGCCAAGCCCGGAGGCGAAATGTCCGCTGGAACGACTCACGCTGTCGAGCAAGTAGCGACGTAATTCGTCACTCAGCTTCGGCAGGCTCTCTTTCGGCAACAGACGTAGCTCCTGGGTGGAGTCAACCAGCGCCAGTGTCGGGTATTTGGCAATATCAAAACTCATCAAAGGCTCATCGAGAAAGTGTGTTTATTTATCACGCTGGATTATGTAGTCCGCTAGCGCTTCCAGTGCCGAGGTATCGAGTGACTGTGCGGCCAACGCATTCAGCGACTGGCGGGCATCATCAATCAGATCCCGGGCTTTTCGTTGGGCTTGCTCAAGGCCCAGTAGGGCGGGATAGGTACTTTTGCCAAGTTGCTGATCCGCTCCCTGACGTTTTCCCAATGTTGCAGTATCGCCCACCACATCCAGAATGTCATCCTGTACCTGGAACGCGAGGCCGATACTCTCGGCGTATCGATCCAGAATGGGCAAGGCTTTGCGGCCTCGTTCACCGGCGCTCAGCGCGCCCAGACGAACGGCTGCGCGAATCAATGCGCCAGTTTTATGGCGATGAATACGCTCAAGCTGTTCCAGATTAACCTGATGCCCTTCGGCCTCCAGATCCAGCGCTTGTCCGCCGCACATCCCTGCGACGCCGCTGGCCATCGCCAGTTCAGAAACCATTGCCAGACGGTCGCGATCGGCCACTTCGATCATGGGTGCATCGCTTAAGATCGAGAACGCCAGCGTTTGTAATGCATCGCCCGCCAGAATCGCGTTCGCCTCGCCAAATTTGATGTGACAGGTTGGCTGGCCGCGGCGCAGATCGTCGTCGTCCATGGCCGGTAAATCATCATGAATGAGCGAATACGCGTGGATACATTCGACGGCGGCGGCGGGGGCATCCAGAGTGTTGCTACTGATGCCAAACATATTTCCCGTGGCGTACACCAAAAACGGGCGCAGGCGCTTTCCACCTAACAGTGCGCCATAATGCATGGCGGCAACCAGAGGAGTGTTCTGAAAAGGCTGCGGCTCGATAAAACGGCGTAACGCCTCGTTGGCACGTTCAACACACGCCTGAAGCTCTGCGGAAAAATCCATTTACTCGGCGTCCGGTGTGAAAGGCGTTGGGGCGGCATCTTCGCTGTCGGAAAGCAGGATCTGCACGCGTTGTTCCGCCTGTTGCAGCTTGACCTGCCCCTGGCGCGCAAGTTGTACGCCGCGTTCGAATTCATTGAGCGCATCTTCGAGCGGGAGATCGCCGCTTTCCAGACGGTTCACAATCTGTTCCAGTTCATTCAGCGCAGTTTCGAAACTGGCGGGGGCGTCATTTTTCTTCGGCATAGTGAATATTGACTCTCATATTTTAAGCCCCGCCATGGTAACGGACTCGGGACAATTATCAAATAACGCGCAATGTGCACAGGAGCGTCGCGATGGTGGTATACTCCGGCGCCTGGATGCAACCACGGGTGTGGGTTGCTGTCTCTTTCCATCACAAGCCTTTACTGGCTTGCCAACGAAACATTGCCGCCATGAAGTTTATCATTAAATTGTTCCCGGAAATCACCATCAAAAGCCAATCTGTGCGTTTGCGCTTTATTAAAATGCTGACCGGAAACATTCGAAACGTTTTAAAAGAGTACGAAGAAACGCTGGCCATTGTGCGCCACTGGGATCACATCGAAGTCCGCGCCAAAGACGAAAACCAACGTCTGGATATCCGCGATGCGCTGACGCGTATTCCGGGGATTCACCATATTCTGGACGTTGAAGATGTGCCGTTCACCTCGCTTCACGATATCTTCGAAAAAGCGCTGGAACAGTTCCGCGCCGAAGTTGAAGGTAAATCGTTCTGCGTGCGCGTTAAGCGTCGCGGCAAGCATGAGTTCACCTCAATCGAAGCCGAACGCTACATTGGCGGCGGTTTTAATCAGCACATTGAATCTGCGCGCGTGAAGCTGACGCGTCCGGACGTGACGGTGAATCTCGAAATCGAGAACGACCGCCTGCTGCTGGTGAAAGGCCGTTACGAAGGCATCGGCGGCTACCCTATCGGTACCCAGGAAGATGTACTGTCGCTGATCTCCGGCGGTTTTGACTCCGGCGTGTCCAGCTACATGCTGATGCGTCGCGGCTGCCGCGTGCATTACTGCTTCTTTAACCTGGGCGGTGCCGCGCATGAAATCGGCGTTCGTCAGGTGGCGCATTACCTGTGGAAGCGCTTTGGTAGCTCCCACCGCGTACGTTTTGTCGCGATTAACTTTGAACCGGTTGTCGGCGAAATCCTCGAAAAAGTGGATGACGGCCAGATGGGCGTGGTGCTGAAGCGCATGATGGTGCGTGCTGCCTCACAGGTAGCTGAACGCTACGGCGTACAGGCGCTGGTGACTGGCGAAGCGCTGGGCCAGGTGTCCAGCCAGACGCTCACCAACCTGCGTCTGATCGACAACGTGTCCGACACGCTGATTCTGCGTCCGCTGATTTCTCACGATAAAGAACATATCATCGATATGGCGCGTGAAATCGGCACGGAAGACTTTGCCCGCACCATGCCAGAATATTGCGGTGTGATTTCGAAAAGCCCAACCGTGAAAGCGGTGAAGGCGAAAATCGAAGCCGAAGAGCAGAACTTTGATTTTGCGATTCTGGATAAAGTTGTCGCCGAAGCCACTAACGTGGATATCCGTGAAATTGCGCAGCAGACCGCTCAGGAAGTGGTTGAAGTGGAAACCGTCAACGGTTTTGGCGCAAATGACGTGATTCTGGATATCCGTTCTACAGATGAACAGGATGCCAACCCGTTGAAAGTGGAAGGCGTCGAGGTGATGTCTCTGCCTTTCTATAAGCTGAGCACCAAGTTTGGCGATCTCGAGCAGGGTAAAACCTATCTTCTGTGGTGTGAGCGCGGCGTGATGAGCCGTTTGCAGGCGCTGTATCTGCGTGAGCAGGGCTTTGCCAATGTGAAGGTATATCGCCCGTAACCGGCTTTATTCCTCGCAGATCAAAAACGGCAACCTCAGGGTTGCCGTTTTGTTTTATGCTGTCGCCTGGCTTTTATCTCTCCAACGCTAAGAGAAATGATAGAGTAACTAAACCGTAAGGATCTGCGAGGCAATGATGCAAAAGAATCATAAATATTGGGAGATTAAAGAGAAAATCAAAAAAGATATTCTCGATGAAAAATATAAAAAAGGGGAAAGTATTCCGTCGGAGCGCGACCTTGCCAGTATTTATGAAGTCACACGCGTGACGGTGCAAAAAGCGATGGCGAATCTGGTCCAGGAAGGTTATATCGAGCGCATTCATGGCAAAGGAATGTTTGTGCTCAAAAATACTGCCAGCAATATTTATATTCTGAATAACGAAAAGAGCGACAGCATTCTGGGATTTTCGCGGGAATTTCAGGGGCGAGTTAAAGTGACCAGCAAACTGCTCAACTTTAGTACCCTACAGGCTGATGCTGCCCTGGCGCGACATCTCGAAATTGAGCCAGGCGAAGACGTCTGGTTTATTCGTCGCGTCCGACTGCTGGACGGACAGCCGGTGTTGATTGAAGATACCAATATCCCTCATCAAATTATTGCCACAATCCCGCAAGCTATTCTGGAAGACGGGTCGCTGTATGGTTATATCGAAGATTATACCGGTAATAAAATAAGCGATGCAGATTCACTGATTGAAGCCGATCTGTTTAATGAAGAACTGGCGGCTTTGCTTAATATTGAACCGGGGCAACCCATGTTAAAAATCACCGAAGTGACCCGCCTCAATGATGGCAAAGCGTTTAACTTTTCCCTCAGCTATAACCGTGCGGATATATTTCGCGTTAAAAATATGCGCATAGAAAGATAACAGGCGCGTCTGCGCCTGTTTTACCGATGGCTTACAGTTGGCTGGCTGCGGTACGATCGACAATAACGCGAAGATGCGGATGGGGTTTAAGCAGCGTTGCCGGAATGGCGGAACTCACGGGTGCGTTTCTCGTTTTCGCTATAATCGCGGCTTTTTTCTCGCCGCTGGCCATCAGAATAATGGATTGAGCCGCGAGAATCGTTTTCAGCCCCAGCGAAATGCCCTGTTTGACAGGTAAAGGTTTGCCGAAATATTTCACCGAGACCGCCTGCGTGACGTCATCGAGGTCGACAACATGACAGCCGGTATTTGTGGCGACACCTGGCTCATTAAAACCAATATGTCCATTCATACCAATTCCCAGGACGATGATGTCAATACCGCCATGGGCTGCAATATATTCATCGACGCGCTGGCATTCAGTTGCCGGGTCTTTTGTCAGTCCATCAAAGAAGCAGATTTGTTCATCACGAAGATTCAGATGGTTAAAGAAATGTCCCCAGACCATCTCGCGGCAGCTGCCTTTATCCGCTTTTCCCAACCCCAGCCACTCATCCAGACCCACGAAGGCAACACGCGAGAAATCAACGTTACCATTTTGACTGGCACGAACTAACTCACTGAACACCCCCAGAGGCGTGTCTCCCCCCGCGATGCAGACCAGCGCGTCAGGTTTACGCGCGACGGCGTCGATAATACTCTGGGCGACGGTAGCGCTGAGCGCCGGGTAGTTCTCTACTGTTTCGACGTTCATTGCGCATCCTTAGCGTATTGCGGTAAATAGCGTGCATTAACGTCCAGATAGTCATTGAGAATTTGTTCTGCAATGGCGGCGGACGGCACGGTTGGATTGATGCTGAGAGCCAGCAGCGCGGTATCGTAATCTCCGGTCACAGCCGCCTCCACCGCCAGTTCTTCATACGCTTTCACGCTCTGAATCAGCCCACGAATTTTCGTTGGCAGTCGCCCATAGGCCAGCGGATGCGCGCCGTTTTTATCGATCATCGCGTTGGTTTCCAGTGTTACATGATCCGGCAGATCCGGGGTTGTACCGTTATTGACGGTATTCACGACGTGAATTTCTTTCTTGTCGTTGTAGATGGAGCTGATGATGGAGCAGGCGGTATCCGAATACCATGCGCCGCCGCGCTGTTCCAGTTCCTTCGGCTTATGCGCCAGATGCGGGTCCTGATAAAGTTCGAAAAGCTTTCTTTCGATATCGCGAGTTTGCTCCCCGCGAGTCCCTTTATTTTTGGCATCGTTAACGGCGTTTTCCGTCATTTCACGCGTCAGGAAGTAATATTTCAGATACGAGATCGGGTACATATGCAGCGCCCTGGCGAAGCGGGCGGTGAAACCAATATCGGGGATATTTTTCAGGGAATTATTTGCGCTGCCCTGCGCCAGTTTTTCGATAAAATCGTCCGTGAAATCCTGGCCCTTAATATAAATTTTATCGGCGAAGATCAGGTGGTTTAGACCAATGATTCGGGCATAAACGTCTGACTTCTGAATATCATAGGCTTTGGCGATATCCATCATCATGCTGTTCGCGCCGCTGCAAATGCCGATGGTTTTAATGGCTGAGTGGCGGGTAATAGCCTCGGTTACGATGCCAGCCGGGTTGGTAAAGTTGATAAGCCATGCATTTGGGCAGTATTTCTCCATCGCTTTGCAGATATCCAGCAGTACCGGAATAGTTCTTTGCGCTTTCATGAATCCGCCAGGTCCGGTGGTTTCTTGCCCAAGCACGCCATATTTTAGGGGGATTTTTTCATCATTAATTCGAGCATCCAGGAAACCGACGCGTAGTTGGGTCGTCACAAAATCGGCATCTTTCAGTGCTTCAGCGCGATCAAGAGTCAGGTGAATTTTCATCGGGATGCCGGCTTCAGCAACCATGCGCTGTGCGAGTTTCCCGACTATTTCTAGCTTCTCTTTGCCTTCTTCGATATCCAGCAAATAGTAATCGGTGACCGGAAGCTCAGCGTAACGTTTGATAAATCCATCGATCAGTTCCGGCGTATAGCTGGAGCCTCCGCCAATCGTGACAATTTTAAGCTTTTTCATCATGAATCCTTTTTACAAGATGGGGGCTGAAAGTTTGTCCGCTTCGTTGCGGGCGTTTTCTTCGGCAGCTTCAGTTTCAAGCCGTTTACGTTCGGCCAGTTTGAAAAACGGGAGCCAGACCAGCGCTGAAATCACTAGCGTGCAAACTGACCAGATAACGGCGGGAATATTCCCTCCGGTGACAAACCATGCGGCAAAAATAGGGGGCATGGTCCACGGGATTTGGAGGACGGGGCGGCCAATGATGTCGAAATACATGAGTGAGTAGGTTGAGATACACAGAATCATTGGCGTTAACGTAAAGGGAATCATCAGCAGCGGATTAAACACAATCGGACAGCCGAAAATAACCGGTTCGTTAATACAGAAAATCGCGGACGGTAACGACAGTTTGCCAACTGATTTATAGAGCCGACTGCGGGATCGCAACATGGCGAACACCAGTCCCATTGTGGCGCCTGTTCCCCCAAGGCACATGAACACGATGTAAAATCCGTCCGCTGTAATATGGGGAATGGGTTGATGGTGTAACCAGGCCTGCGTATTTTCCGCGATATATTTAAGGAAAATCGGGCTGGTGATGCCGGACAAAACATTATCGCCATGAATGCCGCAGCACCAGAGCAGCGAGATCAGAAATATAAGTACTAACATTCCCGGCAGGGATCCGAGTCCGCTAACCAACGGGCTGAGCAATTGAGTAAAGAATTGATTGATATCGAAGTTAAGGATAACTCTGACAAACCAGATGAGCGTAATTGCGACGGCGGCAGGGATCAGGCTGGCAAAAGATTGTGCAACCGCCGGTGGCACGCCGTCAGGAAGCTTGATTACCACGTTATGATGGATGAAGAAGCGGACGATATGGACGGTCAAAATGGCCAGAATAATCGCGGAAAACAGACCTGCTGCTCCCAGATTATCGACATTCAACTGGTACTTATCGTTAAGCTGCGCCAGTAAGAAAACCACCAGCGTCACTATGCAACAGGTAATCGCATTGAGGTTGTACTCTTTTGCGAGGTTATAGCTTATACCAATCGCGGAAATAAGCCCGATTGCACCAAACGTGACGGCGACAGGGGCACTGAGTTTATCGGCAAACGGTCCGAGCCATTCGCTCCAGCCGGGTAAAGGCAGATTCGCCAGGATCAGAAAGAGACTGCCAGTGATGGTAAATGGCAACGTCAATGCAATGCCGTTGCGCACTGCCACCAGAATTTTATTTTCGCCGACACGAATCAGTACAGGAATGACTCTGTTCTCAAGGAATGTAATCACATTGCTTACTCCAGAAGAGATTTCTGTGCTCCGCCGTTAATCATTTCATCAATATTTTGAGGCGGAGTGCTTAACTGGTATATGCCAGTTGAGGTGAGTTTTTCACGTAATTTTTTGGCTGTCAAATGAGAGGGGAAACGGAGGTTTTTATTTTATCTCGCTGAAAAAAAAGGAAATGATGGAGTTTATGGTATTGGATGTCAGGAAGGAAAAAACAGAAGTTGTGATAACGGCGACATTTTTTCGCCGAAAAAGAAGGCTGGCGTGATGCCAGCCTGTCAGGCGTTATGCCTCGTAGTAATTATAAATTCCCGCCGCGATCACCAGGGACGAAGCCACTTCGTGTGCTTTTTCACGCCCCACCACCAAATCGATAATCTTGAGCGCAAAATCAATCGACGTGCCGGGACCCTGGCTGGTCAGCAGGTTAACGCGTGGATCCCACACAACACGCTTATCCACCCACTGCTCTGCTGGGATCTGGTCTTTGAGCGTCGGAAAGCCGGTCATATTTCCGAACGGGAAGAGCTGATGCGGAACCAGCACGGTAGCGGCGGAGGCACAAATGGTTGCGACGATTCGCCCCGACAGGTGAAAGTGTCTGACCGTTTCCACCAGCAGCGGGCTATCACGAAAACACTCGGCGCCTTTCAGTCCGCCAGGCAGCACAATCACATCGTAATCACCGTCTGCCACTTCAACCAGCGGGGCATCTGCCAAAATCTTCACCCCACGCGAGCAGGTGATCGTCAGGTTGCCATCGCTGGCGACGCTTGCCGTTGTGACGGCAATTCCTGCGCGAACCAGCAAATCTATCGTGGTGACTGCTTCTGTTTCTTCGCTACCAGGGGCGAGGCAAATCAGTGCCGACGCGCTCATACTCACTCTCCTTACGTTTAACCATGTCATACAGGCGGATGTTTTCCGGCACGCTGATGCCGTGCGCGCGGGCGCGTTTGAGCAGATAGCCTGTGATGTAGTCGATTTCGGTGTGGCGTAATGCACGCACGTCCTGTAGCATTGACGAGATATTTTCTGCCGTACTGTCAATCACCTGCTCGACATAGTATCGAACGTCCTCCGCGGAAGTATGGATGCCTTCGCGCTCCATTACGGCTGCCACCTCAGCGCACAGGACAGCAACTTCTTCAGGATGGTGTTTAAGCTCGCCGTTTGGGCAGTCCAGGAGCGCGGTGAGCGGATTAATCACGCAGCTTACCGCCAGCTTGCGCCACAGCTGGGGACGAATAGTGTTATACCAGGCCACGTCTGGAAGCACATTTTGCAGAACTTCCGCCAGATAACTGTAATCACCCTGCTGATCGCGAGCCGGCCCCATATGCGTGACGCCGCTGGCGACGTGAACAATGATGTTGCCATCGCGCCGCGCCGCGTGAGTGGTAATGGCCATCAACAGCGGCTGAGGGATACTTTTAAGCTCATCAATCGTGCCCATGCCGTTATGCAACAGCAAAATGGGCGTGGTATGGGGAAGCGTTGCACTGAGCGCTTTCACCGCGTCCGAAACCTGCCAGGCTTTCAACGTCACTAGCAAAAGATCGCTTTGTGCCAGAAAATCCGGATCGTTAGCGGTGAGAGATTCGTTGAAAATGCTCCCATCTTCGCCAATCAGATTGACACTGCAATACGGCTGCGGCACACGTAGCCAGCCCTGTACTTCGTGCCCATGTTTGCACAGCGCGGTCAGCCATAGTTGCCCCAAGGCCCCGCATCCGAGCACAGTAATTTTCATTGTTCCTCCTCACCTGCAACTGCGCCAGGTGTTACAGCCTAAGTATAGCGCCGTCAACTAAGCTTCTGTTGGGTAAACCCCTTCATGCTTCAAGTTGCATGAGCGTTGCTATCCTGCAATTCGAATTATTTGGGGTAAATGTCTCGTTGCGGGTATTATGCAACGCAACAAAAGTGAAGGGAGAAGAAAAGATGCCATCTTTCGATATTGTTTCAGAAGTTGATATCCAGGAAGTACGTAACGCAGTGGATAACGCAAGCCGTGAGTTAGAGACGCGTTTCGATTTTCGCGGTGTTGAAGCGACTTTTGAACTGAACGACGCAAATAAGACGATTAAGGTGCTGAGCGAATCCGATTTTCAGGTGAATCAGTTACTCGATATCTTACGTGCCAAACTGCTAAAACGTGGCATTGAGGGCGCGTCTCTCGATGTGCCAGAAGAGTTTGTACACAGCGGCAAAACCTGGTTCGTTGAAGCGAAACTGAAGCAGGGTATTGAGAGCGCGATGCAGAAGAAAATCGTTAAGCTCATCAAAGACAGCAAGTTGAAAGTGCAATCGCAAATCCAGGGCGAAGAAATTCGTGTCACCGGTAAATCCCGCGATGACCTGCAGGGCGCGATGGCGCTGGTGCGCGGTAGCGATCTGGGACAGCCGTTCCAGTTTAAAAACTTCCGCGATTAAGACGAAAATGCCCGGTAAGCCGGGCATTTTTTCAGGCTTTTAGCGCCTGCTCCACTTCAAAGCGATTTGTCACTTTGCTGTCGATTTTGACATACGCGCTGCGCTCTTCCGGAACAAGCAGCACTTCGCTGATACCTTCTTTTGTTTCCAGACGCTGCTTTAGTGCGTCGCTAATGTCTACCCCTTCCGGGATCTCGACCCGCAAACTGCTGACATAGCGCGGCTCTTTCATGGTGCTGGCAACCAGCAGCCAAACCATCGCCAGCAGCGCACCGGCAAGAAATACCGTCTGCGAATCAAATAAACCATCCACCCAACCGCCCAGAGAACCGCCAATGGCGACGCCGAGAAACTGGCTGGTGGAGTAAATTCCCATCGCCGTACCTTTGTAACCCGCGGGCGACTCTTTGCTGATCAGCGAAGGTAACAGGGCTTCCATGAGATTAAAGGCGAGGAAGAAAAGCTGTACGCCGATGACCAGTTCCCAGAAGTGTGGACCGGAGCCCCACAGCACGATTTCGGCAATCAGCAACAGCGCCACACACGTCAGGAATACACGCTTCATGCGTCGTTTCACTTCGGCGTAGATAATGAACGGTACGACGGAGACGAAGGAGATGAGCATCGTCACCAGATAAATTTTCCAGTGCTCAGCGGCGGGGAATCCTGCGGCAGCCAACTGACCTGGCAAGGCTACAAACGTGGACATCAGCAGAATGTGCAGACACATGATGCCAAAGTTGAGTTTGAGCAGGCGCGGTTCAACAAGTACCTTGCTAAAGCAGCCTTTCACCATGCCTGATTCACGGTTCAGCACATGATTTTTGCTGTCAGGAACCACCCAAATCGTTAAGGCGATACCCAGGGTAGCCAAACCGGCAATCATCCAGAACAGCGCATTCAGCCCCAGTTTATGGGTAATGATAGGGCCAAGGACCATGGCGATGGCAAAGGTCACGCCAAAGCTAACGCCGATAAAGGCCATCGCTTTGGTGCGGTTCTGTTCACGGGTCAAATCGGAAAGCAGCGCCATGACGGCGGCGGCAATAGCCCCTGAGCCCTGCAGCGCACGCCCAAGAATGATGCCCCAAATGGAGTGTGACAGCGCGGCAATGATGCTGCCGATAACAAAGATAATCAGCCCACCCACGATCAGCGGCTTGCGGCCAACACGATCGGAGAGCAGCCCGAAAGGAATTTGGAAAATAGCCTGGGCCAGACCGTAAATACCGATCGCCAGACCAATCAGCGCTTCGCTGGCACCCTGAAGCGCCATTCCGTAAGTGGTCAGAACGGGCAGGACCATAAACATGCCAAGCATACGCAGCGAGAAAACAGTCCCTAAACCCCAGGTCGCGCGCAATTCGCCTGGCGTCATTTTATAATCGTTCATTACCACCTCAGTTCAAAAGCAGGCACTAGTGTAGTGTGGGGAAGGGGCGGGGACAACAAAGGGTTATTGAACAAATATTACCCCCGTCATACTTCAAGTTTCAGGCGCCTGGGCTGCGCTCATTCAGGGATGCATGCAGGATGACTGGATTCGATGAATAAAAAAAGGATGCCGAAGCACCCTTTTTTGACCTGACCGATGTCTTACCAGACGTAAGTCAGCAAGCTATGTGAATCCGGCACCATAAAGTCTACGGACATCATCACGGATAACGAGGTGATAGCGACAATCGAGAACACAAACAGTTTGCGAGCCCAGACTTTGTCGTCTTCCACTTTATAACCGCGCAGTGCCATACCGAGCCACCAGACGCTCACCGCAGCCGCCACCACCAGATATTTGTATCCAGCGTAACCGCCCAGAGAGAGCATCAGCGTCGCCACGGCGAAAGCAATGATGTACAGCGTGATGTGATTCTTAGCCACTGAAATGCCTTTCACGACCGGCAGAACCGGGATGTTCGCTGCCTGATAATCCTTAAAGCGGAAAATCGCAATGGCGTAGGAGTGCGGCATCTGCCACAGGCTAAAGATAGCCAGCAGGATCAGCGCACCACTGTCGAACTCATTCGTGACGGCGCAGTAGCCAATCACCGGCGGCGCAGCGCCGGAGAGAGAACCAATGAGCGTCCCGTAGACGGAGTGACGTTTCATATACAGGCTGTAGACGCCCACATACACCACGAAACCCATCACCCCCAGCCAGCAGGCCAGAGGATTGGCACCAAACCACAGCAGCATAAAGCCAGCAATACCCAGCAAGGTGGCGTACACCAGCGAGACGGCAGGGGACATCAGGCCTTTGACGAGCACCCGATTTTTGGTCCTTTCCATCTTCCTGTCGATATCCATGTCGATGTAGTTGTTAAATACACAACCGGACGCAACCACCAGTGATACCCCTACCAGCGTC
>Ga0308165_1004937_pt1 | contig 12766 bp, 7 predicted proteins | sample PhyWR2_FD_201032 | JGI IMG/M metagenome (GOLD analysis project Ga0308165, IMG submission 201032) | Phyllosphere microbial communities from UC Gill Tract Community Farm, Albany, California, United States - DLSLW.R2 | ecosystem: Host-associated > Plants > Phyllosphere > Unclassified | place: USA...
AAAGCCTGTACGCCTTCTAATGGTACAGCATTATAAATACTGGCACGCATACCGCCCACTGAACGGTGACCTGCCAGGTTAAGCAGATGATTTGATTCAGCTTCTTTCAGGAATTGTTTCTCAAGCTCAGCTTTTGCCAAAGTAAACGGTACATTCATGATTGAACGGTTTGCTTCTGCAATCGGGTTGGCATAGAAATCGCTGGCATCGATATAACCATATAGTAATTTGGCTTTTTCAAGATTCACCTGATGCATGGCATCGACACCGCCATTTTCAAGCAGCCATTCAAATACCAAGCCAGACAAGTACCAGGCATAAGTAGATGGTGTATTAACCATAGAACCGTTTTTCGCCTGATCTGAATATTTCAAAATGCTTGGAATTTCAGGTTTGGCCTGATCGAGTAAATCTTCGCGGATAATCACTAAAGTTAAGCCGGCAGGACCAATATTCTTTTGTGCACCTGCGTAGATTAAACCGAACTTGGATACATCTAATGGCGCAGATAAAATGCTCGATGAAAAGTCACATACTAGTGGTTTATCTGTTTCAGGAATACCCGCAAACTGAAGACCACCAATAGTTTCGTTATCGGCATAATGCACATAGGCTGCATCATCAGACAGGTTCCAGCTGCTTTGCTCTGTAATCGCCAGTTTACCGTTAATGCTGGTACCCGCTTCTACAACATTAATGTCGCCATAACGTTTTGCTTCTTTCAGGGCTTTTTCTGACCAGATTCCGGTATGAATATAATCAGCCTTGCTGTTTTTACCCAACAGGTTTAAAGGAATAGCAGAGAATTGAAGTGAAGCACCACCTTGCAAGAACAATACTTTGTAGTTCTCTGGAATGTTCATCAGTTTACGCAAATCTGCCTCTGCTTTTTCTGCCACAGCCACATAGTCAGGACTACGGTGACTCATTTCCATGATCGAAAGACCTTTGCCATGCCAATCAAGCAATTCAGCCTGAGCTTGTTCTAAAACGGCAGTAGGTAATGCAGCAGGACCAGCACAGAAGTTGTACGCGCGCATGATTTTTCCTTTCAAAGTGAAACACAATAAAATGATGGCATTTAACCACAGATGGGCGTAGCTTGCAGTAAATTATCCTGAAAATATTTCAATGCTGTCGGACATTTAAAATCAAAATTTCAATGAAGGTGGATTTTACTAAATCCTTTTGCAATCTGTGTTCCAGAGTTTAAAGGGACAACTAGCTCTTAGGGCTGCTCTTTTGCAAATAAAGACTGCAAGATGTGAGTTTTTAGAATCTCGTCACGTGATTGATATACAAATGCATATTAAACAATACAACAACTTATTGATTAGACATACAATTCAATCTATGCAATATAATTGTTACAAAGAAATTGAGAGTCTGATCGATGTCACTGCGTTTAGCTGCATTACCAAAGAAACTTGCTCTACTTATACACCATCATCTTCGTTTTGGAATTTGTACTGCGGGTGTGATTTTTACTTCACAGGTTTTCGCTGAAAGTATCAGCTATGTGCAGGCTGAACAGACCATCCTCAAAGACTCTTATACCACTCAGGCCAATCAGGCTCTGCAGCAGGCTTCCCAACTTGAAGCTGAAGCCATTCAAGGTTTAGGCCTGCCCCGTGTCGATTTAAATGTCCGTGCTTATGCCTTTCATAATGAAGTGGATCTTCCGCTTGGGGCTTTAAAAAATAACTTAGAACAGTCCTTGAGCAATGGCGTAAATAATAAAATTGATGAATTAAATTTAGGCGGCTTTGCCGATCCACTAAAAGAAGGTTTAAAACAACCTATACAGGATGGGGTGGAATTAATTCCAGATGAGTCTACGGTTACATTAGATGATCAGGTCATCCGCCCAACGGTGTCATTGATTATGCCTTTATATAGCGGTGGCCTGACCTCAAGTGCCAAGGAAATAGCGCAGATCAAGGCACAGCGCAGCCAATTGAATAGCAAGCAACAGCAAGATGTACAACGCTTTGAACTGATTCAGGCTTACTTTAATACGCAACTGCAAAAGCAGCTTTTGACCTCCAGTCAATCCAACTTCAATGCCATGCAAACTCATTACAGCAATGCTTTAAAACTGGAGCAACAGGGATTTATCAGCAAAGGCCAGCGTATGCAGTTTGAAGTAGCCAAGAATAATGCCGAGCGTGCTGTGCAAAATGCTGAAGCCAATTTAAGATCCAGCCTGTTTCAGCTCAACAACCTGCTACAACGCAGCCAGATTACCGAACTGAGTACCCCGCTATTTGTCAATTCCAGCCAAAATCAAAACCTGAATGCACTGTTAAAAAGTTATCCGGAGCAATCAGCCCTCATTCGTAAAATGCAGATGGATACCCAGCTGGCCAATGCCAATGTCAAGGCACAAAGTGCCGCAAAAAAGCCCAATGTCTTTGCCTTTGGCGAATACACGCTGGATGAAAAGCAAAACTGGATTTTCGGTGTAGCGGCACGTTATAACCTGTTTTCCGGAATCGACAAGAATAAAAATGTTCAGGCCGCAGAATTGCAACGCTATGCCTCAGAACTGCTGACAGCACACACCAAACAGGAAGTTGAAAATATTATTTACAAGTCTTATAGCGAAGCGACTACAGCCCAGCAAAGTCATCAGCTGTTACAGCAAAATCTGAAAGCAGCTGAAGAAAACCTGCGTATTCAGACTTTATCTTTTAAAGAAGATATGGGTACTGCCACCCAGGTGATTGATGCACAAAATACTTTAAGCGCTTTAAAAAGCGAGATGGCACTGAATGCGTATAAATATGTGATGTCCCTGGCCACCTTACTGCAAAGCCATGGCTCGATTGAGCAGTTTCAAAGTTATGTCAGCCAAAGCAATACCAGTTATATTCGTTAATTTTTGATGGGGAAAACCATGACTCAAGATCAAAACAAGCCTGATCAAGATGTAGAAAACACCTCATCAGAAGGCTCTTCTACCAATATCTCGGCTCAAAGCAGTAAAATCGATACTCAAGAAACATCTGAACAGCAAAATAATACAGAGAATGAGTTTTTCAGTTATGCGGAACAATCTGCATCTACTGAACCTGCAGCTCAGAATGAAAAAAAATCTGCTTTGTTAAAAGCTGTGGGCGGCATACTGATGATTTTACTTCTGGGTTTAATTGGCTTTGGTTTATGGAAAAGTTATCAACCCAAAGAAGTTGAGCTACAAGGACGGGTTGAAGCGGAAACCATCCATGTCAGTACCAAAGTACCGAGCCGCATTGAAGAAATTTCTATCCATGATGGACAGAAAGTAGTTAAAGGTCAGCAACTGGTCCGCTTATTTAGTCCTGAAGTTGAAGCCAAAAAGCAGCAGGCGCTGGCAAGCCTGCAATCTGCTTTAGCCTTGCAATCCACAGCGGATCGCGGTTCCCAGCAGGAAAATATCGACAGTTTATATGCCAACTGGCAGGCCATGAAAGCCCAGCAAGAATTGGCCCAAACTACCTATCAGCGTGGAGCCACGCTGTTTAAAGAAGGCGTCATTTCACGCCAGCGCCGCGATGAAATGCATGCAGCTGCGCAATCTGCTGCACAAATGACCGAAGCGGCTTATCAGCAATATGCACGTGCCAAACGCGGCAGTACCTCTGAACAAAAATCTTCCGCCGATGCACAGGTGGAAATTGCCAAAGCAGCCGTCGCAGAGGCCAATGCGCTGCAAGCTGAAACCAAACTGGTTTCGCCAATCAATGGCACCGTTTCCAAAACCTATGGCAAGGTGTCAGAGCTGGTGGCGATGGGTGTGCCAGTCGTCAGTATTATTCAGGATGATGATCTTTGGGTCAGCCTGAATATTCGTGAAGATCAATATGCACAGGTCTATCAGGCTAAATCGATTGAAGGTTTTATTCCTGCCTTGAACAAGAAAGCCCTGTTCAAGATCAAAAATATTGATGCCGAAGGTGAATTCGCCACCATTAAAACCACACGCCAAACCGGTGGCTATGATATTCGCAGTTTCAAGATTCGGCTCACCCCTGCCCAGCCAATGGCAGATTTAAAAGTGGGCATGAGCGTACTGTTTAAAGTGAAAGAGTCTTAATTATGCTGCATGGCATACTGTGTGAACTTCGCTATTTGCTCAAGCATAAGTGGGACTTGTGCATGGTCACACTGGCACCTGCATTTATGATTGTGCTGTTCGCCAGTATGTTTGCTCAAGGCAAACCCAGCCATCTGCCGATTGCGATTATTGACCAGGACCAGAGTGAACTGAGCCAAAACATTATTCATCATGCCGGTCTGAACCACAGCCTGAAAATCAGTACGATTTCCAACAGTCAGGATGAGGTTGAACAGCTACTCAATCAAAATAAGATCTGGGGTTATATCAGCATTCCCGAAGGTGCCGAACAACGGCTGGTTCAAGCCAAGGATGCTGAAATCAGTATTGCCTATAACCAAAGTTATTTTAGTGTCGGCAATAGCATTTCTTCTGCCATGCTAATCAGTACCTTACAGGCACTGGCCGACTTTACTGGACACAGTTATTTGCAAAACCAGATTCCTTATCTGGATGCACCGACACCCAATATCAAGATTTCGCCGCTATACAACCCGGGCCTAAGTTATGAGTTTTATTTAGAACCGTACATGATTCCAGCGATTTTGCATTTATTGCTCTGTTGTTGTGTGGCATTTTCAGTTGGACAAGAACTGAAATTTAATACCACCACGCAGTGGCTCGCACAGCCAAATATCTTGCTTGCCCTGTTTGCCAAAAATATGACTTATGTACTGATTTTCAGCTTTTGGACCTGGCTGTGGATGTTCTGGTTGATTGAAATTCGAGGCTGGTTTGTTGCAGGTCAATTGTGGATGATTCTACTGGGGCAATTTCTTCTCTATAGTGCGTATGCCTTTATTAGCAGCAGCGTGGTTTTAGCCACCCGTGATCTGGCGAAAAGTTTTGGTTTTATTGCGGTGTATGGCGGTTCTTCTTTAAGTTTTGCCGGCGTAACTTTACCATTGAATAATGCGCCTTTATTCACCCAGTTCTGGTCCAATATTATTCCCTATACCCCTTATGCCAAGTTACAGACAGAACAATGGGTCATCGGTAGTCCTGTATCCATTTCACTGTTACCAATTGCAGTTTTAGCATTTTATTGCCTGTTGTATATGAGCACCGCCTATCTATTCCTTAAAAAGCATATAAAGGGAGTTCAGGCATGAAAACGACTCCTAAAAACTTTCTATACTTTTATTTTAAAACCTTTAAAAATATTACTGCGAATAGTTCTATTTTGACCACGTTGGTGCTCTCGGTATTTGTATATAGTTTCTTTTATCCAGCTGCGTATAAAGCCGAACATGCTGAATCATTGCCTATCATTATTGTCGATGAAGAACAAAGCCTAGTGACCTCCAAGATTATTGACGAAGTTACCAAAAGTCCTAATGTGGAAATCCGTGCAGTGATGGGCAATTTTGCCGAAGCACAGCAAATGATCAGGCTGCAACAGGCGGATGGGATTTTACTGCTGCCAGATAACTTATCCGGCAGTCTGCGCCGAGGTGAAGTGGGCGGCATCGGTTTGTATTTAAGTGCGGCCAATTTTTTAAAAACCCAAAAGATTGGTTTGGGACTGGCTGCATCAGTTGAACATGCGTTGGCCGAACAGGCTGAAAAATTTCAGAATATTTCAGAATTTTCTCTGGCACTATCGATTCATCAAATTCCTTTGTTCAATACCTTGTCTGGCTATGGCAGTTATATTTTTCCGGCCGTTGCTCCACTGATTATCCATCAAACTATTCTGCTGGGTTTGTGCATGTTGATTGCAGGCTATCGTGAGAAGCACTGGACACCCAATCGAACCGAATTTTGGGCTTTGTTTGGTGCCATTTTAACTATAGGCTTTTTAGGTTGTTTGTATCTGTTTGGATTTACCTTTTGGCTAAATGATTATCCACGTGGCGGTAATTTCCTGGGCATGCTCATTGCGGTACCTATATTTCTGAGCTGCGTGATTGGCTTGAGCATGCTGATTGCATCTTTTCTGGATATGCCAGAACGTGCAGGTCATGTGATTGTCTTTACCTCTATTCCCCTGTTTCTGCTTTCAGGTACGGCATGGCCGCATGCTGCAATGCCAGAATGGATGCAATGGTTGGGTCAAGCTCTTCCGTCCACCCAAGGCATACAGATGTTTATTCAATTGAACCAGATGGGCGTGCCAACTCAGCTGGTCATTCCGAAAATGATTTATCTGGCGACTTTTGCGGGTATTTGCCTAGTTTGGTCATATTTCAGGCTGACCCGAGCTGCTCAAAAATAATCTTTTACGTATGACGTCATAAGATTATTAAATAAAACTTTACAATTTGACTATTTCTTGTACTAAAAATGATCTTTTTTTGACCTTTTGAATCAATTGTGAAGAAAAAAGTTAGATTGAATGTATTAATCGATGCAAAATAGCCCCCTGTTCATATTCCATGAATATTTTTTATATGATTCATTCCCACGCTTCCACTAACATGCCGATGTGATATCGACAGTGTTACAGCAGCTTTTTCATTAAAAATTTGATTTTAAGGGCTTAGCATGAAAAGGATTAAGATTAGTCTTGCTTGGCAAATCGTCATTGCGCTCATTTTAGGTGTGCTTGTAGGCTCTTTTCTACATTATTCTCCCGAATATCGTGAAACTCTAATTAATAATCTGCTGAGTCCTTTGGGCGCAATCTTTATTAATTTGATTAAGATGATCGTCATTCCACTTGTCGTTTCAATGCTGATTTTAGGTATTGCCAATACAAGTCATGGTCAAAATTTGGGTAAGCTTGGTTTCAAAACCATTGTTTATTTTGAAGTTATTACCACTGTTGCGATTATTGTCGGTCTGGTTGCTGCAAATATATTCCAGCCGGGCGCCGGTATTGACATGTCGAGTTTGACACAAACCGATATCTCTCAATATCAGCAAACCACCCAGGAAGTGAGTAGCCACTCTCATGGTCTGGTGAATACCATTTTATCTTTAATTCCTTCCAATATTTTTGGATCACTGACTGATGGGCATATGCTGCCAATCATCTTCTTCTCCGTGATCTTTGGTGTTGGTTTAGGGTCTTTAGCCAAAGAAACCAAGAAACCGCTGATTGATGTGTTGCATGCGATTTCTGAAACCATGTTCAAAGTGACCCACATGATCATGCTTTTTGCACCATTCGGTGTATTCGGCCTGATTGCGGCTACCGTTGCGAACTTTGGTTTTGCTTCACTGCTGCCATTATTGAAATTGGCTCTATTGGTTTACGGCGCTATTTTCTTCTTCATCTTTGTCATTTTAGGACTTGTCGCTAAATTCTGTGGTTTCAGTATTTGGGAAATTATTAAAATTCTAAAAGATGAGCTGATTCTGTCTTATTCAACTGCAAGTTCCGAGACAGTATTACCGCGCCTGATGGAAAAAATGGAAGCCTATGGTGCGCCAAAATCCATTACCAGTTTTGTTATTCCAATCGGTTATTCATTTAACCTGGATGGTTCGACACTTTATCAAAGTATTGCAGCGATCTTTATTGCGCAGCTTTACGGTATTGATTTAACCATTACTCAGCAAATTATTCTGGTTCTAACCTTAATGATTACCTCTAAAGGTATTGCCGGTGTTCCGGGTGTGTCTTTCGTTGTATTGTTGGCAACCTTGGGCAGTGTGGGTATTCCACTTGAAGGCTTGGCATTTATTGCCGGTATTGACCGTATTTTAGATATGGCGCGTACTGTGCTGAATGTAATTGGTAACTCATTAGCTGTTCTTGTGATCAGTAAATGGGAAGGTAAATTTGATGCTGAAAAGCAAAAAGATTATCAAGTTGAAATGAAACAGGCTGCATAATTTATAATATTAAAAAAGGAAGCTTCGGCTTCCTTTTTTATTACAAACAAAAAGAATTCCAACCAAATTAAATTTTAAAAATTTTCCTTATATTTAGTTTTCAATTGAAAACTAAAACAAAAAAGATAATACTGATTAAATATTAATCAAAAAATAAACTACAAAAGGAAGATAAATGGAAAATTTCATAAATAAGCTTCAAAGCCATATTGACCATGTTAAACGTGTTGGGGAACACTGCTCTACTGAGGAAACAACTAAACAAGCATTAATTTTACCGCTTTTAGACATTCTTGGCTTTAGTCCTTACGATCCCACAAAAGTATTAGCAGAATTTGCTGCTGATTTTCCAGGAGTCAAATCAACAGAAAGAGTTGATTATGCTTTATATTGCAATGGTCAACCTGTGATGTTTATTGAAGCAAAACCGTATGTAGCAAATCTAACCAATCATGCCCCACAATTATCCCGTTATTTTAATAGCAGTCTAGGCGTTACCATTGGAGCAATTACCAATGGTAAAGAATGGCGTTTTTTTACTGATTTAATTAATCCTAATGTCATGGATGAGAAACCATTTCTAACCGTTGATTTTATGAAACATAAAGCGGAAGAGCTGGTACAGTTAGCCGAATTTAAGCATGATAATTTCCACGTAGAAAAATTACGTTTCTTTGCAGAAGAAAATCAATATATCCAACAATTTAAAGCAGTAATTAAGAAAAGTATTAATGAAATTGATTTAGATTTTGTTCGCTATGTTGCACAGCAAGCAAATATTCAGCGCCAATTAAATACTAAATTTTTAGAAACGATACAACCATTTGTAAAACAAGCCGTTGAACAAGCTATCAGTGATACAGTTGTTAAGGGATTATCATCCCCAACGATTATTACCGCTCAAACAATTGAACCGAAATCCGAACAAACTATTGATCAACCAATTGATAAAGGATTTAAAGATATTGTTAATTCTGACAACGACAAAATTATTACGACAAAAGATGAGCAAGAACTGTTTCGAATAGTGAGTGAACTTTTCCCTGAATCAGATTTAGCAACTAGAGATACAGAAAGCTATTACTCTGTTTTATACCAAAATAAAAACAATCGTTGGTTATTTAGATACGATGTAAATCGAAAACGACCTACAATTCAATTTAATATAAATATTGATGACCAGCGTAAATTAGAATTATTACGTGCAGGACTAGAAGTATTAACTAATGGACAAGTTTATTTAGATAAACCAGAACATATTTATAGAGCTGTAGGCATCCTCAAAGATTGTCTGGATTACTGTAGTAACGATGATAATTTTAAAAGAAATGTTGCTTCTTAATTTTAAAGTCATAAAAAAGAGCGCCTAAGCGCTCTTTTTTAAATCAAAACTTATTCTTCGTCAGAATCTCTTAGATCCGATTCAGTATCAGCTTCATCAGCGATAGTTTCATCATCCACCAAAGTTTCAGAATCAATTAAAGCTGTAGAGGCAACAACTTCTTCACATTCAACCGCCTCAATAAACTCATCTTCTTCTACAGCTTCAACCGAAACCACACCTACAAGTAACTCATCATTACCTAAACGGATCAATCGAACACCTTGGGCATTACGACCAGTTTGCGCAACTTCAGAAGCACGTGTACGAACTAACGTACCACCATCAGAAATCAGCATCAGTTCTTTAGAGGCATCAATTGCAACCGCACCTACCAACTGACCGTTACGCTCAGAGGTCTTGATCGCAATCACGCCCTTACCGCCACGTTTCTTGGTCGGGAAGTCATCTACCGGAGTACGTTTACCGTAACCATTTTCAGAAGCACACAGCACTTCACCCGTTTCAGGTACAACCACCAGTGAAACAATACGGCTGATTAAAGCTGAATCTGAACTATCTTCATCATCTGACTCGATATCAGCATCTTCGGCATCTTCAACTTGCGCTGCACCAATGGTCACACGCATACCGCGTACACCTTTGGCTGAACGTCCCATTGAACGCACATCAGTTTCAGCAAAACGGATCGCTTTACCTTCATTCGAGAACAACATGATTTGCTGTTCGCCATCGGTAATCGCAACGCCAATTAAAGTGTCATCGCCATTAAGTTCAATGGCCCGTAAACCGTTCGAACGAACATTACTGAACTGTTCAAGTTCTACACGTTTGATCGTACCGTACTCGGTGGCCATAAACACATAGAAGTTTTTACGTACTGCTTCCGCTTGCTGTGCAAAGTCGGCAATGACTTGATCATCCAGATCGCTTGCTGAAAGCTCAACACCCAATTGCTTCAATTGAACACGTAATGCATCAGACAAGTCATCTGCACCATCTTCAAGTTCAGCAAGTGCTACTTCTAGTTCAGCATAATGTGAATTGATAATTTCATTTTCTTGAAGTTTCGCAGCATTGGCTTTTACAAATGCCTTAAAATCAACCAGACGATCTTTAAATTTCTTCGGTGCATCAATCACCGGAAGAATAGCGGTAATGGTCTCGTTCGCATCCAGCGGCAACAGGTTCACCATTGGGCGACCTTTGGCACCACGTGATGCTTGGGGCACTTCAAATACTTTCAGACGATAGACTTTACCTACATCAGTGAAGCAAAGCACCGTTGCGTGGTTCGAAGTCACAATCAGATGCTGGATGTAATCGTCTTCTTTCATTGAAGTCGCAGACTTACCACGACCACCACGACGCTGTGCAGCATAGTCAGAAAGTGGCTGGGTTTTCGCATAACCGGTTTTAGAAACGGTCAATACCACCTGTTCTTCAGGAATCAAATCTTCACGAGAGAAATCAATACGTGATTCAACAATAGCAGTTTTACGCGCATCGCCATATTGTTGCAGGATTAACGCCAATTCTTCTTTAATCACTGCCATCAATAAATTGAAATCGTTCAGAATTGCAGTTAATTCAGCAATTTGACCCAAAATTTCAGAATATTCAGCATGTAGCTTGTCTTGTTCCAGACCGGTTAAGCGATGTAAACGCAGTTCCATAATCGCGTTAACTTGTGTTGGTGACAGACGGTAAATATTACCTTCCAGACCAAATGGTTTCGCTGGATCTTCGCCTTCAATTTCGTCAGGACGTACCGATACTGAACCTGCTTTTTCAAGCAATGCAACAACACCGCCACCTGCCCATTCACCCGCTTGTAAACGCTCACGCGCTTCAGCCGGATTGGCAGAAGTTTTGATGGTTTCGATAATGGCATCAATATTTGCCAGAGCAACCGTCAAACCTTCCAAGATATGACCACGTTCACGTGCTTTACGAAGTTCGAACATGGTACGGCGAGTCACCACTTCTTGGCGGTGACGAATAAACGCTGCAATGATGTCTTTCAAGTTCATCAACTTCGGCTGACCGTTGTCGAGGCAGACCATGTTGATGCTGAAAGAATTTTCAAGTTGTGTGTTCTGGAACAGGTTATTCACAATTACTTCAGCGTTTTCGCCACGCTTCAAATCAATTGCAATACGCATCCCGTCTTTGTCGGATTCGTCACGAAGTTCCGAAATACCTTCAAGTTTTTTCTCTTTAACCAATTCAGCAATACGTTCAATCGTTTTTGCTTTATTGACTTGATATGGAATTTCAGTAAATACGATAGTGGTACGACCGTTTTTCGGGTCTTCTTCAAAATGATATTTACCACGAATATGCAAACGGCCTTTACCGGTACGGTAAGCATCGACAATGCCCGATTTACCGTAAATGATACCGCCTGTAGGGAAATCTGGACCAGAAATGTGTTCCATCAACCCTTCAATTGAAATATTCGGGTTTTCCGCATAGGCCAAACATGCATTGACCACTTCGGTCATGTTGTGTGGCGCCATATTGGTCGCCATACCCACAGCAATACCGGTTACACCGTTAATCAGCAAGTTAGGCACACGTGTCGGCATAACTTGTGGAATACGTTCAGAACCGTCGTAGTTGTCTTCCCACTCGACTGTATCTTTTTCCAGATCAGCCAAAAGTTCATGGGTGAGCTTACGCATACGCACTTCGGTATAACGCATTGCTGCTGCGCTATCGCCATCGACTGAACCGAAGTTACCCTGACCATCCACCAATTGATAACGCAAGCTAAAGTCTTGCGCCATACGAACAATGGTCTCATAAACAGCAGAGTCACCATGCGGGTGATATTTACCGATCACGTCACCGACTACACGGGCTGACTTTTTGTATGCTTTATTGTAGTCGTTGCCCAATTCGTGCATAGCGAAAAGCACACGACGATGAACAGGCTTTAAGCCATCTCTCACGTCAGGTAATGCACGAGAAACAATAACGCTCATGGCATAGTCGAGATATGAGCTTTTGAGTTCATCCTCAATGGCAATCGGTCGGATTTCCGATACGCTCATGCATACTCCTTATTACAAACAGCCGTTCAAACTGCTCGTTTTATATAATCAATCTAGCAAAAAATTAACCCAAAATAAGCTGAGTTAAAGTCTAAATACAGCCATAAATTATAGCATAAATTCTGTTGTTTTTGTGCCATATCTCTTATCTTAATCTTGTTAATTTTCTATAATTTATCGTTTATTTTTTAGGCACTTTCATTTGTCGGAATTTTATGTGATTTAGTTCATTTTATTCGATGTCTAATTGCAAATCTTGGCGCTAAATCTTCAACTTGTTTATTCAGTTAAAATTATTATTTGGCCCTTAAAAAAAGATATAAATCGATTAAATACACTCTCCAATTTACCTGTTCAAATGCATAGAAGCTGAATCACTATTTAAGGCAATGAAAAGCTTATAATTTTATGCAAAGCCGCAAGATGCTAGTCTTTGCACCTACACGTCCTAAAAATGAATTAATATAAAATCCAGGCATAAAA
>Ga0308165_1004941_pt1 | contig 12761 bp, 9 predicted proteins | sample PhyWR2_FD_201032 | JGI IMG/M metagenome (GOLD analysis project Ga0308165, IMG submission 201032) | Phyllosphere microbial communities from UC Gill Tract Community Farm, Albany, California, United States - DLSLW.R2 | ecosystem: Host-associated > Plants > Phyllosphere > Unclassified | place: USA...
CGTTCACATAGTAGTAAACCGGTACAATCGCAGAGTCTTTACCCAACTGCTGCTCCGCTTTGTCGTACTGAGCGGAACGCTGTGCTTCGTCGGTTGCTTTCAGAGACTCTTTCATGATTGCGTCAAACGCCGGGCTCTTATAGTGCGCGGTGTTCATTGAGCTGTCAGAAAGCATTGTGTTCAGGAAGGATGTTGGTTCGTTGTAATCCGCACACCAGCCCGCACGCGCCACGTCATAGTTCCCCTGATGACGGGTATCCAGGAAGGTTTTCCACTCCTGGTTCACCAGCTTCACGTCAACACCCAGGTTTTTCTTCCAGATGGATGATGCGGCGATCGCCAGTTTTTTGTGCAGATCTGACGTGTTATACAACAGGTCAAATTTCAGTGGTTTGTCAGCGGTATAGCCTGCTTCGGCAAGCAGTTTTTTCGCTTCTTCGTTACGTTTTTCCTGAGTCCAGGTGAACCACTCAGGTTTGGTCAGTTTCGCGCCGTCAGCATATGGCGGGGTATAACCGAAAGCAGGCAGATCGCCCTGCGCTTTCACTTTATTTACGATGATATCGCGATCCAGACCCAGCTTCAGCGCGGTACGTACACGCGCATCGTTGAACGGTGCTTTCTGGTTGTTGATTTCATAGTAATAAGTACACAGATACGGATCGACGTGAACTTCTGCTGGGATCTCTTTCTTCAGCTTCTGGAAGAGTTCAATCGGCAGGTTGTTATAGGTCATGTCGATTTCACCGCTGCGGTAGCGGTTAACGTCAGTGACTTCAGAAGAAATTGGCAGATAGGTAATCTGATCAACGATGGTTTTGGCGTTATCCCAGTAGTTGGTATTACGCTCCATCACGATACGTTCGTTAACGACCCAGTCTTTCAGCTTATACGCACCGTTAGTGACGATGTTCGCAGGCTGAGTCCATTTCTCGCCAAATTTTTCGATGGCCGCTTTATTCACTGGGGACATTGCCGGGTTAACCAGCAGTTTGTAGAAATACGGAACAGGTTCGCTCAGAGTGACTTCCAGGGTGTGGTCGTCAATCGCTTTCACGCCAAGCTCAGCAGGTTTCTTTTTGCCGTCGATGATTTCATCAACGTTCAGGATATGACCATACTGCGGGTAGCTCGCGTAAGGCGACGCGGTATTGGGATCCACCAGACGCTGCCAGCTATACACGAAATCTTGTGCGGTAACAGGCTCACCGTTGGACCATTTTGCGTCTTTACGCAGGTGGAATGTCCAGACTTTAAAGTCTTTGTTATCCCAGCTTTCAGCCACACCTGGGATTGGGTGACCGTCTTTGGTGGAAGTAATCAGCAGACCTTCAAACAGGTCGCGGCTGATGTTAGCTTCAGGAACGCCTTCGATTTTGTTCGGGTCAAGAGACTGCGGCTCTGCACCGTTGTTACGAATCATGGTTTGTTTCTCTGCCAGTGTAATACCAGCAGGGACATCGGCAGCCATTGCCATATTACCCGCGATTAGCGCAGTGAAAATTCCCGCGGCGATCAGACTTTTTTTTGTGATGATGGACATTGTGTTGATACTCCACTCATTATAATTACTGGTTTTATAACCAGCCTGTTTAATTCCCCTAAGGGGTCCCGAACAACGCAGGAGTTGAGCTGCTGTCAGGTCGTTTACTTCTTGCTATCACCGACTTTACTTATTGCTGATGACTCGTATGGCCACCTTGCGTCGATTCTTAACACGCCTCCCCTGTTTTGAGACGTGTAATGTCAGGCTGAGATGAGATTTATATTTGAAAATCATTCTCATCTACGGAGATAGTGGTGCAAAATATAAGGCCGGAAAGTACCAAATGGCTTAATTTCGCGCCAATACATTTTGCAAATTTGTTAAGCAATTCTCTTTTACTACGATGGGTTTTTCGGTGAGGGCAGCCTTGCCTTACTTAGGACACATTGAAAAGACTCTGTATTCAATGTGATAGCGAGATTCTTCTCTCGTCGCGCTTCGCTGCGCTATCATCGACACTCATTTGTACGAAAATTTAACAATTGGTTATTATTTAGCACATTCATCTAGGGGAATGTTGAAATTACTAATAACATTTCAGTTATCCCACAGCAAGCCCCAGAGTATCGTGTGATTAAAATAACAGACTGTTTGCGCGGTTTATGTGCAGGAGAACGAAGAGATACTTGCTAACTTACTGAAATGTAAAGAAGGCGTTTTATTAGCGGAAATTATTATTTATTGTGAAGATTTCAACTTTATTTATATGATTTGCTGATATTTACCAAAAAAAACGGAGCCACCGGCTCCGACCTTTCATTTGAAATGATTAATTCACCAGACCTGGGAAAATACTTTTGAGCCCCGTCACGATGAATTCAATTCCCAACGCCATCAGCAAAAGACCCATAATACGGGTGATCACGTTAATTCCCGTTTGGCCCAGTAAACGAACCAACCAGGGCGCGATACGGAATACGCCCCAACAGCACAGCGCAAAAAGCGCAATTGCAATGGAGAAACCGATCAAATGCCCCAGATTATGGTAACGCGTTCCCCAGACGATGGTAGAGCTTATCGCGCCAGGTCCCGCCATCAACGGTAGCGCAAGGGGGACAACACCAATGCTTTCGCGAACCGCTGATTCTGATTTCTCCTGCTTATTCTGCTTATCTTCCCCCAATCTCCCGCTGATCATCGACATGGCGATCGTTACAACGAGAATGCCGCCGGCGATACGGAAGGAATCAATAGAGATGCCGAAGATTTGCAAAATCGAGTCGCCAAGGAAAAGCGACGTCAGCAATATAATGGCTACGGACAGGTTGGCCGTTAGGTTGGTTTTATTTCGCGCAACCGCCGTCTGATAACTGGTCATACTGATGAAGACAGGAATGATCCCCACCGGGTTAACGAGTGCGAACAAACCGATAAAAAACTTAAAATAGGTAGAAAAATCAAAGAGCAATGGGGTCACAATCAGCTCCGTAAATCAGCATGGCCCAAACGACAAATTAAAGGGAGTAAAACCGCGCTGAAGATACGCTTTTTATCAGCACACTTCACCAGAAATCTCGTCCAAAACGCTATGATTTTAATGTGTTAAACATATGTATAATCGATGGATGTTTCGATTCCATTACTTTTGTAATTATTTAACACTTGATATGATTAATCAAAATACCCGTGCTGAAAGGTATCAGCTTCGGTATAAATTGATTCAGATCATGTTTTCCGTACTCAGAAGTGAGTAATCTTGATGACACCAACAGGGAGTGGACCTGAAAAAAAGGGATGATGCTAAAGTCAGGCTCTTTTAGTAAGTTAGTGCCGGAGAGTTGATTGCAAACCTCAGTAAACCTTTGTTTTATTGTGTGTTAAGCAAGTACTGTCACCTCGTCTATAATGGTGACGTATTGAGCGCTGGTTTACTAAAAGAGTTTAAACATTATCAGGAGAGCATTATGGCTGTTACTAATATCGCTGAACTTAACGCACTCGTAGAGCGCGTCAAAAAGGCCCAGCGTGAATATGCCAATTTCACCCAAGAACAGGTTGATAAAATCTTCCGCGCGGCCGCACTGGCTGCTGCAGATGCTCGAATCCCTCTCGCTAAAATGGCCGTTGCCGAATCCGGCATGGGTATCGTTGAAGATAAAGTGATCAAAAACCACTTTGCTTCAGAGTATATCTACAACGCCTATAAAGATGAGAAGACGTGTGGCGTTCTGGCTGAAGACCATACCTTCGGAACCATCACTATCGCAGAACCTATCGGAATCATCTGCGGTATCGTTCCAACAACCAACCCAACGTCTACTGCTATCTTCAAGTCACTCATCAGCCTGAAGACCCGTAACGCGATCATCTTCTCTCCACACCCGCGCGCTAAAGATGCGACTAACAAAGCGGCAGATATTGTTCTGCAAGCAGCTATCGCTGCCGGTGCGCCAAAAGATCTGATTGGTTGGATTGACCAGCCTTCTGTAGAACTGTCTAACGCTTTGATGCACCACCCAGACATCAACATGATTCTGGCAACCGGTGGCCCAGGCATGGTTAAAGCAGCATACAGCTCCGGTAAACCAGCCATTGGTGTTGGTGCGGGTAACACCCCTGTTGTTGTTGACGAAACGGCCGACATTAAGCGTGTTGTTGCTTCTATTCTGATGTCTAAAACCTTCGATAACGGCGTTATCTGTGCTTCCGAGCAGTCAGTTATCGTGGTTGACTCTGCCTATAACGCAGTGCGTGAGCGTTTTGCGACCCACGGCGGCTACATGCTGCAAGGTAAAGAATTGAAAGCCGTTCAGGATATCATTCTGAAGAATGGCGCACTGAACGCAGCAATCGTGGGCCAACCCGCCGCTAAAATTGCAGAGCTGGCAGGCTTCACAGTTCCTGCTGACACCAAAATTTTGATTGGTGAAGTAAGCGTTGTTGATGAATCTGAGCCATTTGCTCACGAAAAACTGTCCCCTACTCTTGCGATGTACCGTGCTAAGAGCTTCGAAGACGCTGTAGTGAAAGCTGAGAAACTGGTTGAAATGGGCGGGATCGGTCACACCTCTTGCCTGTATACCGACCAGGACAACCAGCCTGAGCGCGTGAAGTACTTCGGCGACAAAATGAAAACCGCACGTATCCTGATCAACACCCCTGCGTCTCAGGGTGGTATCGGTGACCTGTATAACTTTAAACTCGCGCCTTCCCTGACTCTGGGTTGTGGTTCATGGGGTGGTAACTCCATCTCTGAAAACGTTGGTCCTAAGCACCTGATCAACAAGAAAACCGTTGCTAAGCGAGCTGAAAACATGTTGTGGCACAAACTTCCGAAATCTATCTACTTCCGCCGTGGCTCTCTGCCAATCGCGCTGGATGAAGTGATTACTGATGGCCACAAACGTGCGCTCATCGTGACTGACCGCTTCCTGTTCAACAACGGCTATGCAGACCAGATCACTTCTGTTCTGAAAGCAGCTGGCGTTGAGACTGAAGTCTTCTTTGAAGTGGAAGCAGACCCAACCCTGACCGTTGTTCGCAAGGGTGCAGAGCTGGCTAACTCCTTCAAACCAGACGTGATCATCGCGCTGGGTGGCGGTTCCCCGATGGATGCCGCTAAAATCATGTGGGTTATGTACGAACATCCAGAAACTCACTTCGAAGAACTCGCACTGCGCTTTATGGATATCCGTAAACGTATCTACAAGTTCCCGAAAATGGGCGTGAAAGCAAAAATGATTGCCGTCACCACCACTTCTGGTACAGGTTCTGAAGTGACTCCGTTTGCGGTTGTGACTGATGATGCAACCGGTCAGAAATACCCACTGGCTGATTACGCTCTGACTCCAGACATGGCAATTGTTGATGCCAACCTGGTCATGGATATGCCGAAATCACTGTGTGCATTCGGTGGTCTGGATGCGGTAACTCACGCCCTGGAAGCTTACGTTTCTGTACTGGCAAGTGAATTCTCTGACGGTCAGGCTCTGCAAGCGCTGAAACTGCTGAAAGAAAACCTGCCAGCCTCTTACAACGAAGGCGCTAAAAACCCAGTTGCTCGTGAGCGTGTACACAACGCTGCGACTATCGCGGGTATTGCGTTTGCTAACGCCTTCCTGGGTGTGTGTCACTCAATGGCGCACAAACTGGGCTCTCAGTTCCACATTCCTCACGGTCTGGCGAACGCCCTGCTGATTTCGAACGTTATTCGTTACAACGCTAACGACAACCCGACTAAGCAGACTGCATTCAGTCAGTACGACCGTCCGCAGGCTCGTCGTCGCTACGCAGAAATCGCCGATCATCTGGGTCTGAGTGCTGCCGGTGACCGTACTGCCGCTAAGATTGAGAAACTGCTGGCATGGCTGGACAGCATTAAAGCTGAACTGGGCATTCCAAAGTCTATCCGTGAAGCAGGTGTTCAGGAAGCTGACTTCCTGGCGCATGTTGATAAGCTGTCTGAAGATGCATTCGATGACCAATGTACTGGTGCTAACCCGCGCTACCCATTGATCTCCGAGCTGAAACAGATTCTGCTTGATACTTATTACGGACGTGAATTTAGCGAAGGCGAAGCGTCTGCGGTGAAAGTCGATGCACCGGTAAAAGCTGACAAAAAAGTGAAGAAAAACGCTTAATTGAAAGCTTAACGAAAAACCCGCCAATGGCGGGTTTTTTTTGTATCTGATGCATAGCCAACAGCATGGACATGAATACTGTTAAATGCGGTTCTCTTCCTGAATAGCCGTCAGAGAGCCAACAACTAACGCTTCTTTATAGTGCTTACGACAAACGGATACATAGCGCTCATTGCCCCCTATGACGACTTGTTCACCCTCAGCGAAGGGTTTGCCTTCATGATCAAGCCGGAGGACCATACTGGCTTTGCGGCCGCAGAAACAGATTGTTTTCAACTCTACGAGTTTGTCAGACCAGGCTAATAAATACTGGCTGCCGATAAACAACTCACCGCGAAAGTCGGTACGTAGTCCATAGCACAGCACGGGAATATCCAACTCATCAACCACCTCTGACAGAGCATGGACCTGCTGGCGCGTTAAAAACTGACTTTCATCTACCAGAACACAATGTATCGGCTCCAGAGCATGCTCAGAACGAATGTCGTTAAACAAATCAGTCCCATTATTAAAAAGCTTTGCGGGTGATGACAGGCCTATACGAGAACTCACCTTACCGGCACCAAAGCGATCATCAATCTCGGCCGTGTACACAAGCGAACGCATCCCCCTCTCCTGATAATTATAAGAGGATTGCAACAGCGCGGTAGACTTGCCAGCGTTCATTGCAGAATAGTAGAAATAAAGTTGTGCCATTGGTCGTTAAACCCTAATCAATGTGTAATATTCCCGATGGTTGATAGTACCATATTTTGCCTCGCCCTCAGTGTGATGAACCACAAATCAGGTGCACGGGGAATGTCAGCATTCAACAATGGTTAACAAAATAACATGGTAAAACAGGCAGTAATCGCATTTTCCATTTGTTAAGACAGGCGTTATAGCAGACTAAGACATGACTTTTTATAATGGAATTATCAAGCGCCAAAATTCAATATTTATTAACTATTCTTGCAACGAGGCTCCTTCCGTTAGGGTAATACGAAAGGTTGATATTTATGCATCGCAACTATAAACGGTTCATGGATTGTCACTAAACAAACATGATTTCGGTCGATTTATGGGATTAGCCGTGATAACAAGTCAATCTTTCTGCCAATGAAATTTAAGTTAACGTAATTAATATTGGCACTGGATATTAACTATTTTTTGAATTCCTTACATTCCCACCTATTGCACATCTTAAATTATCACTCTATTATTAGGACAACAAACCACCCCATTATAAGTTTGAGATTATCAAAATGAGCGAAGCACTTAAAATTCTGAACAACATCCGTACTCTTCGTGCGCAGGCAAGAGAATGTACTCTCGAAACGCTGGAAGAAATGCTGGAAAAATTAGAAGTTGTTGTGACTGAACGCCGTGAAGAAGAAAGCGCTGCGGCTGCTGAAATCGAAGAGCGTACTCGCAAACTTCAGCAATATCGTGAAATGCTGATTGCAGACGGTATTGATCCAAACGAATTACTGAACAGCATGTCAGCTGCCAAGACCAGTACTAAAGCAAAACGCGCAACTCGCCCAGCTAAATACAGCTACGTTGACGAGAATGGCGAAACTAAAACCTGGACTGGTCAGGGCCGTACTCCAGCGGTAATCAAGAAAGCCATGGAAGAGCAAGGTAAACAACTGGATGATTTCCTGATCAAGGATTAATCACCTGCCTTTCAGAAAAATCCCGTTTAATACGGGATTTTTTATGCCCGTAATTTAAACCGACACCCCCGCTGACGTCCCAAGTATATCGCCCTACCCCTTTCTTTATTCTCCCTTAGGAAACAGCTTATGTGCAAATTCGGACATAAAAAAACCGGTATCAGATGACTGACACCGGCTGCATACATCTGAGTTCTCGTATTAGTTTTTAATACCCATCGTTTCTTTTAGCCAGGCTTTAAATTCTTCACCCAGTGAATTGTGACGGACACCATATTCAACGAAAGCCTGCATATAACCGAGTTTATTACCGCAATCATGGCTCTTGCCTTTCATGTGGTAGGCTTCAACCGTCTCTTTCTCGATAAGCATATCAATGCCATCGGTCAACTGAATTTCATCACCCGCGCCTGGAGGGGTTTTAGCCAGCAGCGGCCAAATCTCTGCGCTCAATACATAGCGGCCAACCACAGCAAGGTTAGACGGTGCTGCGTCCGCTTTTGGCTTCTCGACCACACCAATCATCGGCACGCTTTCACCCGGCTTAAGCTCAACGCCCTTGCAGTCAACCACGCCATAAGCCGTCACATCTGCAACTGGCTCTACCATGATCTGGCTGCTGCCTGTTTCGTCAAAGCGCTTAATCATCTCAGCGAGGTTGTCCTGGGAGAGATCGGATTCGAATTCATCAAGAATCACGTCTGGCAGGATAACAGCGACGGGTTCATTCCCCACAACCGGATGAGCACACAGCACCGCGTGACCCAGGCCTTTAGCCAGACCCTGACGCACCTGCATAATGGTGACGTGTGGTGGGCAAATAGACTGAACCTCTTCCAGCAGCTGACGTTTAACGCGTTTTTCCAGCATGGCTTCAAGTTCAAAACTGGTATCGAAATGGTTTTCGATCGAGTTTTTAGACGAATGCGTCACCAGTACAATTTCCGTGATACCCGCGGCAATACACTCATTAACGACATACTGGATTAATGGCTTATCCACCAAAGGCAGCATTTCTTTCGGAATGGCCTTAGTAGCCGGTAACATCCTGGTTCCTAATCCCGCAACCGGGATAACGGCCTTTGTAACTTTCGAATTTAGGGCAGCCATTGAAATCTCCTGAACTGTTCAAGTTTTGAACTTTATGCAATAAATAACGCGTTCAGTATATCAGCCCTACTTAGTAAGCTGGGTCTGAAAAGGACGCGTTACCGATCAATTAGGATAAATACGTATCAAACTGGCAACGATAGTAGCACTGCCAGTAAAACGAAGATAAAGCTATCTGTAGAATAAAATTCAACTGCTTATTCTGTGGACAACATTAAGCGCAACCGTCCACCCGCGCCCCAAATTTGACACTGCCATGACGAACAGCGGTGGCTTATTTGATTTAAATACGTCGTCCCCATGGTCCCTAAAGGAACGCCATTACTGACCTGAATATGATGCTCGCCAGTATTAAGCGTGGCGTTAAGCCCTGCGGAGACCAGGATAAGATTGTTCAACTCGCTGTGGTAATAACCGACCAACAGCGGAAATTGTCCAGGCAAATTTGCCTGACGGAAAAGATGGTTAACTTGTTTAAGTAACGTCCCTAATTCAGGAAGTCGCTGTCCCTGATGAGACAGTTGTTCCTGTAACAGGCCATTGAACAATGCCCGTAATAATAATGCCGCTAATACACCGTTATCACCGGCTCTTGTCACATCCAGGCAATAAAAGGCGAGATCAAGATCGGATAATGGCGCGATATCGAGCACTAATCCAGGTTGATCCGCCGCGACAAGCTGGCGGTAATTGACCCGGCAATGCGAAATATTTTGCTGAACCGGAGGTTGAAGCTCCTGTAAAAGTTTCGCAGCCGCAGGTGGATTACTGACTAACGCATCCCAGTCCTGAAAAAGGCGTTCCTCTTCCTCAACGCGAGAATTAAACATATTTGGATAGAGACACGCGAACACCGTTTCACGCAGACGGTTCAGATCCTTAACCGGCTTCAGCAACACATCCTGCACACCCAGGCGCAACGCTTTCGCGATGTCTGCCATATTTTCAGTCGCCGAAATAACCAGTATAGGGATTTGATCGCCTTCGTTACGCAAATGCTCAACCAGCTTCAAGCCGTTCATGCGCGGCATGGCGATATCGCAAATCATCAGATCGGGAGTGATGTCTGCTAATTTTTCCAGGGCATCTAGCCCATCAGTAGCCAGCGTGGTGGTTGCTCCCAGAGAGGATAACCACGAATCCACCAGCGAACGGAAAACGGGCTCGTCTTCAACTATTAAAATGTGTTTTCCGGTCAATGGCTGTGTCATGTTCTCTCCCCTGCCTGACAATAGGTAAATAGTGGCATGGTATTGCGGCTATCGCCTGTCAGAATTTGCTGAAGTCATCAAAATATGGGTGCTCATGCGGTTGTGCGCACCAAAGGTAGTAACTCATCTATTTTCTTTTCGACCGCCAGCGCACCGGCAGCAATAGCGGCGTCGGCGCGATGGAAATCGAGCGTTGATATTTGCGGACAGAAGGGTTGAATCAGGATATCTGGCGGGTCGCCAGCCATTCGATTGCGCTTAAGACGATTTTCAAGCACCTGGATTGAGGTCGTCATTATCTCCATCGCCGTCGGCGCAGAGACGGTTTTACGGGCCGCCATTCGTCCCAGGCGCTCACGTAAACGTTCATGCCAGACGAGTTTATCGATGTCTGGCTCCTCGCTTTGAACATTTATCGGCATCAAATCTTGCTGCATAAGATGCGCGTCATGCTGTAAATCGACGGCAATCACGATATCTGCGCCCATCGCGCGCGTCAAAGAGATGGGCACCGGATTAACGACTCCCCCATCCACCAGCCAGTAACCGTTATGTGGAACCGGCGCCATCAGGCCCGGCATGCTACATGACGCGCGCACGGCAGTATGTAGATCACCCTCGGTGAACCACAGTTCTCTGCCCGTACTGAGATTGGTCGCCACTGCGCCGAACGGCATCTGGCAATGGCTGAAGTTATCTAACGGCATAATTTCGCGAAAGCGATTAAACACGCGCTCTCCGCGCAGTAAGCCGCCGCGTTGCCACGAGAGATCCATGAGACGCAGAACATCCCAATAGCTGAAAGAACGTACCCACGATTCCAGCTCGGGCATTTTATCGCATGCATAGGCGGCTCCGACCAGTGAACCAATCGAACAGCCTGCAACCAGATCAACGTCGATACCGATTTTTTTTAATGCGTTAATCACGCCAATATGTGACCAGCCCCGCGCTGCGCCTGAGCCCAACGCCAGACCTATTTTTACTTTTCTCATCAGCCCTGCTTCACTTCCCCTGAATTCCCGGCGTAGCGTCATGGCTACCGCTCAGTTAACATGGTGCCGTCCAGGCGTTAAGACGCCATTACTTTTTATTCCAGGAAGAGCATTGTGACTCAACTCTGTCCCTGTGGTAGCGCCCTCGAGTATAGCCTATGTTGCCAGCGATTTCTTTCTGGTGACCAGCATGCTCCGGACCCGTCACACCTTATGCGTTCAAGGTACACTGCTTTTGTGATGAAGGACGCAGACTACCTGATTAAAACCTGGCATCCATCGTGCCACGCCGCTGATTTCCGCCAGGAGATCGTCGCGGGATTCGCCAATACGCACTGGCAGAGTCTGACGCTCTACGAAACCTCAACGGGTCAAACACCGCATGAGGGATTTGTCAGTTTCGTCGCCCGTTTCATCGAGCATAATAAACCCGGCGCCATCATTGAACGCTCCAGGTTCATACTTGAGGGCGGACAGTGGTACTATATTGATGGTACTCGTCCGCAGTTTAGCCGTAATGACGCCTGCCCCTGCGGCTCAGGTAAAAAATTTAAAAAGTGTTGCGGGCAATAATGCCTGACCACAAATAACAAGCAAACACTCAACAGGATTTCCTCGCGATGCAATCACTACAACGCAAAGTGCTGCGTACTATTTGCCCTGACCAGAAGGGTTTAATCGCTCGTATCACGAACATTTGCTACAAACACGAATTAAACATCGTGCAGAACAATGAGTTTGTTGATCACCGCACCGGCCGCTTTTTTATGCGCACCGAGCTGGAAGGGATTTTTAACGACACAACCCTGCTCGCCGACCTTGATGGTGCGTTGCCAGAAGGATCCATTCGCGAGCTGACGCCTTCCGGGCGTCGTCGGGTGGTCATTCTCGTCACTAAAGAAGCGCACTGCCTGGGCGATTTGTTAATGAAAGCCAACTACGGTGGGCTTGACGTCGAGATTGCCGCCGTGATCGGCAACCACGATACGTTACGCACGTTGGTTGAGCGTTTTGATATTCCGTTCGAGCTGGTGAGCCATGAAGGCCATACGCGCGAAGAACATGACGATCTGATGGCGCAGGCTATCGAAGCGCACGATCCGGATTACGTGGTGCTGGCGAAATACATGCGCGTCCTGACGCCATCGTTCGTCTCTCGTTTTCCGAACAAAATCATCAACATTCACCACTCATTCTTGCCGGCCTTTATTGGTGCGCGCCCTTATCACCAGGCGTACGAGCGCGGCGTGAAGATCGTGGGTGCCACCGCACACTACGTCAACGACAACCTGGATGAAGGCCCCATCATTATGCAGGACGTGATTCACGTCGATCATACGTACACGGCGGAAGATATGATGCGTGCGGGTCGGGATGTCGAGAAGAACGTTCTGAGCCGCGCCCTTTATCAGGTGTTGGCGCAGCGAGTCTTTGTCTACGGCAACAGAACGATTATTCTTTAATCCTTCATGAAATGAATTGATTAGCTTTGCACCTTTACGAATAAAAAGCAGGCAACCGATTCATTTTAAACAAAGGAATGCTTTACAGGGGCGCGTCATTTGATATGATGCGCCCCGCTTCCAACAGGAAGCAGGCCAGTAAAAGCATTACCCCGTGGTGGGGTTCCCGAGCGGCCAAAGGGAGCAGACTGTAAATCT
>Ga0308165_1004942_pt1 | contig 12758 bp, 15 predicted proteins | sample PhyWR2_FD_201032 | JGI IMG/M metagenome (GOLD analysis project Ga0308165, IMG submission 201032) | Phyllosphere microbial communities from UC Gill Tract Community Farm, Albany, California, United States - DLSLW.R2 | ecosystem: Host-associated > Plants > Phyllosphere > Unclassified | place: USA...
CGGGTGAGGCGACAGCCTGGGCCAACGTCGCGCTGCGCTGCGGCGTGCCGTTCTGAGGGATCAGAGCGACCCCGACGAAGGTCAGGTGCGGAGCGCTGCGAGGTAGCGGCGGGTCATGAGGTCTTGAGCAGCGCGGGTGAGCGGCCCGCCCATCCTCGCCAGACGGGTCGCAGGCTGCGAGACGGCTGAGACCGTGAACCTGACCCGACCGTCGTCGGTGGACGACAGCGCGAACTTCTCCAGGCCGCGTTCTGGGTGCCCGGGGAGCGTCGCGTAGGTGAAGCTCTTCAGGCCTGGCTCGTCGACGACCTCGACCACGCGGCACGGGATCCGGACCGCAGCCCTGCCGAGGCCCAGGTGCAGGAGGACGACGGTCCCGACGACGAGGACGGCGTCTGACGACTGCACGCGCAGCCCCGCGCGGCGCTGCACCTGCCAGGAGAACAGCTCGGCTGCGGCGGCATCGAGGTCGCGGCGGTCGAGGGTGACCACGTGCGAGAAGCGCCGGAACCCGGCCGGAGGGATGGCGTCGACGGCGAGACCGGGTGGCGCGGTGACCTGCTCGGCACGCAGGTGGACCTCGGTGCGGGCTGGCAGGGGCGGCACGGGGGCGTCGTGACGGTTCACGGCGTTGCCGACTGTGGGGAGGAGAGGGCGATCACGGCGGTCCGAGGGGTCGAGGGATCAGCCACGGGTCGGACTGGTCTTCTGATGCTAGGACGGCTCACCGGGTCGTGCCCGGGGTCCGGCACGACTGAACGCGGGGCCCGCGCGGGGTCGGGCAGTGCGGAACGCTGGGCCCTGTCCCGGGTCGTAGGGTGGAGAGATGACTGCTGAGCGCGCTGTCGCGGCCCTCGAGGCTGCTGGGCTGGAGCACACCGTCCGCACGATCGGGAAGGTGTCCTCGCTCGTCGAGGCCGCCGCGGCGCTCGGCGTCGAACCGGCCGGGATCGTCAAGACCCTCGTGGTCCGACGGGCCGAGGACGACTACCTCTTCGTGCTGGTCCCCGGCGACCGCACCATCTCGTGGCCCAAGCTCCGTGCGCTGCTCGGCGTCCAGCGGATGTCCATGCCCGACGCCTCGGTCGCCAAGGCCGTCACCGGCTACGAGCGCGGGACGATCACACCCTTCGGGTCGACGCACCCGTGGCCCGTCGTCGCCGACGAGCGGGTCGTCGGCCCGGTGTCGCTCGGGTCCGGGACCCACGGTGTCGGTATCACCGTCGACGGCCGCGCCGCCGCCGAGGCCCTCGGCGCCCAGGTAGCCGACGTCACCGACCCCGCCTGACCCGCCGGCCCTGCGCGCGCCGCTCTCCTCGCACTCTCTCGGAGGCCCGACCACGGGGCCGCACGGCGGGCCGTGAGGTCGCACCAATGACCACTAGGTCGCACCACTGACCGCGAGGTCGCACTGCTCACCGTGAGGTCGCACTGCTGACCGCGAGGTCGTACAGACACGCCAAGCTCGGGCTTCCTGCCCGCCCATCTGGCGTGTCTGTACGACCTCGGCGCAGGACGTGCGACCTGGGTGAGGTTCGTGCGACCTCGGCGAGCGCGGTGTCTCGCGAGGCCGCACCAGCCCTGGTCAGGCTGTCGCGTCGGCGACCTTCTCCTTGAGGCTGTCGACCTCGGTCTGCAGACCGTCGATGGCCGACTGGACCTCGGGCGTGATGTTCTCGCCCGCGGCGTCCTTGAGCTCGGTGAGCTTGGTGGTCGCGTCGTCGAGTGCTGTCTTCGCCTCGTCGAGCTTCTGGCGCGCGTCGCTGCCCTCGGCCTGGGCGTCTTCGAGGGCGCCTGTGGCCTTGCCTGCGGCGGACTGCGCGGAGGTGATGGCGTCCTGGGCGGTCGAGCGCGCAGACTCGGGGAGGCTGCTGATGCTCGCACCGATGGTCTTCGCGTCGGCGGCGATCGTCTGCACCTGCGCCTTGGCGTCGTCGACGAACTGCGTGAGCTGCTCCGTCGTGATGTTGACCTCGGGAAGGTCGGAGCACGCAGACAGGGTCAGCGCTGTGGTCAGCCCGAGGGCTGCGACGGCTGCACGGGTGGGGCGCTTGAATCGGAGCATGGCTCAAGTGTGACCGATGCGTGACCTCGGTCGGGGGACGACCGGTCGGCAGTCGGTGAGGGTTCGGCGAACGTCCCGCACAGCGGAGTCGGTGAGCGTCCCGCACCGGCCGCTCGTCGGGCGTGCTCAGCACGACGGCCGGCTCCCGCGCCTCCGTCGCCGGACTGCGGTGTCAGAGCGCGTGCGCCGCCTGCCGCGGGAGAACGGCGCCCTGAGACCCAGCACCCTGAGACCCGGACCCCAGAGGCCCCGCACCCTGCGGCCCCGCGCCGACCATCCCCGCGATGAGCCGGAGCACCACCCTGTCGAGCAGCACGAGGTTGACCTTCGGCTCGGTCACGACGGCGAGCAGGTGGTGGTCGTCGACCGCGTACACGACCATCGACCCCGCGGGCCCGCGCACCGTGGTCATCTCGAGGCCCTCGAGCCCGAAGGCCATGCCGGACTGCTGGGCGATGCCGAGGACCGTGGCGACCACGGCGGCCGAGCTGTCGTGCAGCGCAGGATCACCGTCGTCGTAGAAGGGCAGGCCGTCGGTCCGCGCCACGAGGACACGTCGGATGCCGGGGATCTCGCTGCGGAGCGTGGCGGCGACGCCGAGCGCGTGCTGTCTGACGATCATGGGGTCTGCTGCTTCTTTCGTCCGGAAAGGGTCTGCACCCCGTCGAGGAGCACGTGGAGCGCGGCTGTCGCCTCGGCGAGGTCGCGTGGGTCGCAGGGCATGAGGGACTGGACCGGCGTGCCGAGCGCTGCGGCCAGCTCGGCTCGCGTCCCCGCAGGGTCGGCCCAGCGGCTCACCAGCACGAGGCGGGGGACGTAGGGGGCGAGGTCTGCGAAGGCCGCCACGATGTCCCGTGCCTGGGCGACGCTCTCGCTGCGGCTCGCGTCGACGAGGACGACGTACCCGTCCATGTCGCGGGCCAGCATCGTCCACATGAAGGAGAAGCGCTGCTGCCCGGGGGTGCCGAAGAGCCCCACGCGGTGTGCCTCCCACCGGGCGCCGGGCGGCGGCGTCACGTGCAGGCCGCCGTGGTCCATCGCGACAGTCGTCGACGTCTTGACCGCGACCGTCGCGTCGCTCACGGCCCGCTCGGTCGAGACCACCGGGTCCTGGGACAGGGTCGACACGAAGGTCGTCTTGCCGGCACCGAAGGGTCCGGTGACGACGATCTTGGTCGGGGCGCTCGCGGTCACGTCAGGTCCTCGGTCCGTCGGGGGGAGCGGGAGGTGGCCGGCCGTGGGCCGGCCCGTCCCGGGGTGGGGCGTGGTCGACGATACGTCAGATGTCGAGGTCGCGCTCGAGGTTGAGCAGCTGGCGGCGGGCCATCGCGAGGTTGGAGCGCGACTTGTCGAGCACCAGGTAGAGGAACAGGCCGCTGCCGGACTGGCTCTGCAGCAGGCGGATGAGGTGGATCTGGGTGTCGAGGGTGATGAGGATGTCCTCGATCTTCCCGCTGAGCCCGAGGTGCTGCATGGTGCGGATCTTGGCGCGCACGACGTCGGTGTTGCCGGCCGCGGCGATGTCGAGGTCGATGCCCGAGCCCGCCTGGCCGAGGGACATGCCGCTCTCGTAGTCGACGAGCGCTGTGGCGAGCGCGCCGTCGATCCCGAGGGCGGCCTGGAGGGTCTGGTCGACTGTGGTCACGATGAACGTCCTTGCGAGGTGGTGGGGGAGAGCAGGGGCCGCGGTCCGGGCGCCCGTCCACGAGGTTCATCGGGACGCGCGAGGCCGAGCGTTAGTTGAATCCGATTGAATCTCGGGTGATCTGTGTCTCTGCGACCGACCACACCTGGTCCCGTCCCGCTCTGCTCCGTCCCCGCTCCGCCTGCGGTCCTGGTCTGCTGACGACCCGTGCGCGCGCTCGCGGGACCGGTCGGGGACCGCGCCCCGGCGATCAATCACGTCGCGGACCGCCCGCCCGGCAGGGCAGACTGGTCGCATGTGGATGTGAGCCGCCCCGGACCAGTCCGACCGACGCACCCGACCGCAGTGCCGACACGTGCCGACCCCTGCTGAGCCTCCCGACCTTGGTCGACGAGCGCCCGGCGAGGACAGACGAGCACGGACGAGCGCCGCGCAGCGGGTAGGAGCTCCATGACCCACCAGCACAGCACCCCGAGTCCCCAGCACGACCTCACCGCCGCAGCCGACGCGGCAGCCCTCGCCGAGGGTGAGCCCGGCGCCGTCGCGCTGCGCGCCCTCGACGCGACCTTCGCCTACGGCGACCGCACAGTCCTCGACGGCGTCGACCTCGACGTCCCACCCGGCCACAGGGTCGGGCTCGTCGGCGAGAACGGCGTCGGCAAGTCGACGCTGCTCCGCCTCCTCGCCGGGCAGCAAGAGCCCGACCGTGGCTCGGTCGTCCGCCCCGAAGACCTCGGCTTCCTCCACCAGGAGACCCCGTACCCGCTGACCGCGACGGTCGAGCAGGTCGTCGCCGACGCCCTCGCCGAGGTGCGGGCGGTTGAGGCGGACCTTGCCGCGGCCGCCGCCGCGCTCGCGGCGCTGCCCCCGGTCGACGACGACGGCACCGACGGGGGAGCGAGCACCGACGGTGCAGGGAGCGACGGCAGCGACGGCGCGGACTCCCGCACCCTCGCCCAGGAGGCACGCGAGCAAGCCGAGGCCGCCTACGCGACGGCTCTCGCGCGCAGCGACGCCGCCGAGGTCTGGGACGCCGACCGCCGAGCCGAGATCACCCTCGCGGGCCTGGGCATCGAGCACGTCCGCGGGCGGACCGTCGCCCAGATGTCCGGCGGCGAGCGGACACGGCTCGGCCTCGCGGCCCTGCTCATCCGCCAGCCCGCCGCGCTCCTGCTCGACGAGCCGACCAACCACCTCGACGACGACGCAGCCAGGTTCCTCGCCTCGGCCGTCGCGGCGATCCCCGGAGCCGTGGTGCTCGCGAGCCACGACCGCGACTTCCTCGACGAGGTCTGCACCGAGATCTTCGACCTCGACCCGACGGCGGCCGGCACGAGCGGGACGCTCTACGGCGGTGCGTACAGCGAGTACCGCAAGGCCAAGCGTGACGAGCGGGCCGCGTGGGAGCGCCAGTACGCGCAGGAGCAGGAGGAGCTCGCCGACCTGCGTGAGTCGATCGGGACGACGGCCCGGAAGGTCTCGCACTCTCGCGATGCGACCGACAACAACAAGATGGCCTACGGCCGGCGCGGTGACCGTGTGCAGTCGCAGGTGTCACGGCGCGTGCGGAACGTGCAGCAGCGCATCGACACGCTGAGCGCCGCCCAGGTCCGCCGCCCGCCCCGCCCGCTCGTCTTCAGGCCGAGCAGCTACGGCATGGCGGCCGAGGGAGGCCGTGGCGTCGTGATGTCGCTGCGCGACGTGGTCGTCCCCGGACGCCTCGAGATCGCCTCGCTCGACCTCGTCGCCGGGACGAAGCTGCTCGTCACCGGGCCCAACGGCTCCGGCAAGTCGACCCTGCTCTCGGTCCTCGCGGGGGACGTCGTGCCCGCGAGCGGCACCGTCACCCAGGCGCCTGGTGTCGGGGTGGGCCTGCTCGAGCAGGACATCTACCTGCAGGACGACGTCCGCTCGCCGCGCGAGCTCTTCACGCTGCTCGGCGCCTCCGACGCCCTCGCGGACTTCGGGCTCGTCGGGCGCCACGACCTCGACAGGCCGCTGCGCGAGCTGAGCACGGGTCAGAGGCGGCGCGTGGTCCTCGGGATGCTCGTGGCCCAGGCTCCCGAGGTGCTGCTGCTCGACGAGCCGACCAACCACATCTCGCTCAGCCTCGCCGAAGAGCTCGGGGAAGCTGTGAAGACGGCGTTGGGGACGATCGTCGTGGCGTCGCACGACAGGTGGTTCCGCAGGACGTGGAAGGGGTCGACGCTGGCGCTGGGGTGAGGGGCTTGCAGGTCTGCGCGGCAGGGTTGGACTGATCGGGATGATTCGTCATGTGGGCGTGGTCCGGGCAGGGGAGCGCGGGCAGAGGGGGGCTGGATGCTGCCGCTGGGGTCGTGAGGGTCGTGCGTGTAATGGTGTCCTGGGACACCCCCGCGGAGCTAGGCTCGCCGGATGACCTCGACCAGCACTGTCGTCCGATGGGCTCCAGTCCTTGCCGTCGCCTTCATCCTCGGCGCGTGCTCGTCGTCCGACGGGTCGACCTCCGAGGAGATGCCCGTAGGGGGACCTTCGGAGGAGATCCAGCAATGGATGAACCGGCCGCTCGCAGAGGTGCTCACGGAGGACAGCCTCGGGTCGGCGTCCGGGGTCGTCGTCCCCACCGAGGAGCTCGACGACGCGCAGGCGGCGCAGCAGTCGGTCGCCGTGGAGCTCGGTCAAGGACAGGTTGCTGTCCGGGGTGTGCTCGCATCCTGTTTCGGTGAGAGCACTGTGGACCTGACGGTCCACCTGTCGACCACCTCTGACGGGGCGGGCACTGAGAGGACGGCGACGACGTTCCGGGCTCTGCCGTGCGGGGAGGACACCGAGCTCGCCCTCGAGGCCGACGGGGTGACGGGGGTCGGCTTCAGCGTCTCGGGTGCCGACCGCGACGGCGCGTGGTCGGCGATGGTGCTCGGAGCGTCGCAGGGCTGACCGCCGCAGGGTCGGCAGTCACGCCCTGAGGGCTGGCCCGGGTGCTACTTCATCGCGCCAAGCACCCGCGCCTTGATCGTGCGCGAGTGGCACGACGAGGGTGAGCTCCACCGCGATGTCGACGAGGCCCGCTGGGGTCTGCAGCCCGGGATGGGCCAAGGAGAGCGGCCTGCGCCCGATCAACGCCCGCCTGGAGACCGCGTCGACGAGCGGCATGTTCCGCTCGTCGTTCGCCTCCCAGCGGTGCCTGGTCCCGATGACGGGCTACTACGAGTGGGAGACGACCCCGAGCGGCAAGCAGCCGCACTACATCCATGGCCCCGGGCCGCTCGCCGCCGCCGGCCTCTACGCCGCCCGCAAGGACGACGCCGGCGAGTGGTCGCTGACGTACACGATCATCACCCGCGAGGCCCGCGACGCCTCCGGTGAGGTCCACGACCGCATGCCCACGTTCCTCCTGCCGGATCTGTCGGACCAGTGGCTGTCACCCGACAAGCTCGACGACAAGGACGCCATGGTCGAGGCCCTGACGACGTCGTCGGAGAAGGTCGCGGCCACGATCACCACGCACCGCGTCGACCGCAGGGTCAACTCCACGCAGAAGGCCGACCCGTCTGACCGGAGCCTCATCGCTCCGATCGACTGACACCCCCGGCCCACTGGCATCACCGGCCAGGCCTACGATCAGCTCGTGATCCACCTCGAGCCACCCACGCACCGCATCCCCGCAGGAGAGACCGACCGCGACGACGAAGCCGGCACTCTGCTCAACGCCAGCGGAGCGACCTACGAGCACGCCCGGCACACCCTCTACGACCAGGTGCCCGAGTGGTACCGGCTCACGTGGATACGTCGCGTGTTCAGCTCATAGCGACCCACCCTGCGCTTCGCAGGTGTGGTCTGCTCCTGGACTGAAAGTCCGGTAGGAAGCGACCGATCTCACGCACGTGGCTGTCGGCGCGTACTTGCGCAGACCATCCCACCTACTAGTAGTCTCGAGGTTCACTTGTTCCCCGCCAGGAGAGTGAACCGCGAGAGTCCTCGAGATCGGCGAAGAGCCACTCGAGGGTTCTTCGTGCTTCTGGATCCAGTATCCCAGAAGGATCATCGCCCTGGCCACCCCTAGAACTGGTCGCCGCGTGTCGTGACCTGCGGAAACACCTGCTAGGTCGGGCATTAACGCAGGTCAGCGGCTCGAACACACCTTCGAGTGCTGCGAGAGTGAGTCACTCCCCACTACACACACTCTGTGCCACGTTCTCGGGCGAGTCGCCCCAGGGGTAGTGGTTTGGCGACATTCCGGACACGGTTGTCCACAGGGTCGTCCCCGTCAGGGGAAGAGGCGTTCTGAGGACCTGCTCCGGCACGTCACGAAGCTGCCCGTAAGACTGACACGCCGGCGGCGACGGCAGTCCCTGCAAGCCGCCCTCTGTGTGCCCGGTTCTCGGCTGCTCTAAGAGTGGTCTGCATCGGTTGATGCCCTTCAGGAGTGATCGAGAGCTGCGATCCGGCGGTAGAGAATGGCTCTGGACATGCGCTGAGGACTTCCTCCCGCTCGTCATGTTCCTAGTCTGCGCGCGAGTCGCGTCATGGGACGGCTCGTCCCGCAGCGGCCTGACGAGGGCGGTCCCGGGTCGGTACTGGCGCTGGTGGCATCCGACGAGACCGGACGTGGGTGCGGACCTTGACTCCGGCCCTCCACACGACCAGAGCGGCAGTCAGGGCAAGGATGAAGAACGCGACTGCCCCGGCACCCAGCCCCGCGAGCTGGACCACTAGGCGCAGTTGGCCCACCCAGCTCTCTGTGCTCGACATGGCAGTAGACGCCAGCATCAGCACCCATCCCACTCCCGCGAAGCCGGTGCCGACGAGCCACCCTGTCTCAACCCTCTTATCTCGTTGTCGCTCGTCGAGCAGGGCTACTGTCCGTTCCTCGATGTGAGTGCCGAGTCGATCGCGCGCCGTCCCTGCCGGGAGGGCTGACCACAGTTCGATGTCGCGTCTGATCGCTGCCTGCGCACGCCCGGCCTCCGTCAGAGCAGGTACCCGCGGCAGCACCGCGATTGCTCCTACGGCCAAGGTGACGACCGCTGTTCCTAGATCCATGGTCGACTCATCGACAGGCGCTCGAGTGCATCAAGAGTTCGCCTGGCAGGGCCTACGAGGTGTAGCTAACTCCCAACCCGAACGGCTGGACCGCCCACCAGAAACGATCGTTTTCGGTTGAGGTCCCGGCTTGGTCAGTCTGAGGGCGACACGCCGGCCATGGCGCACCGAAACCCGCTCCCGAAACCTCGTCGACCCGAGACCCTGTACCAGGCGTTTCTGGTGGACCCGGGGGAGGGGGACGTCACCCCTCGCGCACCTGGGGACGGCCTGAGCTCTCTCGCTGCGCGGCTCCACCCGCCCACAGGGGCACGACGGGACCCACATCTGCCTGGCAGGGCGTTCTCGGGTCGGTGCAACGGTTGTGGACAAGCCGGTTCGCTGCCGTGGCAGATCGAACGCCCGGAACGGGCGACCTCCGGGCTGTGAAGTTGCCTCTCCCCTGAGGGGAGGCCTCATGCTGAAGTCATGCTTCAGATCGGAGAGTTCGCGGCGCTGACGGGACTGAGCGTGAAAGCGCTGCGTCACTACGAGCAAGAAGGGGTGCTCTGCCCTGCGGCTGTGGATGCCGTCAACGGGTACAGGCTCTATCACCCGGGCCAGGTGCACGATGGTGTTGTCACCCATGCCTTGCGCAGGGCAGGCGTATCGCTACCTGCGGTCGCTGAGGTAATCGTCTCCGGTTCGGGCCGTGAGGCGCTGGTCGCGCACCAACAGGAGGTGGCAGCGACTCGACAACAAGAGGACCTGGCCCTCGACCTCGCCCGCCGTATCCTCATCGAGCTTGAGTTACCGGTCGACATCTTCGAACGGCAGATGCCAGCCCAGCCGTTCGTCGGGGTCGTGCTGCCAGCCCCCACCTCTGACGACGACGTCGATCGGGCTGATGCTGCGGCGCGCGAGTCGACGCTCGTCTCTCGCCTGATCGCCGAAGATCTCGGGCCCACCGGGCGCCCATGGACCTCGGCTCGCGCACGAGACGTCCAGTCGACCCAGTACCTGCTGTGCTGGCCTACCTCTCGTCCCGTGCCCCCGCAGTGGGCTCGCGCCGGCGAGATCGTAGGCATGCTGCCCGAACGCACCGAGCTGGTCACACGCAGACATGTCGAGCACGACACCACGTCGGGATCGCTGCACTCCCAGATGGTTGCCTTGTTCGGTGCCCTAGCCTCACGTGATGCTGACGTACGCGGGCTCGAGGTTCGCCAACAGGTCATGGGTCTCCGGGAGTCCAGCCACACTCTCGAGGTGGCAACAGACCTTCGATGAGACGCATGACCGCAGCTGCTCTCCTCGAGGCCGCGCACGATCTTCGCAGCGACCACAGGCAGCTGATGGTCAGGCCGGATTGATCAGCCCGGGATATCTCGAGGGTCGTTCCCCGGCTTCACGGTGTCCTTGGCACGGATCTTGCCGTCGCGGCCGCTGATGCTCACCTCGCCGCCACCTGCGTTGCCCACGATCTCCTTCGCTCGAGCAATGGCGTCGGCCTGGGTAGAGGTCTTGGCCGAGGCGCGAGTACCGCCTCCGGTGACCTTCCACCCCCCGTTGCCGTCTGGCACCACGTTCCTGTCGGTCATCGTCACACCTTCCCGTTAGCGTGTGAGGACCGCGCCCGCGACCCCATCCGAGCGTCGCAGAAGACTCAAGCAAACGCGTGAGTCTGCCGAAAGTTTCACCCTCACCTCGACAGAGTCGAGATGCGGCGGTACAGCGTGGCCCTAGACATGCCGAGGTCACGGGCAACTTGGCTGGCGGGCTCACCGGCATCGACCAGGCGTTGAGCGTTGCGGATCTGGCTGTTCGTGAAGGTGGGGCGCCGGCCGCCGAGGTCGGCGCCGGCGGCACGGCGTTTGGTGACGGAGTCGTTGATGCGTTCGCGCTTGATCTCGAGCTCCATCTGGGCCAGTGCGGCCATGGCGGTGAAGATCATAGAATCGGTGGGGGTGGATGTGTCGTCAGGCATCGATGACCGTCACGCCGCGATCGCGCAGCCGCGCTGTCGCGTTGCTGTCGCTCGTGTCCGCCACGACGGCGGTCACCTCGTCGAGCGGCAGCACCCGATACCGCGACACCGCCCCGATCTTCTCCTCGCTCGCGAGGGCGACGGTCTCCGCGCTGCGCCTGGACAGCGCGCGCTTCATCGCGGCCTCGTCGGCGTCGCCGGTGGTGAGCCCTTCGTCCGGGTGCACCCCGGTGACGCCCAGCAGGAAAAGATCGGCCGAGACTCCGGCGGCGGCCTCGACGGCTGCAGCCCCACTCGTCACTGCCGAGTGCCTGAACAGCTGCCCACCGAGGATCAGCACCTCCACGCCCTCGTAGGGCAGCAGCGCGACGGCGACGGTCGGGCTGTGCGTGATCACCGTGCAGCGCAGGTCCGCAGGCAGAGCGCGGACGACGGCGAGGGACGTGGTCCCGCCGTCGAACATCACGGTCATCCCGGGTTCGACCAGCCGGGCGGCGCGGGCGCCGACGCGGTCCTTGCTCTCGGGGGAGACCGTCGTCCGGGTCGTGTAGTCGGCGACGGCCGGCGACGAGGCGACAGCGCCGCCGTACACGCGCTGGCACAGTCCGGCGGATGCGAGCTCGCGCAGGTCGCGGCGGACGGTGTCCTCGGAGAGCCCCAGCTCGGACGCGAGGGCGCGTGCGACGACCCGCCCGTCGCGGGCGAGGCGGTCGAGCAGCAGAGCATGTCGTTCAGCAACCAGCATGTGCACGTTCCTTCCGAGTGTTGCACGTTTCTGTCGTAGTCTAGCGCCATGACGACACTCGAAGAGCAGACTGCCCCCCGCCCCGGCGTCGAAGTCCCGGACTCGCGGGGACGCACAGGCCTCGACCAGGTGGGTCGCGACCTCGACCGCAACCCCGATGTCGTGGTCCGCGACGTCGAGGTCACCTCGGACGGGTGGCACGTGCTGCGCCGCACCACCTTCGACTACCGCCGGGCCGACGGCACGTGGACCACGCAGCAGCGCGAGACCTACGACCGCGGGAACGGCGCGACCATCTTGCTCTACGACCTCGCGACGGAGACCGTGCTGCTCACCCGCCAGCTGCGCTACCCCGCGTACGTCAACGACCACCCCGACGGCATGCTCATCGAGACCGCCGCCGGGCTGCTCGACGACGACGCCCCCGACGTCGCGATCCGCCGCGAGGCCGCCGAAGAGCTCGGCGTCGAGGTCGGCGAGCTCGCCCACGTCTTCGACCTCTACATGAGCCCCGGGTCGGTCACCGAGCGGCTGCACTTCTACGTGGCGCCCTTCACCGCAGACACCCGGACAGGGGAGGGCGGCGGGGTCGTCGAGGAGGGCGAAGACATCGAGGTGCTCGCACTGCCCTTCGCGCGGGCGCTCGAGATGATCGCGACCGGCGAGATCGTCGACGGCAAGACGGTGATCCTGCTCCAGTGGGCGCAGCTGAACCTCTTCGCGGGCTGAACCTCCTCCACGGACCACGGACCACGGACCACGGACCACGGACCACGGACCACGGACCACGGACCACGGACCACGGACCACGGACCACGGACCGCGGACCACGGGCGGCGGCTGACGACGGCGGTGGGCGGCCGCGGTGCCGGCCACTCGCGCCCACGGTGGCAGCATGGATATCGCCCTCCGACCCCGTCCAGCAGGAGTACCCGTGCCCACGACCTCCCCCGCCACGACCGCTCTCGACCTGACGGCAGACTCTGCTCTCGTCGTCCCGCTGAGCGAGGAGGTCCGTCGCGGACCCGACGACTTCGACGCGTTCTGGCAGGTCGCCCGGGACGAGGCGCTCGCCGTGGACCCTGCGCCCGAGCGCCTTGAGGTGGTCTCGCGCGAGGGCGGCAGGGTCGTCACTCGGGTCTCGCTGCGCACGACCGACGGGATCGAGCTCGGAGGCTGGCTCAGCGAGCCCGCCGAGGGCCCTGTGCGCAGGGTGCTCGTCCGGCTGCACGGCTACGGCGGCGCTGAAGGCCCGCACGACCCCCTCGGTCTCGAGGCCACGGCCGAGCTCACGCCGGTCCTGCGCGGGCTGCCG
>Ga0308165_1004947_pt1 | contig 12743 bp, 10 predicted proteins | sample PhyWR2_FD_201032 | JGI IMG/M metagenome (GOLD analysis project Ga0308165, IMG submission 201032) | Phyllosphere microbial communities from UC Gill Tract Community Farm, Albany, California, United States - DLSLW.R2 | ecosystem: Host-associated > Plants > Phyllosphere > Unclassified | place: USA...
CGTTCACAGAACAAACCTTCACGTTCAGGTTTTAACGTACGGTAGTTAATCGTTTCGGGTTTCTTTACTTCACCGTAAGACCAGCTTCTGATCTTTTCTGGAGAAGCTAAACCTATTTGCATACTTTCGAATTTATTTACATCGATCAAAAGGGATTCCCTCCATTCAATTAGTTAGAAAAGCTGAATGAGCTATTCACCGTAGTTTGGAACTAGAAACAATCATGTTGATCTTTCTAGCCCATAACTAACGGATTTCATTGGCACTTTATACAAAATGTAAAACAATTAGTCTTTTGTATCTTCAGCAGTTTCTATTTCTTGTTCAAGCACTGCATCAGCTGCTTCTTTTGCTTCCGCTGCTTCTTTTTCTAATTGTTTCGCTGATTGTTGTTCTGCGAATTTTGTTAGGGCATCAACGGTGATCAAGTCATCATCATCATCGTCCATATCACGCAATTCGATTTCTTGTTCTTCAATGTCCAATACGCGCATATCTAATCCAAGTGATTGTAATTCTTTCACCAATACGCGGAATGATTCTGGTACGCCTGGTTTTGGAATTGGTTCACCCTTAACGATCGCTTCGTATGTTTTCACACGACCAACTACGTCATCAGATTTGTATGTTAAGATTTCTTGTAATGTGTAAGCTGCACCGTATGCTTCCAGTGCCCATACTTCCATTTCCCCAAAACGTTGTCCACCAAATTGAGCTTTACCTCCAAGTGGTTGTTGGGTAACAAGTGAGTATGGTCCAATAGAACGAGCATGTAATTTATCATCGACCATGTGGGCCAATTTGATCATGTACATCACACCAACAGAGATACGGTTATCAAATGGTTCACCCGTACGTCCGTCATAAAGAACAGTTTTCGCATCACGAGCCATACCCGCTTCACGAACTGTTTCCCAAACGTCATCATCATTGGCGCCATCGAATACTGGTGTTGCAATGTGGATACCTAACTGACGAGCAGCCATACCCAAGTGCAATTCTAGTACTTGTCCGATATTCATACGTGATGGTACCCCTAATGGATTCAACATGACATCGATTGGTGTTCCGTCTGGTAAGAATGGCATATCTTCTTCCGGCATAATGCGGGATACAACCCCTTTATTACCGTGACGACCGGCCATTTTATCCCCTTCGTTGATTTTACGTTTTTGAACGATATATACACGAACTAACATGTTTACGCCTGGAGATAATTCGTCTCCTGCTTCACGAGTAAAGATCTTCACATCATGAACGATCCCGCCGCCACCGTGAGGCACACGTAGAGATGTATCACGAACTTCACGCGCTTTTTCACCAAAGATTGCATGTAGTAAACGTTCTTCAGCAGATAACTCTGTTACCCCTTTAGGCGTTACTTTCCCTACTAATAAGTCGCCATCTTTGACTTCAGCACCAATACGGATAATGCCCATTTCATCAAGATCTTTCAAAGCATCTTCCCCGACGTTTGGAATTTCACGTGTGATTTCTTCAGGGCCTAATTTTGTATCGCGAGCTTCTGATTCATATTCTTCAATATGGATAGAAGTGTAGACATCATCTTTCACCAAACGACGGCTCATGATGATCGCATCCTCGTAGTTATATCCTTCCCAAGTCATGAATCCAACAAGTACGTTTTGTCCTAAAGCCATTTCGCCTTCTTCCATAGAAGGTCCATCAGCTAATGTATCGCCTTTTTCAACTTTCTCGCCTAAAAGAACGATTGGACGTTGGTTGTAACTTGTTCCTGAATTTGAACGACGGAATTTTGTGACCATATATTTATCTAATGCGCCATTGTCACGGCGAACACGTACTTCAGATGCATCCACATATTCAACGACACCATCATGTTTACATAGTAAAGCGGCACCCGAGTCATGGGCTGATTTGTATTCCATACCAGTTCCCACAAGTGGAGAACGCGGTTGAATCAACGGTACGGCTTGACGTTGCATGTTGGCACCCATCAAGGCACGGTTGGAGTCATCGTTTTCCAAGAAAGGAATACATGCAGTCGCAACAGCAACTACCTGTTTAGGTGAAACATCCATATAATCGACTCTATCGATGGTTACTTCAAGGTTTTCACTTTGCAAGCGAGCCATTACTAATTCTTCAGCAAAAGAACCATCTTCATTTAAGCGTGAGTTTGCTTGCGCTACGATGTAGTGATCCTCTGTGTCAGCAGTTAAGTAATCAACTTGATCGGTTACTTTTCCTGTGGCACGATCAACACGACGGTAAGGCGTTTCGATAAAACCAAATTTATTGACTTTGGCATAACTTGACAAGCTATTGATCAACCCGATATTTGGTCCCTCAGGCGTTTCGATCGGACACATACGGCCATAATGGGAATAGTGAACGTCTCGAACTTCATAGCCGGCACGGTCACGAGTCAAACCACCAGGTCCTAAGGCAGATAGACGACGTTTGTGCGTCAACTCACCTAGAGGATTTGTTTGATCCATGAATTGTGAGAGCTGAGAAGAACCAAAGAATTCTTTGATACTTGCAACAACTGGACGAATATTGATCAATTGTTGTGGTGTCAATGTTTCAGTGTCTTGGATAGACATTCTTTCACGAACCACACGCTCCATACGCGCTAAACCAATACGGAATTGGTTTTGTAGTAATTCACCAACTGAACGAATACGACGATTACCTAAGTGATCGATATCATCTACATTACCGATGTCTTCTTGTAAGTTAAAGAAATAACTCATTGAAGCTACGATATCTGCTGGACGAACAGTCTTCACACTTGTATCAGGATAGCCATTACCGATGACATTAACAATGCGTTCAGGATCTTTTGGAGAAAGAACTTTAATTACTTGAACCGTCATTGGTTCAGTAACGACACCATCTTCACTTGGATAATAAGTCACGCTATTTAAGCCGTTATCGATATGCTCACCTAATGTTTCCATTACTTGGTGCGTCATTACAGTGCCTTTTTCAACAATGATTTCGCCAGTTTCAGCATCGATCAATGTTTCTCCTAAAGTTAGGTTCAATAGACGAGTTTTCAAATCTAATTTTTTGTTGACTTTGTAACGACCAACGTTCGCTAAGTCATAACGTTTTGGATCGAAGAAACGAGCGTTCAGTAAGTTACGAGAACTGTCAGCCGTTTTCGGCTCGCCAGGTCGAAGACGCTCATAGATGTCTTTTAACCCTTCTTCAGTACGAGAATCGCTTGCATTTTTGTGTAAATCTTTTTCGATTGTATTGCGTAAGCTTAGTGTTTCACCAAAAATTTCAAAAATTGTATCATCAGAGCCAAAACCTAAAGCACGAACTAATACAGTCAAAGGAATTTTACGTGTACGGTCGATACGTACGTAAGAAATGTCTTTTGCGTCAGTTTCCATTTCCAACCATGCGCCACGGTTAGGGATCACTGTTGAGCCAAAGCCTTCTTTACCATTTTTATCTACTTTTCCATGGAAATAAACACCTGGTGAACGAACTAATTGAGAAACGATAACACGTTCTGCACCATTGATGATAAATGTTCCCATTTCAGTCATTAGAGGGAAATCACCGAAGAATACCTCTTGTGATTTGATTTCTCCAGATTCACGGTTTGTCAATCGTAGCGTAACATGTAGTGGTGCAGAGTAGTTTGCGTCATGCGCGCGCGCTTCTTCCACCGTATACTTAGGTTCTTTTAATTCATAATCCACAAATTCCAAAGATAAATTCCCTTGAAAATCATCAATCGGTAAAATGTCCTCAAACATTTCTCTTAGTCCTTCATCTAAAAACCATTGGTAAGAGTCTGTTTGAATCTCGATCAAGTTGGGTAATTCCAACACTTCACTGATCCGGGCGAAACTTCTACGTTCGCGGTGTTTTCCGTATTTTACTACGTGTCCAGCCAAGCTCTTCACTCCTCTAATTAAAAGTCTATCAAAACACTAACCGAAAATATTTCTTTAATATTACAAATATTAAATATCTGTAATATTGAGCATTTTTTGCAGTTTTTAGGCAAAAAAAAACCAAAAATAGAATGTGCTCTTGAAAATTTCTCGTGCGTTTCTACTTTTGTTTCCCTATTAAAAACCGGAACGGACAATATTTCGTTCCTGCTTTGTCATTTTTCAGATAGTTTTTGCATCTATACATTGTACTTCCTTCTATAGTAAAAGTCAAGGATTTCTTAAACTTTTATCATTCTTCCAAAAACACTCTTAAAAATTAGAAACACTTGAACTTTTTTCAACATTTTCATTTACCTGTCTCTCCATTTTTTGCATCGAACTTTGTTGATACATAAAAATACCGACCTCCAAAAAGTTAGATTTTGGTCTAACTTTTTGGGGTCGGTTCATTGTTGAGCCTCTTTTTTATTGACCTAGAGAGTCTGTCTTATTGAACAGTGATCTCTCCAGTTACTTCGGCATCTTCTTCATCTAATGTTGCTGAAGTTTTGTATTCTTCTTTTTCAAACGTTACATTCCCTTCAACTTTTGTACCGTTTAAAACAAAACCGTTCGCTTTAACTAAGATATCGCCTTTAACCGTTCCATTCACGATGTTGAAATTCTCTGTTTCTACAACTAATTGAGGAACAGTCAATGTATATTCATCTGTTATTTTTTTATCTCCATCTTGCGCATACAAAGCTAATTTTCTATAGATATCGCCTGAAGTTTCTCCCTTATCGTGGAATTCACCAGCAACTGTTACATCTTTATCAAATGTAATATCTGCTGTTGCTGCAATGATCCAATTTCCGTCTTTGCCTAAAGCTTTCTCGATGACTTCTGGTTTATCACTGATTGAAGCACCACTTACCGTATCAACACTTGAACTCATTGATGTTTCTGTTTTGCTATCAGACGAACTATCTTTAGAATCTTTCTTGTCACCGTTACACGCACCTAATACTAATACTGTTGCTGCCAATGTTCCTAATGTAATTAATTTTTTTGAAATCATTTTTATTCTCCTTATCACTTCATTATTTTTCCACCTAAATAGTAGCATGAAAGCGCTGAAATTCCTAAGTATATACCTTCATAATTATAAAAATTCTTTTTTCTCGGCTCAATCTATCGTTTTACATACAGCTATTCTATCAATTATCAGAAAATTTAAAATAATCTGTTGACATCCTACTCTATTTTCATTTATACTAAACACAATTCAATTTGCGGAGGGATTTTTTATGATACACTCAATCAAACCACAACTGAATAAAGCTTACTTTAGCTACTTTAGATAGTTTTGTATTCATGCAATCGTGGGTACAAACAGCAAAAACCTGTTTTTGTATCTATGATGGCTAGAGCGCTTTGTACTGAACAAACAGCCACGTAGACAATCCTAAGTGGCGAAAGAAGAAGTGTTTAACCTACGACTTTTATCAATCCATTTAGGCATATTGTCTGAATGGATTTTTTGTTTTATCAACTATAAATTGGAGGAATCAAGATGAAAAAGAAATTAGTAGGACTAAGTATCGTATCAGCTGTAGCACTATTAACACTTGGCGCATGCGGCAATAACAAAAAAACAGAGGATGGATCAAACAGCGACAACAAGAAAATTGGTGTTTTACAACCTGTTCAACACGGTTCGTTAGATGCTGCTTTTGAAGGATTTAAAGAAGGCTTAGCAGAAAATGGCTTCAAAGATGGCGAAAACCTAACAATCGAATACAGCAATGCTCAAAACGACCAAGCTCAACTAAAAAGCATGAGTGAAAAATTAGTCAAAGAAAAACCAGACTTGCTATTAGGTATCGCGACACCTGCTGCTCAGTCACTATTGAATGAAACTACCGATATTCCAATTTTAGTCACAGCCGTTACTGACTTAGCGAGTGCTAAACTAGTGAAATCAGATGAAAAACCGGGCGGTAACGTTACTGGGACAACCGACATCGTACCAATCGATAAACAGATTGCCTTATTGTTGTCAATCGTACCCAATGCAAAAACAGTCGGAATCATGTATAACGCAGGTGAAGCCAATTCTAAAATCCAAGCGGATATGGCTGAAAAAGCGTTGAAAGATGCCGGAGTCAAAACAAAAGTCCTAACTGCTAATTCAACAAATGATGTGCAACAAGTTACTACAAGTCTGGCGAAAGATGTAGATGCAATTTATATCCCAACAGATAATACTTTTGCTTCTGCGGCCGCTGTTATCGGTGAAGTAGCCAAAGAACACAAAACACCTGTTATCGCAGGTTCAATCGAACAAGTAGAAGAAGGTGGTTTAGCAACCGTTGGTATCGATTATAAATCACTAGGAAAACAAACTGGCGCAATGGCAGCAAAAATTCTAAAAGGTGAAGCAAAACCCGCTGATATGCCTGTTGAAAAAGCGAAAGATTTGGAACTCTTCGTAAACAAAGAAATGGCACAAGCACTAGATATCGATCCGGATACCATCAAAGCACCTTAGCGTTTAACAAGTCTGGGACATAACTCTACGAGTTATATCTCAGACTCAAGGAATCCGTATAAACGGCGGGAGCAGAAGCAATCACTACGCTTCGCTTCGATCACATCAAATTCTAAGTGCTAAAGCACTAAGATTTGAGAGCTTCAGAAATAAGCTGGAATTCACAAAAATTTGAAGATCACCAATTAGGAATCATTCAACATCGAAATTGAAAATTCCGTGTTTCTTGTCATTTCCGTGAATTCCTTCTTATTGCTGTAAAACACAACGAAGTATAAGTTGATGTTGCACAGTACCTACGTGGTTCTCGGGAGTAAACACTCCTGTCCCAACCTCATACATAAAATTTATTGAAAGAAGCTGATTTAATTGATAGACATATTACTCTCTTCAACCTCACAAGGTCTTCTTTGGTCCTTATTAGCCATTGGAGTCTTTCTAACGTACCGAATTTTGGATATTGCAGATTTGACCACAGAAGGTAGTTTCCCTCTAGGGGGCGCTGTAGCTGCGGTCATTCTAGCCAAAGACCCAGCAACCTGGCCAGCACCATTCCAGTCATTATTCGACCTTCATTATATGATTGCACCAGTTATAGCATTGATTCTTGCTTTTATCGCTGGTATGCTAGCAGGACTTGTCTCAGGTCTTTTGCACACTAAACTAAAAATACCTGCATTATTAGCTGGCATCATCACAATGACAGGACTTTATAGTATCAATTCTCGCATCATGGGCGCACCAAATATCTCTTTGATCGGCACCGATTCGATTTTCTCTCATGCGCAATCATTAGGACTGACTAAAATTAACAGCGTGATTCTTGTTGGTTTGATCATCGTTCTTTTAGTCATTATCCTACTGGTCTTATTCTTTAAAACAGAAATTGGATTGGCTACACGGGCAACTGGTGATAACCTTGATATGAGTGAAGCCAATGGGATCAAAACTGACAATATGAAAATTATCGGCTATATGCTTTCTAATGGTTGTATTGCTTTAGCTGGCGCTTTACTTGTTCAAAATAACAACTTTGCTGATCTAAATTCTGGTATTGGAACAATCGTTATCGGCCTTGCTTCGATCATCATTGCAGAAGTTCTTTTCAAAAACAAATCACTTGGTTTACGCCTTATTACAATTGTCATCGGTGCTATTTTATACCGCTTTATTCTTGCCTGTGTCTTGGAACTCCGGGTCGATCCAGCTGATTTAAAACTATTTTCAGCAATCATTTTAGTTATTTGTCTGTCTTCACCACTAATTCAAAAAAAATTAGGCTTCTCTAAACTAGGAAAACGTAAAGGAGGTACAAATTGATGCAGCCTGTCTTAACGATCAAAAACTTACATCAATATTTCGAACGCGGTACAGTCAACGAAAATCATGTACTAAAAGGCATTGATTTGACAATCAACCAAGGGGAATTTATTACAATCATCGGTGGCAATGGCGCTGGAAAATCAACCTTACTTAATAGTATCGCCGGAACTTTGCCTATTGAAGAAGGTCACTTAACTTTAAATAACAAAGATATCACCAAGCAACGAGTGGTCGCTCGTTCCAAAAAAATCAGTCGCGTGTTTCAAGACCCTAAAATGGGTACAGCTGTCCGCCTAACCGTTGAAGAAAATATGGCCCTTGCGATGAAACGCGGAAAAAAACGTGGCTTAGGAAATGGGGTTCGTAAAAATGACCGTGATTTCTTTAAGGAACAGTTAGCTAGCTTGAATTTAGGCTTAGAAAATCGACTAACTACTGAAATTGGATTGTTATCTGGAGGTCAACGTCAAGCAATTACTTTATTAATGGCTACCTTAATTCGTCCAGAACTGATTTTACTAGATGAACATACCGCAGCACTGGATCCTAAAACATCGATCACTGTAATGGAGCTAACGGAAAAACTGATTAGAGAACAAGAGTTGACCGCCTTCATGGTTACACACGATATGGAAGATGCTATTCGCTACGGCAATCGATTAATCATGCTCCATCAAGGTCAAGTCGTTGTCGATGTTCCTGCTGAACAGAAAAAAGAATTAACTGTTAACGAATTGATGGATATGTTCCACAAAAATAGTGGCAGTGAATTAAAAGACGATCAGTTATTGTTGATTTAAACAAAAAGAGGTTGAGTATGATACCCCTCAACCTCTTTTTTTCATGTGTTTTAATGGTTATCAACCACCCATTAAAAAGTCTAAAATATTCCAACCATCAGATGTTTGTCCGCGATATAATTCTGTAAAACCACATCTCGAACAGCTGACTGTGATAAATTTTTTATTTTGTACATCAAAAATTTTTGAAAAGTTACCGCCTGTTGCTTGAAACTGATCAGACACATAATGCGCATTACCACACTTATCACAAACATATTGTTGCTTTTCCATAGTTCCCCACTCCATCTCTATCATTTTAACTCTCGTTTTTCGTTCCTACCACATAAGTATAGCAAGTTCTTCAAGAGAAATCATACATCTTAAGAAGGATTTTCTCGTCCTCTTTCAGCCCTATTGTAGTTGACCCTTACTCTATCCATCAGCTACAATAAAATTACTATAAAGGAGCGAATTCTATGTCTACAAAAAGCCAGGTATTAACTTTATTAATGAAACAAGCCCCAGCGTTTATTTCAGGTGAAGAAATGGCCCAACAACTTTCTTTATCACGAACAGCAATTTGGAAATCAATCAATGAATTAAAAAAAGAAGGGCATGTTATTTCCAGCAGTCGTAACAAAGGATACCGCTATGATAAATCAGATGTTTTATCCGCAGAGGGGATCCGCTTAGCTTTAGATCCTGCAATTCCAGAACTATCAATTACGGTTCTAAACTCCTCAGAGTCTACAATGAAAGATGCTAAGTTAGCAGCAATTAATGGCGAACCAAATAACACATTGATCGTAGCGGATATCCAAGAAGCACCTAAAGGACGATTTGGCCGTCCGTTCTTTTCAAAAGCTGGCAGCGGTATCTACATGAGCATGCTATTAAGACCAAATCAAAATTTCGAGGAAATGGCACAGTATACTGTGATCATGGCTGTCGCAATTGCTCGTGCAATGGATAATTTGATCAACACCCACACAGAGATTAAATGGGTCAACGATATCTATATCAACGGAAAAAAAGTTTGTGGTATTTTATCAGAAGCCATGAGCGATGTTGAATCTGGACAAATCTCAAACGTTATTATTGGCATGGGGATTAATTTTTCTTTGAAGCAAAATGAATTTCCAACAGAATTAAGAGAAAAAGCAAGCTCCCTATTTCCTGAAACTGAACCGACTGTTACAAGAAACGAATTGATTGCAGAGATTTGGAATCAATTTTATACCATATTAAATCAATTACCTGAACAAGATTTCTTAGAAGAGTACCGTCAAAAATCATTTGTTCTTGGCAAAACTGTATCATTTACGCAAGCGGGAACTAATTATGAAGGGGTCGCCACAGCAATCAGCGATCAGGGGGAATTGGTCGTCCAACTTCATGATAAAACAGAAAAGGTGCTTTCTTCTGGGGAAATCAGTTTAAGCAGTATAAACCCATCATCTTAGTAAAAATATCTGGCGAATATATTAAGAATTCCTTAAGAAGCTAAAATGCTTTCTTACAACTATTTTCCTTACATTTCATTTATGTTACATTTATATTGCGAACAATACGAATGTTACAAAAGGAGAATACTTATGAAAAAAGCAGTTTTTTGGTTGGTTGCACTATCTTTTGCTCTACCTCTTACCAGTTTTGCAGACGATGAGCTTTCAACTTCTGGGGAAGTTGAAAGCTCATCGTCTGCCACAGTCACACAAAATTCTAAAAAAGAGCGCCTAAAAATTTCTACCACAGACTCGAGCTCCACAGAAACTTCCAGCAGTCCAGTTTTGAACGCTTATAGTGATCTTATTCAAACGACTTTAGTTGTATTTCAAGGAGAAACAATTACTCCAGAAATGCTTGTCCAAGACGGCGCCTATCATGGTGCCACATTCAGAGATCTTACGCTTTTGGAAGAAGCTTCAACAGAGAAAATAGGAACCTATTTAGTCAAGGTTAGCTTTATGCTCTATCCTTTAGAGGAAAGCCAAGAGGAAAAGCAAGAAGTTACTCTAAACATGGAGTACACAGTGATAAAACCTACATCAACTTATGATATCCAATTTATTTTCTATGACTCAGATAACAAGCAAGTAAAAGGTAGGGTCTTGTCTACAGGTGGAAGTTCCATCAGCAACGTGACCATTTATGGTGAAAACACTGCTAACAATGAAGTAACACCTAAAAGTGTAAAAGAGTTTTATCCTTTTGCTAAATCAAACAATTTTGCTTTAACAGATAATGATGGGTACTTCACCCTTCCTTACCAAGATCATTTCAATTTTATGGCGTTTTCTCCACAAGCAGGTAACTACTCGCCCGTTTACACATTGACTGACCAAGCTTTTGCCAGTGCATCAGGAACAACTGATAGCTCTATACTAGCTAAAAACACTGAATCCTCTTCTGCTACTGCTAAAAAAGAAGAAAAGAAGAAAGCCTCATTCCCAAATACAGGAGAAAAGAGAACGGTTTATCTTTCAATTGGTGGCATTGCCATTATTTTATTTGCTATACTCTTCCTATTTATCAAAAGCAAAAAAAATAATCAGTAGTTTGTAAACAAGGGGTGTTAAAAATAAAACGTAAAAAAGAAGAAAGCAGCGTCGTTGTTGATTTCATACTGCTTTCTTCTTTTATTTATATTTTTTTCAAAATAATCGTCAACAACAAACCTAATAAATAACTACCATTGAAAACCATTAGATTTTTTATCGAATAACCAAAACTTTTGGGATGAGGTAGTTCTTCTTTGAACAATTGAAGATTTTTCCACACCACCGGCAATGATAGAAATACAGCCAAAATTGGCCAATGATACACGCCAAATGGTAAGCCAATCAAAATCACTGCATAACATGCCAGCATCAATAACTGGAATAAAATCACACCCTGTTTCCGTCCGATATAATAAACCAACGTATAACGATGATTCTCAATATCTGTATCTAAATCCCTCAAATTATTTGCTAGCATAATGTTGGCAATCGTAAAAACCATCGGTAACGAAGCCCAAATAATAGTTAAAACTGCCCAGATACTCCCATTCAAAGCAAATGTACCCTGACGCCAATCAAGCACTAAATAAAATGGTCGCGACTCCTGAACATTCAAATAAATCGTCATCGCAAAGATCCCTAGGCCCATAGTAAAACCACTAAATACTTCTCCTAAAGGCATGCGGGAAAGTGGTATTGGTCCAAATGTATAAAAAATACCAATAAAACAGCAGATACCACCCATTACTAAAAATAACCAACCGGTTTGAATCGTTAGAAAAATACCGATCACTGCAGAAAAAGCAAGCATGCCAAAGATCATGTTTCGAACAAGCTTCGGAGCAATTCCAGAACTGCCAATAATATTCTCTTCATATTTATACACTTCAGACTTAGCCTTTTTAAAATCCATATAATTATTGATAGCTGTCGTTGCCATATCAAAGACGACCATCCCAATAAAAAATAGTATCGTATATCCTAACTGAAATTGATTAAAATAAGCAATAGAAAATAATATACCAACAGCAAAAGGAAAGAGACTCGCCAATTTTGTCTGGATCTCCACTACTTGTAAAAATACCTTTAACGACATATCTATCCATTCTCCTTATTTCAGATCTTTACGATCTCCCATTGTATAACCTGAATCTTTGCCTAATTCAAACACAGATTCAATATCTTTACTCACATATACTTGGTCCTCTTTTGTAACGAAAATCACATCTACATCTTTCAATCCTTCAGCATATTCCAACCCTTTTTTAACACCCATTGAAAATACTGCTGTTGATAATCCATCACCATCAATTGATTTATTTGTAATGACTGTTACACCGGCAATATCATTATCAAAAGGATAACCTGTTTTAGGATCAAATAAATGATGATACTTCTTACCATCTACTTCCAAAAAGCGTTCATAAATTCCAGAAGTGACTAGCGTTTTATTACTTTCTTGAACGGTTCCGATCACTGTATTGCGCGCTTTATTAGGATCTTGAATTCCAACATTCCAATCCATATCCTTACCGCGTGGGCTATGTCCAAGTACATAAACATTGCCGCCTAAATCAACGATGGCTGTTGTTACGCCATTATCTTTTAAAACTTTCACCACTTCATCTGTAATAAATCCTTTAGCGATTGCACCTAAATCCAGTTGCATACCTTTTTCTTCAAGATAAACTGTTTT
>Ga0308165_1004948_pt1 | contig 12739 bp, 9 predicted proteins | sample PhyWR2_FD_201032 | JGI IMG/M metagenome (GOLD analysis project Ga0308165, IMG submission 201032) | Phyllosphere microbial communities from UC Gill Tract Community Farm, Albany, California, United States - DLSLW.R2 | ecosystem: Host-associated > Plants > Phyllosphere > Unclassified | place: USA...
ATGATATGCTTTTTGTTACCGGCCAACGTCAGGATCATACTTTAAGCCTTAGCGGGAAAAAGGAAGAAGTTTCCTATTACATGTCTTTAGGTTACCTTAAAAATGAGAGTATTATTGCGGGTGGCGGCTTCAGCACCTTCCGTACACGTTTAAATCTCGAAGGTAAAGCAGCTAAATTTTTAACGCTTGGTATGAACCTGCAATTTGCCGACCGTGATGAGGGTGCAATTGAAGCACAATTTTCGCAACTGCCGGATTTATCTCCCTATGGCGATTTTTACAATGCAGATGGTTCTTTGCGGAGGATTCCCACCGATGATAACGGCCTTAATGCCCGTAATCCATTCCTTGATCAAACTTATAATTCCAGACTGCAAAAACAGAGCACTTTATTCGGTAGTATTTATGCCAAGGTACAATTGCCTTTTGGTATTACCTATCAGGCCAATTTTAGTCCAGGTTTGGATCAGTATCGCACTTTTAACCACCTTTCATCTAAAAATCCAAACGTCGTTGTGCCTGGAGGTTCGGCCTCAAGAGCACAAGAAACAAGGTATAACTGGCAGCTGGATAACCTCTTAAAGTGGAACAAAACCTTTGCAACAGATCACAATGTGGATGTAACACTGTTGGTGAATGGCGAAAAATATTCTACCTGGTACACCATTGCCAGTAATGAGGGCTTTGCACCAACCGATGTATTGGGTTACCACAACATACAAAGCGGTAACAAACCAACGGTTAGCAGTGATGATAAAGTGTATACCGGCGATGCACTATTGGCGAGGGTAAATTATTCGTATAAAGGCAGGTATGCTGTTACGGGATCCATCCGAAGAGATGGGTACTCTGCCTTTGGAGCCTCAAAAAAACGTGCTAATTTTCCTGCAGCAGCAGTAGCTTGGACACTAAGCGAAGAAAGTTTTTTGAAATCGGTTAAATGGATCGACTTTTTAAAACTGCGTTTATCATATGGTATTAATGGAAACAGGGAAATCCGTGATATCAATAACGTAATTGACCCATATGTTGCTATCCAAACCTTATCAGGAGGTAAATATCAGTCGGTTAATGCAAGTGGTACCGCAGGCGAAGTAAATACGGTTGTAAATAGCCCGCGTTTGGGTAATCCGAACCTGGAATGGGAGAAAACAAAATCTTTAAACCTTGGTTTGGATTTTGGATTTTTAAACAATAGGATCAGTGGATCATTAGAACTTTATGATAAGAAAACTTCAGATCTTTTAATCGGACAAACACTTTCATCAGCAAGTGGTTATGCCAACGTTATTGCAAATTTAGGCCGTGTAAACAACAAGGGCTTTGAATTTAGTTTAACCACTAAAAACCTTCCCGGTGGAAATATTACCTGGAGCAGTACGGCAAACCTTTCGCTTAACCGCAATAAAATAGTGGCCTTGGCTACGCCGAACGATGATCCTGGAAACGGATGGTTTATAGGTAAAGATATCGACGTAGTTTGGGAATATCAGATTTTAGGGGTTTGGCAGGAAAACGAAGTGGCCGAGGCCAACAAATTTAACAAAGGCATTAAACCAGGTGATTTTAAATTGTTGGATGTGGACGGCAACTATGTATATAATGATCTGGATAAACAATTTATTGGCTACAAAAGCCCAAGGTTTAACTGGTCTTTCCGCAACGATTTTAACATCTATAAAAATTTCGATTTCTCATTTCAGCTCATTTCAAGCTGGGGGCAGCTTAGAGCCGATAACCAGACGAAAAACCAGCCTGGAAGCGTAGGTTTTGGCCGTTCGAGTTCTTATGTGGTTCCTTATTGGACACCTGGAAATCCGATTAACGATTATGCGCGACTAAACTCAGGCTTAAGTGGCGTAAGCTTTAATGCTTACCGTAAAAGTTCGTTTATCAGGTTAAATACCATGGCCCTTGCTTATAGCCTGCCAAAAGATTTTTTGGGCAAACTCAGAATCCAGAATGCAAAAATATATGCCAATGTAAGCAATGCAGGTGTGTATGCGCCAAACTGGAACCAGTGGGACCCGCAAACTGCAGATGCGAATGGAAATCCAGTGCCAACACCTAGAGTTTATACTTTCGGACTGAATGTTACCCTTTAAAAAATGATGAAGATGAATACCACATATAAAAAAATAATTCCGTTTGTGGCCCTGGCCATTCTGTTATCAGCAAACGGGTGTAAGAAATCAAAACTCGATTCAGAGCTATTGTCACAATTGGAACCTCAAACAGCGCTTACAAGTGTAGCGGCTATGAAGGCTGCCATTGCAGGGATCGGAGCCAATGTAAGGAGGGAATTTACCGGAGATATGGCGCCCATTGTTACCGAATCTATCTTCTCGGAAGTGGCTGTAGATGGAACAACCGATAAAACCACCCAGGCCCAGGATATGGATACCCGGGTTACGCCAGATGCCAATCTCGATAATCCGGATTTCAACCGAATTGGATTTTACTGGACGGAAGGTTTTAGGGGGGTGCGTATGGCCAATACCATAATTACCTATATCGATAACGTAACCTATAAAGATGAGGCCGAAAGAAATGCCATCCTCAGTGCAGCTTATTTTTACCGTGCCTATTATTACTACCGTTTAGTACACCAGTTTGGCGATGTACCTCTGAATTTGAAAGATATTACCGCCCCGAAACTCGATTATTATTCAACCAAACGCGAAGTGATCCTGAAAAAAATGCAGGAAGACCTTTTGTTTGCCGAAAAATGGTTAAAGGATAATGTAGACCGTGGAGATGTAACTAGAGGTGCCTGTAGCCATTTATTAACCAAAGTAAACCTTGCACTTGGCGATTTTGATGCAGCCATTACCTCTGCCAATAATGTAATCAACAGCGGAACCTACAGTTTAATGCGGAACCGTTTCGGAAGTACTGCTAGCGACGCCACTAAAAACGTAGTTTGGGATTTGCACCGTATGGACAACAAGGCCATTCCTGCTAACCGTGAGGCACTTTTTTTAACCATTGACAGAGAAACCCTTGCCGGAGCTACCGATCTGGGATCGCAGGTAATGCGTAACTGTGTTCCGGCGTGGCACTTTGCCAATTTAAAAACGCCGTCTGGCATTACACAGGCCATTGTTGATGGGGTTAATGTAGAAATACCGCTAACATTGATGTATGGAAGGGGAATTGGCCGATACCGTGGTACAGCTTACAGCACCAAAAATATCTGGACAGACAATACTGATTATCGCCATGCACCAGGAATGTGGATGAACATGACAGATCTGGTTTATAACAACCCAGCACTTAAATCGTCTACTAATCCATCCGAAAAGGCTTTATACGGAAAGCCATTGGTTGATGTAACACCTGCCAATGTAAACAACATGTTTTTAAATAAAGGATTGGATACCATCCGCCACTTTTTTGGCTGGCCACATTATAAAACCTTTATCAACTCTACAAACGCGCTTGCGGTTGATAAATACTGGACACCACCCAGAGGCACCAATACCGATTGGTATATCTTCCGTTTGGCTGAAACTTATTTGTTAAGAGCCGAAGCTTACTATTGGAAAGGAAATTTAGCCCTGGCAATGGCCGATTTAAACCAGGTACGTTCAAGGGCCAACGCAGCATTATTAACCGATGCTTCGGCAATTAACATCGGAACAATACTGGATGAAAGAGCAAGGGAACTATACTATGAGGAACCCCGTAAAACGGAGCTTACGCGAATTGCCTATATTTTTGCGCAAACAGGGAAATCGGCATATAATGGGAAAACCTATACACTTGCGGCTTTTTCTGATAACAATTTCTTTTACGACCGGATAATCGAGAAAAACGATTTTTACCGCAACAAAGTGCCAACAGTACTGGGGGTAAATTTTAAAATTTCTCCTTACCACGTGCTTTGGCCAGTTCCGGCGGCGGCACAACGTTTCAATACTGGCGGCAGAATCAATCAAAATAAAGGCTATACCGGTTACGAAAACAATGTACCTGCTTTAGATAAGATCCAATAATTTTAGAAAGTTAAATCAAAAAAAATGTCACCCTGTAGATAATTTAAGAATTTCTTGGAAATAAATTTCCTCTGAGTGTCGTCATTTCGAGCGAAGTGAAAGGCAGCCGAGAAATCTATCTTCCAATTAATAATATCCGCGTAGTCTTTGTTGGTTTAATGATGTGCTGGGGCAGTTGTTCGCTGCTCCAGCCATTTTTATCGCTTCGCCAAACGCTAACCGCTCAACACTTTGTAACGCTTAACCTCCTTTACTTATGGAAAATAAACCAGTTACATTAAAACTCATTGCCAAAGAACTTAAACTGTCTATCTCTACCGTTTCCAAATCGTTAAAAGATTATCCACGGATTAAGGAGAGTACAAAACTGCGTGTAAAAGAACTGGCAGCAAGGTTAAATTTTACCCCTGATATTTCTGCATTAAGGCTAAGGGACCGAAAATCACGTATCATAGGTATTATACTGCCTAATTTGTCTGATCACTTTTTTACCCGTAGCATTTATGGCATGGAACAATTGGCCACAGCAAATGGATACAATATTATCATTAGCCAGTCGCACGATAGTTATAAGCTGGAAGTAAGGGCGGCTGCAACCCTTTTAGGCTCAAGGGTAGACGGTTTAATCGTTGCCATTTCCAAACAGACGTCAGATTTTTTACATCTCGATCAGTTCGAGAAAATAGGAATTCCTGTTGTTTATTACACCCGAAACCCAAGTTTTAACCTTAACTGCCATAAAGTTTTGGGTAACACCCATCAAGGCTGTTATATGGCTACCGAATACCTAATTAACAGAGGACATAAAAAAGTGGCTTACCTGGGTGGCCCTAAAATGGTTAATTTTAGTCACGATCGGTTTTCAGGTTACATCAATGCCCTTAAGGATAACGATATTCCTTTTAACGCAGAACACGTGGCCTACACTGATTTTGATGATGAAAATACCCTTTTGGCCATCAAGAATCTCTTCCGCGATCCAGAAAACGGACCAACAGCATTAGTCGCTTTTAAAGAAAAACTACTCTTTGATACCATTAAATTTTTGCGGTCAATTGAACATCCTCATCACAAAAAGCTCGAATGTATCGGTTTTGGTAACGATCCGATTATTGCTTACCTCAGTTCACCTCCAATCGCATCAATAGAAGAAAACCCTGAATCGCTGGGCGAACAGGCTGTTACTTTATTGGTTAAACTCATCAATGGTGATATTGCTACCAAAGATTATAAAAAATTAATCGTGAATTGTAATCTAAAAATCCATAGTTCTGTGTAAGTAGCTGTATCATAATGTGATTGGTAGGGATGAGGCCATTCAAAATCGGTCATTATTTCAATCGTTGTAACAATGAAAAAAGCAGGTTTTGCTGTTTTTGAGATGAGGTAAGTCTGTTTGAACTTACCTTTTTGACTAAGTTAGTGTATCAGATAATTGCTAACCGAAAAAATAAAAAGTCTCCCAATTAAAACCTGCAATGCGCTATCAAGGATAGGAAATTGCCTTCGTAAAAAATCTAACCAAATTTAAATCTAAACTAAAATTAACATGAGTCAAAAAATGAATTCAACGCATTTTATTGCGTCAGTATTGCTTGTATTTTCGCTGGGTATTTACGGTTGCCAGAAAGATAAAACAGAAGAGCCTAAGCCAGAAAGCATTACTTCATCCGAAAAAATAAGCGCGGCCAGTTCAGCCGCCGTTGCCGCGGCAGTTTATCCGAGCAATATCAATACCGGTTTTACCCATGCCGATGGTGCTTATACTTATGGCGAGGCCAGTGCCGATTTTGGTGGCGCAAACCTAACAGGCTGGAACGAAAGCAGGGCTTATATTTCTGGCAACTGGGCCAGGGCAACCCTCGCCCCAAATTCAGTTTCGAACGGTTTAATCGCAGGGGCAGATATCTCAGATGGTTCGGCTTATGAAGCCACATTTAAAGTGCGTTTCCATAGTCAGTTCGATTGGAGCAGGGGAGGGAAAGTTGGCTTCGGGTTTCTCATCGGAGAAGGAAACACAGGATGTGACATTGCCAGCGATGGTAATGGCGGAAGCTTGCGTTTAATGTGGTACAATACGGGTAGCCGTGTGTTTTTTCAGCCTTATGTTTACCACAGGGATATGGCTGGTCCTTGCGGCGATACCTTCGGTAAATCTTATCCCTCTTCTGGCAGCTTGGTTAAGGGCGATACCTACACCGTTCACCTTTATGTAAAAAGCAATACCGGATCGAATAAAAATGGTCAGGTACAGGTAATCATCAATGGAACAACCGTGCTGGATCAAGCTATCCGTTGGACCACCAATGATGCTCAGCGTTTAATCAACAGGTTATCATTCCACAATTTTAGAGGCGGAAAAGATGTTGCAGTATGGGGATCTAGCCAAACCAGCTACATTTATTTTGATGATTTAGTGGTGAATAAAATCCAGTAATTTTAAAAGATTTGCTTAATAAGAGTAATCGTCATTTCAACTGTAGTGCACTACGGTCGAAATGACGATATTAAACCTGTTATAACGCATGTTTACTGCTTTACTACCTCAGTTTTAACATTTTTAAAGTTATTATCTCCTATAACGTTATCAAAAGGTACAACACTTTGCATTACCGGCGAAGGGTATCTTTTCGTATCAAATTTACCTGTCCAGTCTGCATCTTTGCTGTCGCCAATTAATATTCCTGTTGTCGCGTTCGAGATCGAATTGCCTTTAACCGTACAATTGCTTGCGGCGATATAAAAACCAATTTCTTCCTTACCTTTTGCCATGCCATACATTAGCCTGATGGCCGTTTGTATGCCCTCAATTTTATTATTGATGATCTGATGCCCGGTACCATTAACGCGGATACCACCTGTACCACCTCTAAATATATTACCCGCAATGATACAGTCATGCCCACCACGCATTACCAATTCGCCATCGTTATCTTCAAAATAGTTATTCAGGTATTTATTGCCGCTACTTTTATTGCTGATCACTTCGTTTTCTGCGTTGCAATGGATGAACTTGTTTTTTTGCACCGTGGTTTCCGGGGACTGGTTTCCCAGTAATACCGGATCTTGACCGATCTGAATGCATTCGCCACCATTGCCATTTGGCCAACTCACTTTATTTTTATCCTTAAATACATTATTTTCGATTAGTGTAAATTCTGGATAAGCATCTTTGGTAATTTTTACCTGTACATCCTGATTGTCTATGTTGGAAATAAAGCTCGAATGGACAACACTATTGTTGCGGCCATTACCTGAGATAACCACCAAGGGTGTAAATTGTGTACTTACTTTATTGCCCGAAAAACTACAGTTTGATATCTGGCAATGGTTTGATGCGCTAAATTCGATCAGTAACCCTTTTTTAGCCAATATGCAGTTTTTGAAATTGATGCCTTTAATGAGCACATAATCTCCGGAAACCTGAAATATCGGTTTTGCCACATTTCCTGAAAAAACAGCAATTCCGGGCTGCTCTGCATGGATTGAAATCGGCTTTGTTGAAGTACCTTTCGCACTTATCGTTAATGCCCAATCTGTATAATTTCCGTTTTTGATCACAACCTCATCTCCCGGGACCAAAACAGGTTCAATGGTTTTAAATTCTTGCTCAGAACTGATGTGGTAAATCTTTGCTGTTGTTTTTTGAATAAAAAGGAGCGAGAACAATATGCAGATACTTAACTTTTGAATCATCAGAGGGATATTTGGGTAATCAAACATACTAAAAGCGTACGAGTATGCTAAGTCATCCAAAAAGTATTGCTGATATTATTTTATTTGTATTTTAATTTTTACACAATTATTCTGAAAGGTGTGCATTTTTGATTTCACGGGTAGCAATTATGGATACAGTTTTAAAAGTAGACTCATATTGGCTTTTGAATAGTTTAAATTTATTATAAAAAAGCCTTATGAAAAAGAGTATATTAACAATATGTGCGTTAGCGGTAATGCTATCGGCATGTATAAAGGATCTTGGCGGGCATGTAGAATCTGTGAAAAAAAGTAAAATAGCTTTTAAAATAGGTGGGCTAAACCACAATGTTGGCGAGCCAAATGTTGGATTTCCGACAGAGCCGATTAAAAACTTTATTGTACAATTAACAATTATTGCCTATAACACGGAAGATGGGGCTGAGATCACCAGGCAAACACAAGTTTCGTCGAGCCCAACATTTGGACAAATTACCTTCGACTTGCCTAACGGAACTTATAATTTTGTGGCAATAGGATCGAATAGCGAGTTTGGTATCAATCAATTTTACGAGGCAGATAAAGATAAGCCTGTTTATTTGCACTACGCTGATGCTAATTTTCAATATTGGCAGCCAACGCAATACTTTCTGGATAAATTCTACAAGACATCAGATACATTTTTTGCGAAAAAGGTAGGAGTAACCATCAATAATAACCAAACCATGGAGATGATAATGGAAAGAATTGTGGGTTTGTTAAATGTTGTGGTAACAGATCTGCCGAATTACATTATTGATCTGCAAAATGATTACACGGCCTATAAAATTGATACCCAAACGTCTTATAATCCAATGGAAAATGATTTTGGATCAGCACTCAGGTATAGTCAAAATGGACCCATTAGTTTCTACATTATCAGAACACACGTTCCCGTTGGCTTACGGATCAGGTATGGCAGTACAGAAAAATATATTGAAGTAACCGTGCCTAAAAACAAACGCACCACCTTAACCGGGCAATTTGCAACAATGACATTTACTTCCTCGGTAGAATAATATATTGATCCATGGTTATTAGCTGTCCTAATTACAGGTTCAGTTTTGTCGTTTATATATATATCCTAATGCTTTGTAGATTGAATAATATGCAGTATTAAATTTCCTGATCAAAAAAATAAAGAGCCCGAATGGGCTTTTTTAATTTATTAGGCTTATTTTTGCGGCAATTATAGAACCACATAGGCGATCTGATAATGCCTATGCACCTCGACAATCATTAGAAAACAAATATTTTATCAATGACAAACGACAAAAAAGAAATATTCGAAAGCGTAGCACAACGTTTAAAAATTGAAGGTTTTAATGTAGTAAACCGCGATGAAACCCGTCCATGGGGTGGTTTCTTTGTAATAGACGAAGCACAGGCACAACAATTTGCTGATACTTATTTTGATGGTTTAAATGTTGAAGACCTTAAAATTGGTGGTAAATTAAGTCCTAAAATTTTAATCGTTGCACCAAATACACGTCTTTCATGGCAATATCATCACCGTAGAGCAGAAATCTGGCAGGTAGTAACCGGTACTGTTGGTATTAAAACCAGCCAGACTGACGAAGAAGGTGAAGTGAAAAAATATGCACCAAAAGACCAGATCAAATTACAGCAAGGCGAACGCCACCGTTTAATCGGTTTGGAAGATTGGGGTGTTGTAGCAGAAATTTGGCAACATACTGATGCTTCGAACCCATCAGATGAAAGCGATATCGTTCGTGTTCAAGACGATTTCGGTAGATAATAAATAATTTAAATGGAATCCTGTTCTATCACATTTGGAACAGGATTCTTTTGTCTAAACGCTTAATTTAAAGCGGTTTTCTATACGCTCAGAAACTAAACGCCCTCAAATTTCGTTTATAAAGCATACACATCATACATGATCATCCTTATCTTTTTTCTTTGCCATTGGTTTTTATCCTTATTTAGCCAAACCTTTTTCCTTCACCGTTACTCATCGCACAAGATGTTTAAGATGGAGCTTTTCTGGGAGCGGTTTTTCTACCTGGTACTACTGATTTCGCAGGGTTCGTCATTTTTAAACCCGCGTGCGTATGCCATTCTGCACAGGATGCACCATGCTTATAGCGACACTGAGAAAGATCCGCATTCACCACATTTTTTCAAGGATGTTTTCGGGATGATGATCGCGACAAAGAACATGTACATGAATTATCTGCAATTCAAAATACAACCGGAGCCAGCATTTCAGGGTAACTATCCAGAATGGCCGATTGTGGATAAGATCGGAAATTCATGGGCCTGGAGAATTGCATGCGGCTTGTTTTACATCGGTTTTTATATCGCTTTTGCCAATCACTGGTGGTTGTTTATTTTATTGCCGATTCACTTTTTAATGGGCCCTTTACATGGTGCGATTGTAAACTGGTGCGGTCATAAATATGGCTACTCTAATCATGATAACGACGACCATAGTAAAAACTCATTACCTTGGGATTTCTTGTTAATGGGTGAGCTTTTTCAAAACAATCACCACAAGAAACCAAATAGCCCTAACTTCGCAAGTAAATGGTGGGAGTTTGATCCAACCTATCCGGTAATGAAAGTATTGCATTGGATGAGGATTATTAAAATTAGAAAAGTTTAAGGTTTGAGGCGAAAGCTGAAAGACTAAAGCAAAAACCAAATCATAGCAAATAACATTCCGAATAATTCGTCGCCCAGAGTGTAGTCTAAAGAAACCACACTGTTCTATACTCTGTGTTTTCACAGACCATTTAATTTAAAATCATATCGGTTTCTTGCGCAGCCCTGGTTGCTTTTTTTTGTTTCCTGCACTGTTTTGTGTTGGCTAAACCTGACAGCAGCGGGCACGGAACCCAATATTTCATCGAGTGAAGTAAAGCGAATGGCAGGACTGTTGCCACCGAAACGAGCAGGAACCTGCTTTCCATATCATTAAAATAGTTGATCATTTCTTTTCGCCATGGAAACACGGAAATCTCGGATTGCTAGTGACCCAAAATATATTAGGTGCTATCTGCAGCGCGCTAATCATTTAATCGGAGTTTGTCACCCTGAGCGCAGTCGAAGGGCAATAATGCTTAAGTGTACTAAAATCTTTTTTACTTACCTTACCGTATATAGGATAAACTGTTTATAAAAACGAAATTCCCATTCTATGATCAACTTCCTTAAAATTGTTTTCTCTGCATTGCTTGTTTTTATGTGTTATAAGGTGATTAGCACTTCTTTAGAAAGTAACCTGTTTGAGCAATGGGATTTTCTGGGCAGCATCCCCTGGATGCGTGCTACATTGTGGGATTTCTACGCTAACATCTTCATTATTACCTTGTGGATGTTTTACAAAGAAAAAAGCATTATTCTTAAAATCTCTATTACAATTTTGTTCGTATGTTTAGGTAGCATAGCAACCTTGGCGTATGTTTTAGTTTATTTGTTCAAACTAAAAGATGGCGAAGGTGTTAAAGAATTGCTGGTAAAAAGGTAGAAGGCAAAAGGTGTAAGGCTGAAGGTAAAATCTAAAGCGGAATACATTTCCTTAAACCTTACGCCCTAAACCCTAAACCTTTTATGGATTACAAACATCTATTCTTCATCGCCCTCATTTCATTAATTGCCTGCTGTTTTATTATGGCCATGGTTTGGCTCTGGGCGAAGAAAATTAAAAACGCCGGCGTGGTTGATGTTTTTTGGGCATTAAACTTCCCAGTAATTACGCTGATTACTTTCTTTCTATCGGACGGTTTTGACCCCCGAAAAATTTTAATCTGCGGTATGTTTTTGTTGGCTGAACTGAGGTTGGGCATTCATTTGTGGCAACGCGTTATGGGTCATTTAGATGAAGAAGAAGGAAGATACGAGCAACTCCGTAAAGAATGGGGTGATAAAGCCGATCGAAATTTCTTTGTGTTTTTTCAATTTCAGGCCATATCCAACGTTATTCTGGCTATTCCTTTTTTTATCATTACTGCAAATACATCGCAAGGGATCTCTATTTTAGAATTTGTTGGTTCAGTTGTATGGGTAATTGCTTTTTTTGGGGAGATGATAGCCGACAGGCAGCTCGCTGCATTTAAGAAGGATCCCAATAATAGGGGGAGAGTTTGCGATACCGGATTATGGAATTATAGCCGCCACCCCAACTATTTCTTCGAATGGCTAACGTGGATGGCCTATTTTATTTTTGCACTAGCTTCTCCCTGGGGTATCTTAGCCATTATTAGTCCTGCTATTATTTTATACTTATTAACCAAAGTTACCGGCGTTCCGAACAATGAAGAGCAAAATTTACGGAGCAAACCTGTGGCTTATAAAAAATATCAACAAACAACAAGTGCGTTTTTCCCCTGGTTTAAAAAGAAATAGTTATAACACTAGCTATTTGAAAGGTGAGCCCTTTAAAACCTAATTAATTTTCCAAAATCATTAATATAAATAAATAATCAATCCGCTGATAAGCGTTTTGCGTATAAATAATAACAGCGGACCTCCTACTACGGAATTCCAACCATCAAACTCCAAACTACATGTGGTACGATAAACTTTTAGAAAACGACAAACTTCCGGATACCGCTTTGCGTATCGGCATTAGAAAACTATGTAAACAACGTTTAGACGACGAAACGTTGGGTGATGAAGAATTACAGCAAGAAAAATTTATGGATCTGGTTGCGGAGCTGAAACAATCGCCAATTGCGGTAAACACAGCCGATGCCAATGAGCAGCATTATGAATTACCAACCGAATTTTTTCAGTATTGCCTGGGCAAAAACCTGAAATATAGCAGTGGTTATTGGAAACCAGGTGTTAAGGATATCGATACTTCGGAGGATGATATGTTGGCTTTAACCTGCAAAAGAGCCGATTTACAGCGTGGGCAGAATGTTTTGGAACTGGGTTGTGGATGGGGATCTCTCTCGCTTTATATGTCGGCAAAGTTTCCCGAAAGTACCTTTACCGTGGTGTCTAACTCTGCAACGCAAAAGGTTTTTATCGATGAAACA
>Ga0308165_1004950_pt1 | contig 12739 bp, 9 predicted proteins | sample PhyWR2_FD_201032 | JGI IMG/M metagenome (GOLD analysis project Ga0308165, IMG submission 201032) | Phyllosphere microbial communities from UC Gill Tract Community Farm, Albany, California, United States - DLSLW.R2 | ecosystem: Host-associated > Plants > Phyllosphere > Unclassified | place: USA...
ATTTTTAAAAATAAGTAATTACTAAGGTTTTTTTTAAAAGCTGTAAATACAGAACTGATCAATCTGTATTGGAATATTGGCGAGTTAACAACAAATAAAGCCATTCTGTCAAGAATGGCTTTATACGTTTTATACCATCCTTACGGTTTACCGTATCCGTTACTCAAACCAATCCATTATTTTCGGGCTTTTAAAACAGTATTCATCATACACCATGATCGTTACCAGTACCCATACCATCGAAGGGAGAGAAGTCCAGCGTTATTTTGATCCCATTTCAGCAACAGCTGTTATTGGAGCCAATGCTTTGAGTGAGATCGGAGCCAGTTTCGTGGACTTTTTCGGTGGGCGCTCCCGCAATTATGAAAACAAACTACAGGAGCTATATAAGAGCGTAGTGGAGTCTTTAAAGCAAAATGCACGTAGCTATAGGGCAGATGCCGTTATAGGCTTCAGCGTCAATATTGATGAGATCTCGGGCAAAGGAACGCAAATGTTCATGATCACCGCTATCGGTACTCCTGTATTGCTCAATGAAATTAAACATATTCAAGCAGAAGCGGTAGGTGGAGATATCGATGGATCAGTTATTAAGAACAAAGTCAAAGCAAGCTTGATCATAGAACGTTATACCGGTATCTATACCATGGACAATGCTACAGCCGAGTTTATAGCCACATCCCGATTGACCGAATTTGTACCCCTGCTATTCAAAGCAATGAATGAAACCGGGGAGGATCAAGTATTTATAGACCGTCAAGCCACGCTCTTCCGTTATTTTGATTTCCTGGACAAAGATCAAGCTATAGCCATACTCTATGGACAGTTGCTGTCGGATGATTTAACCCGTGCGCAGTTTAAGATCATTTGCAAAGCTATCAGCAGTTCCAATCTGATCGATTACGATCAGGTGGCGAAACTGTTAGCAGGATCTTTATTGGCAAAAAAGGCAGTATTGAAGGTACTTACCTTAGACAAAGACTGGTATTCGGCTCAAGATATTGCCTATCTATATACATGGAGAGGACAGGGCTTGGTAAAGCTATTTCTAGAAGTAGTCATCGTTAAAAAATCAAAGGGTATGTTTTCATCATGCAAAGAAGTCTGGGAATGTTTATGTGGACATAGCAATAAGCTGGATGCTACGGCATGTAGCTCTTGTACAAAAGATAAACGAGGCTTCGGTGCTGAAGAATTTAAACCTGAAGCTGTGTAGAAACTGATTAATCATCCTTATCCGTATCGGTGCATTTCGCAGTTTCGGGAGTAGCAAGAAAAAACTGCTGTGGGAAGCACATCTCCTATTGAACAAGCATACAATAGTAAGCCCAAGTGCCGAACTGTTTGAATCCAATAGTCGCAAACCCTTTTTGCCACCTTTGGATAGTCATATCCTGGAGGACTATTATGATGATATGGAGCTTATCGGTTTCTGTGTCAGCGGTACACTGTTTGATCTCGCCCGGAGCGATTTCAGGGGCGATGTGCAGAGCCGAGAACTGCTGGGTCAGTTGGTAAGACGGTACGTATGGTAGGCGATTTTGTGTCCGAAAAGTTTGTGAAGACAAAGCGTGGCGAGCTGATGAAATTCGGCACCTTCCTCGATATCGAAGGCAAGTTTGTCGATACCGTACATTTTCCACCCACGTTGGCACAATATCCTTTACGGCGAGCCGGCATTTATCTTATCGAAGGGAAGGTCGTGCAGGAGTTTGGTTGTCCGTCACTGGAAGTGATCCGCTGTGCAAATATACCCCTTAAGCCTGATCCACGGAGTATATAGCCGTAAATGCCGTAGAATTTCTACTGATATTCTTTATATTAGTATCAACACGTGATACCGTTATGCTATACAATCCATTTGAATAAACCCTCCGTAGTACCTTTCAGGAATTTCTGGAACAGGGCTATCGCGATTTTGTACTGCAGCGGTTTAGTGGACGAACATCAGTACGGTTAACGGTTTAAAGTTATTACTATTTTGTATAGCAGAAAAAACATGGGCAAAATACACATGCTTGCATTAACCAATTAGTTTATAAGAGTCTACCTTCTATAATTTCTTTTTTATAGCTTTCAAAACGGCAAAGCACTCGTGAATACCAATAAAATAAAACACGCATGAAAATCCAGCTGTGTTTTATCTTTACTTTCCGAATAAAATTAGAATATCGCAATTATTCATTATTAATTTTTATTAATGATAAACTTTAATTTACATCCCCGGAGGGAGGCTGATTTTTATCTGTAAGCATATATTTTAAATTGTCAAAAATTCGTTCAATTAATCGTCTATCTTTAGTTATGATTTCTGCAGTTCCTTTTAATTCATATTTAAAATTTAGCGTTTTACCATAATTAGTTTTTAAGCCATCGGGCAGTTCTACTTGAATGAGATAACTTTCAATACTTCCCTGAGCAGTTTCTTGGGTGTTTGTTACTAATGAAATATCATTTACGATTCCTTTTATCGAGCCATATTCGTTATATGGATAATTATCTAATTTAATTACTACATTTTGATTTTGAGCTATCTTTCCAGCCCCTGAATTGGGCAGGAATATTTGAGCTATTATTTTATTATTAGCTGGAACAATTGAAAAAATTGGTTCTCCAGCTTTAACATAAATATTGTCGTTCCAAAAATTAAGGTATTGTAAAGTCCCTGTTTGAGGACTTTTGAAAATATAGCTTTCTTCAAATGATTTTAAAGCCATTGAGAATTCGTGATACGATGAATTTAAATTTAATAAAAGTCATTTTTCTATTTCTTCTTTTTTAATCTGTGTTTCAGTTATTGCATTTTGTGTTCTAAAAAGTTCTAACATAATTTGCGATGCTTCATTTTTATTGTTCACAACACTGTATGCAGCATTTAGATAGCTTATTTTATTTCTTTCAAATTCTGCTGTACTGATCACTTTTTTCTGTAAAAGAATAAAATCACGGTCTGCAAATTTGTTAATGTAATTGATGCTTCTATTGGACAGCTCTGCTTTCTGCTTTGTTGTGGTTAAAATATTATTTTGCTCGTGCAATAATTCTCGATAAGTATTCAATTGATGATCAAAAGTTCGATTTTGATGATAATTTTTAAATTGTTGTAAGGCATCTAAAAATGTGTAATATTTATTGTTAATGATGCCAAGGTATACTCTGTTTGGTAAAGGTTCCAGATCCATCAATAAATTGCTATTGCTCACATTGATTTGTTCAATAAGTGCTTTTATCTGCAATACATCATTCATTTGTGCAGGATTATCGATGTAGGCAATGATTTCATCTTTATAAACATGTTGCTGATTTTTTTTAACCAAAATAATCTTTCCCGAATTTGGACTTATAATTTTGATAGCAGGATTTTTTGTATTTATTGAGACGGTGCCCGTCTGTACATCGGGGTAGGATATGAGGAAACCAAACAGTAATAACAATAAGATGCTCAACATTACAATAACAGTAATTTGAATACCAAATTTTTTGGGCATCCTATTAATAATATGATCAACTTCTTCTGCCTTTTTTATTTTATTAATATCTTTCATTAGTTTAAATTGGATTGGGAATTAATTAAATCATAATAATGGCCTTGTTTATCCATCATTAATTTATGGTTACCCACTTCTATGATCTTTCCATCTTTCATTACGACGATCTGATCTGCTTTTCTTATGGTACTCAGGCGATGTGCGATAACCACGACCGTTTTATCTTTAAAAATCTTATCTAACGATTCAACTATTTTTTTCTCATTTAATGTATCCAATGAATTTGTAGCTTCGTCCAGGAATAGGTAGTCCGGATTTTTATATATTGCTCTGGCAATAAGTATTCGTTGTTTTTGACCACCGCTTAATCCTCTGCCTTGTTCACCCATCATTGTTTTGTATCCTTTGGGCATATCTTCAATCTCTTGACGAATATTGGCAATTTCGATCGCTATTTTAAACCTTTCAAAATCAAGTTCCTCATCATTAAGTACCACATTATTAATAACCGTGTCATTAAATATTTTGCCATCCTGCAGTACAACCCCACATTTAGACCGCCAGTAGCTTAGCGGTATATTTTTTACGTTCAATGGACCGATACAGATTTCACCATGACTTAGGCCATATAACCTTAAGATTAATTTCATTAAAGTCGTTTTTCCACTTCCGCTATCTCCAACAATTGCTGTTATCTTTCCAAACGGAATAGTTAAATTAACACCTTTAACGCTATATGGATGTTTTGGCGCATATTGGAAATAAACATTTTTCAATATAATACTTCGGTCTTGAGGCAGCACTGCATCATTGAATTCCTGAATCTGTTCCTCATCTTCCAGTGCGTGAATTTCATTTATTCTAGCAAATGATATTTTAGCAGATTGAGCGGTTGTTATAAATTGGATAAATTGCTGAATAGGCGAATTCAGCATACCGATAATTATCTGTGTAGAGATCATAATTCCAAAACTCATTTCACCATTAATTACAGCTTTTGCACATATGATGGTAATAATGATATTTTTTAGATTATCAATAAATTGACCACCCAGATTTTGATAATTTGTTATAGAATGAAGTTTCAAATTAACTTTGTAAAGGCGGGCTTGCAAATTCTCCCATTTCCATCTTTTTTCAGTTTCATAATTATTAATTTTAATATCCTGCATTCCTGAGATGGTTTCTACCCAATAACTTTGATCTTTCGCCATCAGACTAAAGTAATTTGTGTCCAGTCTTCTTCGAATGGCTAGAAAAGCCATTACCCATATGAGGTATACTACGCTTCCTGCAATAAATACCCAAAAAATAAAACTGTTGTAAATCGCTAATATAACGGCAAAGACTAAAAATGTCATCCCTGAAAATAATAAGTTCAGAGAACTGCCCATTATAAAATCCTTTATTCTTTGATGATCCTGTGCCCTCTGTAATATATCTCCAATTGTTTTATTCTCAAAAAATGACATGGGCAACTTCATTAATTTGAGGAGATAGTCAGATATTAAAGATATATTTATTCTGCTAGTTAGATGCAGTATTATCCAATCTCTAACGGCATTTGAAAAAGTAGTAGCCAATAGAATAGCAATGTTTGCAATAAGCATAATGTTCACAAAATTCATATTTTGCGTGCTTACGCCCACATCGATGATAGATCTGGTAATAAATGGAACAATTGCTTGTAAACTAGTCACAAACAACATGACGATCAGTAAGTTTACCATACTGGTTTTGTATGGTTTAAAATAACTAAATATGGAATTAAATTTTTTATGTTTTACATGGCTATCGTCATGATTGATTTCTGAAAAATTAATATCTGGATCAAAACCAACTAAAACTCCCTTCTTCGAATTTTCTTTTATCCATTTTTTAACAAATAATTTAGTAGGAAATTTTACAAGACCTTGTGCAGGATCAGAAACATAGATATAATTTTTTGTGGTTTTATATACGACCATAAAATGTGAATCATTCCAATGTATGACTACAGGTAGAGGAATGTCGTTTTGAAGTTGGTTTAGCGTGCATTTAACAGCCCGGGATTTAAGACCTATTTTTTCTGCAGCATAAATCAAATTGAGAATTGAAATACCCTCTTTGGTTTTTCCACATAATTCTCTTAGAAAGTGTAAGGTGTAGAATCTGCCATAGTGCTTGGCTATTATTTTTAGACAGGTAGGACCACAGTCCATCTTATCTTACTGAATCTCTGTTGGGAATTTGTTAAACATTTCCCGAATATCACACTATCTCTTTAACTGAATATTAATTTTCCGTTAAGCAATCTATTTCCCTGTGTATTTGATAAAAATGTTGCTTAATTTTCATCATTAATTATAGTGTGTTAAATTTTTATCTTCTCTAGAGATGGTTTTTTTTAATTAATCTTATGTCATATATAAAGAAGTATGTTATCATCTTAGCTGGTGGAGTTGGAAGCAGGTATGGAGCTGTCTTAAGTAAGCAATTTCATAAGATTAACGGCTGCCCCATAATTGTGAAAACTTTATGCAAATTTTTAAAATTATTCCCTCCACAAAGTTTGCGGTAGTAATCAATCCTGATCATCAGTTGGAATGGTCACAGATAAAAAGTGAGTATCCTTTTATAGCTGATATACCCATTGTTTATGGAGGAGCTCAACGATATTATTCTGTTAAAAATGCGTTGGAGACTATCGATTCAAAAGAGCATGATCTCATAGGAGTGCATGATGGTGTACGACCATTTGTGTCCTATGAAACAATTTCCAATACTTTTCAAACTGCAGAGCGACTGGGAAACGCAGTTCCTTATTTTGATGCTGTTAATACAATACGAATAGAAAAAGGTATAGTTAACGAAGCCCTCAATAGAGCTGAGATAAAAATTGTGCAAAATCCGCAAGTTTTTAGGTCAGATATTATAAAGGATGCTTATAAGTTGCCATATTCCCCAGTTTTTCTAGATGACGCCACTATTGTAGAAAAAGCAGGCTATAAGATTCAATTGTGCCACGGTAATTATGAAAATATAAAAATTACCCATCCACAAGATATCTATATAGGGCAGGGATTAGAGAATTTTTTAATTGATTTAGAAGCTACATCAAATGGATACTTATACAGTAACGCGTGAATTGACCTATTATAAAAACAGTGATAAAAAAGAAGAGAAAACTAGTCAAGTACTTCTAGAAGTAGGTCAAGATTTCAAGGATCTATATGGTATAGCAATATCTCCATTTGAAATAACCTGGTTTAATACTCATTTTGCCATCTGGCAAGATTTTCTTGATCATTCAAGAGAAGAATTTTGTTTGATTACTTCAGTAGATGTTGTCTGGAACAGCACGGTAGACATTATGGAAAGTATATTAGTGGAATGCGATATTCTTTTCCATGTTTTTTTTCCATATGATCTCATTAATGCTAACTGTAAGATCAGCCCGTCTGTAGCACTTAGCCGATTTGGGTTTTTCTGGGGGAGTGATGCGTATTTTATATCAAGAAAAACGGTAAGCGATCTGCTCGTTACATGTCAGAAAATATACTTTCCACTAGATGAGCAACTTTTGGATTTTGGGATCAACAAAAGTATTCGCTTTATCTGTTCGGATACCAACTGGATAGATTATGATTTTTCAACATCTCCAAGCTATTTGTCAAGGAGATCAAGTATTCTGGATTTTCTGTCAAATTATTCGGCATGGACTGAAGATGAGTTGATTGAAGTTCGAAAAATTCTACATTATATTTCCGAAGTAGCAACTAATTTAGATGTGAAAATATTTTTACATGCGGGCACCTTGTTGGGTTCAATACGACATGGCGGAATAATGGCTTGGGATGATGACGTGGATCTGATGGTCATGGATGTAGACGTTAAATCATTAATCGAAAAAATAAAAAAAGATGGTATTTATGAGGTAATGGAGTGGACCTGGAAAAAGACAGGACAGGTCTATTATAAAGTATGGAAACCAGGAGGATATAAGGTTGAAGGTTACGCTTATACATTTCCATTTGTAGATATCTGGTGGGCTCAGGAAGTCGGAAACGAGGTTCAAACCAATGATGGTTACACCTTTAGAAAAGAAAGCTACTTTCCTCTGAAAGAGATCCAATTCGAAGGCTGTAAATTTTATCATCCACATATTTCGACAGATATATTGAACAAGATGTATTTAGGATGGGAAAGTGCTATTAAAATATTTTCATGGTCACATAAATATAAAAATCATTCCGTAAAACAGGTTACAATTCCAATTGAGACCAATAGTAACGGACATATTGTAGGATTTAAATAGATTAATAAAAATAATGAAAAGGAAAACAAATTTACACTTTTTTGATATTTCAAGTAATATCGAAGAACTACCTGAAAATGAACTTTTTGAATTTAAAGGTGGCTATAGTGATGGCACTATTGATGGCGGAGATCTGGAGGAGGTTGAAATTACTCCTCCAGATCGCGATGAACCTGAAGATGATTGGGGAACAGATGATCCTTGGGATGATCAGGAAGATCCTTGGGATGAACCTGAAGATGATTGGGAAGATCATGGCGGGGGAGGAGACAATAATGAAGAAGAAGAGCAGGATGAATGTACATGTTCTCAAGGTATTGTAGGTCAGGGTTCAGGATTATTAATGGACTCTACAGGTGTAGAAAAGAATTTATCTGCGGCGATCACTGCAGATTTCAACAATCCCGATACAAATCAGTCTTTTAAAAATACATTGAATGGTATCCAAACTATTTTAAATCGGATTGGAAACAGTAATTTCAATTTAGTTATCGAGTTTGGTGATGCCAAAGGTTCCGATGGCCTGACAAGCCTGCAAGACAATAAAAATCTGATAGTGACTTTGGACAGATCAAAATTAGTATATGAAAATGATACTTTTGTACCTGGAACCAATATTGTTATGAATAAGCAAGGAGAGTTAAATAACGCCTTAGTAAATAATGTTTTGGTTCACGAGCTTAAGCATGTAGAGCAATTTTTAGATGGCAGAATAGGATTTGAGTCCTTTGATAATGAAAAACTTTTAAATTATGGTGTTGAAGATGAGGTGGAAGCTTTTTCATTCGCAGAAAGTTATTCATCTTTTGGAGGTTCTACAGAACATATAACGAGTGATTGTGTAAAAAATCAAGAAATTAAGGTCACTAAAGATGATGTTGAAACAACTTATAAACCATATGAAACCCTAGGAAATGGAGGTAACTGTCCAGTGCACGGTGTTTCATCAAATCCAAATTAAATATGCAAAAAATAAAATATTGTTTTCTGACTACAGTACTGTCATTACTGCTTATGTCAAGTTATGCCCAGGCAGATAAAAAGATATCCATATTACAAGATCTTGTAAAGCGCACACATCAAACTATTCGGGATGTGGCAACAAAATCTGGAGTACCATATACGGCTTCGGCGACTTGGGTAGACGATGTTTACATTGAAAAAGGTGACTCCTTGGTTGCAGTTCCATTTGATAGCCTAACTTCCCCCCGTTGGAATTACTTAGAATATGATATTAAGATCGTCTTTGATAAATTTACTAACAACCGGACAAGACATCTACAGGGAATCATTGTTTTGGAGCGTATAGATTCCATTAGAGAAGAGAAACTTCGAAAAAGGATGTTGGAGGACCTAAAAGCTAAGCAAGAAAAGCTCCAATAAGTTAAGCATTTCCTGTATTGAGTGTACTATCAGTAATTATCTAAAGTTACTGACTGATAGTAAATGAGAAGACCATTAAATTAATTTAAGTTTCGCAGAGCCCTTCGGGGCTCTTTGATATTTTGAGGCAGTAGAGTTGGAACTGCTGAAGAAGAGATTGGCCGATTAATATGTGGTGATTGGATATTTTTCTTCTCATCCTAGAAGTTTTTAAAAAAAAGAGAACATTGACGCTTGACTTCTGGAAATTGACTAGGCAGCTGTTCAAGAATCAGAATTATGATCTAAAAAACTCCTTAACTTATCTTCGGATTTTATTTCTAGCTGCAACCGAAGTGCACATCAGATTTCCTCCATCAATTGATAATTAAAAAGTTGAGGATAATTTTTAGTGAGTTCAGATTTCCAATTATGCATTTGGAAATCATCATTTCTGATTCTACCATCTGGGTCCATCAAAACATACCTGGGGATCCCGTTAAACTTAAATAGTTCGCGCAATGCCATATACTCATCTGCAGATACTCTATATGATTCAGACATATCATTTTCAACAATATAATTCTTATAAAAATCCACATCTGGTGTACCCACATTATCCGTTACGAAGACAAATACCAAATTCTTATTATCCTTGAATTTTAACCGTTTTTCCTTCATTGATTCTATGCCTTGGCGACACGGTCCACACCATTGTGCCCAAAAGTCGACGATCACGACCTTACCACGATATTTATCTGTCATCTTGGTAAAGAGAGCACCAGCAGGAGTATTTGGTAATAAATAGCCGTCTTTGGATATTTTTACACGCTCCGCCAATTTAAGTGCTTCATTTTTTAAATCTTTATTCGTTAATACTGTTAACAGATCACCTGTTAAATTTGTAATCTTTATGGTATCTGTAGCATAATCTAAATTAGACTTCAAGGTTCGTAATTTAGCAACTTCTGTAACTAAGGTATTGTCTATTGTCGGATTAAACTTTTTGTTTGCCGAATCCAACACCAAGTATAGGTTGCCTTTAAACTGACGATTCAAGGCATCATAATATTCTTGCTTACGAAAAAGTGGTGAAAATTCGAAAAGATTGATAAAACTTGAAAATTCATTTGGTACCAACAAAGCAAAATCGTTTAGGTCTAATCGAGCCATAAAATTAAAATAATCGGTCGGAAGAGGTTCTTTAAGAAAGGAATTTTTAGGATCTTCCCTTAAAAGACTTTTTTTTGTCATTTGGAGATCCATTAATTGTGTCGCATAGTAAAGTGCAATATCTGTATGGATCAGATTTTTTAATTTGGGTGAAAATCCGGATTTCCTAAAACGTACGTCTACTTCATTTTGCACCGAATCCCAAGCAGAAATAATTTGCATTTTGCCTTGTGAAATAGGTTGTTCTTTTAATATCTTTTCCAGATTCTGGTAGAAGGCCCGAGGATTCTTTCCCCAAGCAAAATCTTTTAATTGTTGGTTTTCGACAGCAAGAGGTCCCTCAAAACCTATTAATTCTAGGTTTTGATCTTGAGTAACTTTGAATCGCAAAGCTAACGTTTGCCCAGGTTCAATATAAAATGTAAACCTGTCATTTCTATATTTTATATAGGAAATTTCAGGATGTGTCACAGGGTAGCTCGCTTCAAAACGACCATCAGGAAAGATCTGAACGGTTGTTGGATAATCTTCCCAAGTCAGCTGATTGCTACTATATATTATGCCACTTGTAAATTCCGATTTAGGATTATAACCCTCAATAAATCCAATTAGTCTTACGGTATCAAATTGGAAGAAATTGTCCTTATAACTTACTTTATTTGTTTTTACTTTAGCCTTTGCTAGTTCTTTTAATATCCAGCTGTTCGGATCGGGTTCAGCTGATTGGTTTAGTGACATCTGTGCAGTAGCACAATACAAAGAGAATAAGGGAAAAAAAAGGCACAATAAATATTTCATAATTTCAGGTTATCGGTGACAATAAAGTTAAATAATTTAAACTAAAAAAGGAATATAAAATCGATGTTATTATTTCTCTTTCCAATATATGAAATACACCATAATATTGTTATTAGCGGTCAGTAACGTCCAAATAAAATTATATGATCAAAGAGCATAGTTGCTTGTGCACTCAGGAATTTAGATCATTTAGCGAAGCTCTAAGTCAATAATATTATATTTCATTTATTAAGATAATGATATTAATGTCTTCATCGTATTTTTAAATACCATAATTTAGAAATCAATGATAAAGAGATTACGGTAACTGCTTTATAAATATTGCAAATTTAAGACTGGAGAAAAAAGTACCAATACCATAGAGGGGAGAGAAGTCCTGCGTTATTTTGATCTCATTTCAGTAACAGCTGTTATTGGAGCCAATGCTTTGAGTGAAATAGGAGCCAGCTTCGTAGCGTTTGCTTCGCAGATCCCTTCGGGATTTTTCGGTGGGCGCTACCGCAATTATGAAAACAAATGACAAGAGCTATATAAGAGCGTAGTATATGCCATCACTATTAAGTAGTACATATATCCTAATTTTTGATTCTTTAGGTCCACGATCTATAGTAGCTGGAAGCCAGTTTACATTATTCGATCTTTACAACTCCCTACGTTGAGATTATCGATTATAACCACAGGTAAATACTTTTAAAGCGCCATTTTGGACTTGTGCAAAAATTTCAATATAGCTTTTCACAACTCGACCTCCTAGTATCCTTGGCTGCCATACAGATCCAGACTGCTGTAGTGAACGAAGTATTTGGTTGCCTACTTTGTCATTACCCATTAACATTTGCATATTGTTTATATATCCTTTCTGATCAACTATACCTTTAAAAAGATAATGAGTTTCTTTATTTATATTTCTAATGCCAGGAATATCCTTATTTAAATTTTCTTCTAAGACAGCGTTACCCTTTTTGTAACTAGCATTGAATCCTTCATAAGGGATACTGGAAAGTTCACGTTGAACTTTTGTTCCTTTATGCAACCATTCTGTTAGCATGTATTTTAGACTATCTTTTGTCAGTATTGCAGTTATTGTGTAGTTTATAAGTTCATTTTTTTCATCATATTTTTCATCAATTATTTTTAAGTTATATATTGGATAATCTGGTATTTTTAAATTGGGATAGTCTCTTTTTAAAAGGAATAAATCACCTGGAAATTTTAAATAGAAGTAGGATTTTCTATTTTGTCCGGCTTTCTTATTTTCATATTTAAAAAAAAGTTCTATAGGTTCATTTTTGTCGTAGTTAATAATTAAACTATCTAAATCTTGATTTTTTTCAAAATAATCTGAGTGACAATTATTTAATCCGTTAATAGTCAGATCATTTAGTCTGTGAGATTGAGCAATACAAAAGTTACCATTTAGAAATGTAATGGTAAGTGGTAAAAACAAAAATATTTTCATTCTATATATTATTTTCGGTTAGTCATATATTAAAAGTTATATTGTGTAATACACAATATCGTAGGAATAAAGATTTGTATCATCACCAGCTGAAAAATGATTTTCCGTAAAAGCAGTGAATGATACGTTGTCTTGAATACTAGCATTATCCGTTTTTTATGA
>Ga0308165_1004953_pt1 | contig 12734 bp, 14 predicted proteins | sample PhyWR2_FD_201032 | JGI IMG/M metagenome (GOLD analysis project Ga0308165, IMG submission 201032) | Phyllosphere microbial communities from UC Gill Tract Community Farm, Albany, California, United States - DLSLW.R2 | ecosystem: Host-associated > Plants > Phyllosphere > Unclassified | place: USA...
TCCGGCGGTACGTCGCGACTTCGAACGATTTTTCAATCGTCTGATCCCACAAGGCACAGACGGCTATGAGCATAACGACGAAGGCCTGGACGACCTCCCGGCGCACTTCAAGGCCAGCGTACTTGGCTGTCAGCTCAGTTTGCCGATTTCGGCAGGCCGGTTGGCGCTGGGGACATGGCAAGGCGTTTATCTGGGCGAGCACCGTGATCATGGCGGTGCTCGTAAAGTCCTCGCCACCTTGTACGGTGAAGGGGCATAAACCGCTGGTCACCAGCGGTTACTGAATTTTTCTGGCAGCCATCGACAGACGGCTAAGCTGGACTATAACTAACCTGCTTTTCGCAAGTCATGAGGTAGAACATGAGCGACGATGATCTGGAAAACGACGACCTCGAAGTAGGCGACGACGACGAAACCGAAGAAGGTTTGGAAGCAGCGGCCGAAGACGTCGCTGAAGACGACGGCGGTGACGTGCCGGCTCCGACCGCCAAAGGCAAAGCCAAGGCTGCGGTGTCGGTCGATGAACTGCCGAGCGTGGAAGCCAAGAACAAGGAGCGCGATGCCTTGGCCAAGGCCATGGAAGAGTTCCTTGCCAGGGGTGGCAGGGTGCAGGAAGTGGAGGCCAATGTGGTCGCCGATCCGCCCAAGAAGCCTGACAACAAGTACGGCAGCCGGCCTATCTGAGCCGCTCCCCTTGCTTGCTGAAAAAGCCCGCCGTCGCTGCGGGCTTTTTCATGGGCGAACAGAAAACTCATTGTGTAGGAGATACCTGTGGGATAAATGTCAGGCTGAAGTGCTGTTCCAACCCGCCAACAGCGCCGGCAACTCGGTCAGGCTGCGAATCTCGGCATCCGGCAGGTGCTCTGCTTCCCAGGTCTTGCCCGCCGGGTTGAACCAGATGGCCCGCAAACCGGCCTGTTGCGCCCCGGCAATGTCATCACCAGGATGATCGCCGATGTGCACCGCCGTTTCGGCGGTGGCTCCACCACGCTGCAAGGCTTCATGAAACAGTCGCGCATCCGGCTTGGCGATGCCGATGTCTTCGGCGCACAGGGCGAACTTGAAGTAGTCCGCCAGTCCCAGCCGACGTACATCGGCGTTGCCATTGGTGACCACACCCAGGGCGTAGTGATTGGCGAGGATCTCCAGGGTCGGCTGCACGTCCGGGAAGATGTCCAGCTGATGGCGCGCGTGCAGGAACACTTCAAAGCTCTGATCGGCGAGGTCCGATGCCTCGCCGTGTGCGTAACCGGCCTCTTGCAGGGCATGGAACAGCACGCGACGACGCAACGCGCTGATGCGATGCTTGAGTCCAGGCTCAGAGGTCAGCACGCGCTCGCGGATCTCCCACAGATGCTCGACCGGCAACGCGCCCAGGTCCGGCGCATGTTCGGCCAGCCATTCGCGCAGCACGGCTTCGGCAGTGACGATTACCGGGGCGGTGTCCCACAGTGTGTCGTCGAGGTCGAAGGTGATCAACTGGATCGTCATGAATCATCGCCCTTAATGCGTTTGGCCCTTGGATGGGCACTGTCATAGACCGTCGCCAGGTGCTGGAAGTCCAGGTGGGTGTAGATCTGGGTGGTCTTGATGTCCGAGTGGCCGAGCAGTTCCTGCACGGCGCGCAGGTCTTGCGAGGACTCCAGCAAGTGACTGGCGAAGGAGTGGCGCAGCATGTGCGGATGCAGGTTTTGCCCAAGCTCGCGCTCGCCGGCTGCCTTGATGCGTACCTGTACCGCGCGTGGTCCCAGGCGACGGCCTTGCTGGCTGATGAACACCGCATCGTCCGCCGGATTGGCCATGGCACGCAGGGGTAGCCACAATTCCAGCGCCTCGCGAGCCTTCTGGCCGACGGGCAACAGGCGAGTCTTGCTGCCTTTGCCCAGCACCTGGACCATGCCGTCCGCCAGGTCCAGTTGGTCGAGGTTGAGCCCGGTCAGCTCCGACAGGCGCAAACCCGAGGAGTAAAACAGCTCCAGGATTGCCTGGTCACGGCGCGCGAGGAAATCATCCTCCACTGCGCCTTCCAGCAATTGCAGCGCGCGGTCGGTGTCCAGGGTTTTGGGCAACCGACGCTCGCCCTTGGGCGGGGCCAGGCCATTGGCCGGGTCGTGATCGCACAGACCTTCGCGGTTCAGGTAGTGGTAAAGCCCGCGTACCGCCGACAGCAGGCGCGCCAGGCTGCGTGATGATTGGCCTTGGGCGTGCAGGCGGGCGATCAGGCTGCGCAGGCGCTGGATGTCCAGCGCGGCCCAGCTGCCGATGTTCTGCTTGAGGCACCAACCCAGCACTTTGTCGAGGTCGCGACGATAGGCCGACAAGGTGTGTGGCGACACCTGCCGCTCACTGCGCAGGTGTTCGCAGTAAGCGTCCAGTTGTCGTTCCACGATCAGCGTACCGAGCGCAGGGGGTTGTTGACCCGTGGCAGCACGCGGCCCATGACTTCGGCGATGTAACTGAGGAACAGGGTGCCCACCGAGCTTTTGTAATGCTGCGGATCACGGCTGGCGATGGCCAGGATTCCGTGGATGCCCTGGTGGCTGATGGCGACAACGGCGGTGGAGCCGATCTGCTTGCGCTGCTCTTCACCGAACAGGAAGTCCAGCTCATGCTCGCGCAGGGTGCCGCTGACGCTCTTGTCCTCCGTCAACAGGCCGCCAATGGCTGTCTGTGCGTCGGCGTGGGTGACCCAGCGGCCAACCGGCATGGGGTTGTCGCCCAAGAGGATGAGGCTTACAAACGGCACCTGAAAGTCCTGGCGCAGGCTGTCCTCGACACACATCACCACATCTTCCAGGCTGGCGGCATCCATCAGCGCGAGGATCAGGCGGCGGGTCTTGTCGAACAGCCGGTCGTTGTCCCGCGCCACATCCATCAAGTGCGAGAGACGATGACGCAGCTCGATATTGCGGTCGCGCAGGATGGTCATCTGCCGCTCGACCAGCGAAATGGTGTCGCCACGCCGATGCGGAATGCGCAGGGACGCGAGCAGTTCTTCGTGCTCGACGAAGAAGTCCGGGTGCGCCTCGAGGTACGCGGCAATCGCCGCCGCCTCAAGGCTTTCAGAGGGGGATTCGTCGGGCTGACGGGCGGGAACCTGAGGCTTGTCGGTCATGGTTTTAGCTCGCTCAAAGACGCACTTGTCCTTCGTAGACTCGCACTGCCGGGCCGGTCATCAGGACTGGTTGGCCCGGGCCTGCCCATTCAATGGACAGACGCCCGCCGGGCAGGTCGATCAATAGCGGCGAATCCATCCACCCCTGACTGATGGCGGCTACCGCTGCCGCGCAAGCGCCGGTGCCGCAGGCCTGGGTTTCCCCAGCGCCGCGTTCCCAGACGCGCAATTGCGCGCGGTTGCGGTCGATGACCTGGAGGAAACCGACATTGACCCGCGCCGGGAAGCGCGGGTGATGTTCAATTTTCGGCCCCAGCTCATGCACCGGTGCAGCGTTGATGTCGGTGACTCGCAGCACGGCATGGGGATTGCCCATCGACACGGCTGCAAGGTCGACTGTCTGGCCGTCGACGTCGAGCGAGTAGCTCGAGGCCTGGTGGTCGGCGATAAACGGGATATCAGCCGGCACCAGGCGCGGCGCACCCATGTCGACGCTGATCTGACCGTCGTTGCGCACATCCAGCTCGATGATGCCGCTTTTGGTCTCGACGCGAATCTGCCGTTTGGCGGTCAGGCGCTTGTCGAGCACAAAACGGGCGAAACAGCGCGCACCGTTGCCGCACTGTTCCACCTCGGAGCCGTCGGAGTTGAAAATCCGATAACGGAAGTCCACGTCCGGATTGCTCGGTGCTTCGACGATCAGCAACTGGTCGAAACCGATGCCGGTGTGCCGATCGCCCCATTGCTTGGCGTGCTTGGGCTGGATGTGGGCGTGCTGGCTGACCAGGTCGAGAACCATGAAGTCATTGCCCAGGCCGTGCATCTTGGTAAAACGCAGCAGCATGGTTTTACTCCGGCAGCAGGCTTTCGCCAGCGAACAACTCGGCTACCGTTTCACGGCGACGCACTTCGAACGCCTGATCACCGTCCACCAACACTTCGGCGGTACGGCCGCGCGTGTTGTAGTTGGAACTCATGACAAACCCGTAGGCACCGGCCGAATGAACGGCCAGCAGATCACCTTCTTCCAGGGCCAGCTCACGCTCCTTGGCCAGGAAGTCGCCGGTCTCGCAGATCGGCCCGACGATGTCGTAGGTGCGCGCCGAAGTATCGCGTGGGCGCACAGCGGTGACGTTCATCCAGGCCTGGTACAGCGCCGGACGGATCAAGTCGTTCATGGCCGCATCGACGATGGCGAAATCCTTGTGCTCGGTGTGCTTGAGGTATTCGACCTGGGTCAGCAACACGCCGGCGTTGGCGACGATAAAGCGGCCCGGTTCGAAAACCAGCGCCAGGTCGCGACCGTCGAGGCGTTCGCGCACGGCCTTGATGTAGTCAGCCACCTGTGGCGGCTCTTCATCGCGATACCGCACGCCGACGCCGCCACCGAGGTCGATGTGGCGCAAGTAGATGCCGCAGTCGCTCAGGCGATCAACCAGGCCCAGCAGGCGGTCGAGGGCGTCGAGGAACGGTGGCAGGCTGGTCAGTTGCGAACCGATGTGGCAGTCGACACCGACCACTTCCAGGTTGGGCAACTGCGCGGCACGGACGTACACGTCTTCGGCGTCGGCGATGGCGATGCCGAACTTGTTTTCCTTGAGACCCGTGGAAATGTACGGGTGGGTGCCGGCGTCGACGTCCGGGTTCACGCGCAGTGAAATTGGCGCGCGAACGCCCAGCTCGGCGGCAACCACTTGCAGGCGTTCCAACTCATCGGTGGATTCGACGTTAAAGCAATGAACGCCTACTTCCAGGGCGCGACGCATGTCGTCACGGGTCTTGCCGACGCCGGAGAACACGATCTTGTCAGCGCTGCCACCAGCGGCCAGTACCCGTTCCAGCTCACCACGGGAAACGATGTCGAAACCGGCACCCAATCGGGCCAGGACATTCAGCACGCCCAGGTTGGAGTTAGCCTTGACCGCGAAGCAGACCAGGTGCGGCACGCCTTCCAGCGCATCGGCATAGGCCAGGTATTGCGCCTCGATGTGGGCGCGGGAGTAGACGTAAGTCGGCGTGCCAAAGCGTTCGGCGATGGCGGACAGGGCAACCCCTTCCGCGAACAGCTCGCCGCCACGGTAGTTAAAAGCGTCCATGGCGTTCCCTTATTGGTAGACGTCGTGCTTGTGTGCTTTGGATGGCTGCTTCTGCGAGGACTGCGCCTGTTCGGCAGGGTCCTGGTTCTCGTCTGGCAGGTACAGCGGGCCTTTTTGACCGCAGGCCGACACAAGGCAAGCAAAAGCGACGATCGAGGTGAGCGCAGCAAAGGAAGAGATCAGGCGCTTCATGGCGAAATCCTTGAAAATGCATTAATTGCGCCGGAGTATACCGGCCACCCGGCAGATTGCCTATGCGGCGGGGCTCCCGTCCGGCGGGGGTTGGTCTATACCCATTGCCACAGGTTTGCATTCGGCGGGGCTCGGTCGTATCTTGCGGCGCTTGAGTCTGATCAGATACTTTTTGAGGTTGCCGTAATGAGTTTGTCCGAAGCGCGTTTCCACGATCTGGTCGATGCCACCCAGCAAACCCTGGAAGACATCTTTGACGACAGCGATATGGATATCGACCTGGAGAGCTCGGCCGGTGTGCTGACCGTCAAGTTCGAAAACGGCAGCCAGTTGATCTTCAGCCGCCAGGAACCCCTGCGCCAGCTGTGGCTGGCCGCTGTGTCGGGTGGTTTCCACTTCGACTACGACGAAGAAAGCGAGCGCTGGATGTGCGACAAGAGCGAAGAGCAGTTGGGCGAGATGCTGGAACGCATCGTCCAGCAGCAAGCCGGTGCCGAATTCGACTTCGAAGGTCTGTGAGTTCGTGACCCAGCCGGCACCTGTTCGTCCGCCCAAGCCGCTCTACAGCAACGTCAGTCCCGCAGTGCCTTCGCCGTGCAGTGGCGTGTGCCGGCTGGACGAACACAAAGTCTGCCTCGGCTGTTTTCGCCATGTCGAAGACATTCGCGAATGGCGCTCGGCCGATGATGCCCGCCGTCGGGTCATTTGCGAGCAGGCTGACCAGCGCAAGCTGTAGGAGCGAGCACGCTCGCGATGGTGGTCAACGATGACGCGGGATGTCTGAATGCCAGCGTTATCGTTCACGACCATCGCGAGCATGCTCGCTCCTACAGAGGCAAACGCCCCTGGCTTGTATATTTTTTGAGCTGTGATAGTGTCCGGATACGCCTCAACTCATCGAGGCTTGTGAAAACCCCGCCTGTTTCTGGCGGGGTTTTGCTTTTTTCGTGCAGAAGAAAGGAGTCTGCCCTGATCATGACCGCACCTTCCATCACCCTTACCCGACTGGACGTTCAACGTTTGGAGCGCCTGATCGAAAGCCTGGACGAGAACCTTCCGGGCGTTATTGCGTTGCAAACCGAACTGGATCGCGCCGAGACCCTGGTCGGCCACGATGAAGTGCCTGCCGATGTCGTGACCATGAATTCCCGCGTGCATTGCCGTGAAGAAGGCAGTGGCAAGGATTACCACCTGACCCTTGTCTACCCCAAGGATGCCAATGCCGACGAAGGCCGGATTTCGATCCTGGCGCCCGTGGGCAGCGCGTTGCTTGGGCTGAAGGTCGGGCAGCACATCGATTGGCCGGCTCCGGGTGGCAAAACCCTGAAGCTGACCCTGCTGGAAGTCGAATTTCAGCCTGCCAATGGCGGCGCCTTCCCGGAATAATGTTTCAAAGCAATTCAAGTGCGTCGTTCAAGGCGCGCTCCAGGTCGGCCTTGTAGCGCAGATACAAATTGCTTGAACTCTGGCCATCCCCGATCAGGCCCGACAGGTCCAGGTCGGTGATGTAGCAGCGGTAACGCTCGGTTTCGCGGCGCTGCTCGACAATCTGTCGCGCGACTACGCTGAACAGCTGTTCGCCATGTTCCAGCTCCGAAAACTCCCGCTGATTGCAGTACAACGTAACCTGCACCTCACCGGGCGCGGCTTTGCCGACAATGGCCTGCACGTCGTAGAACGGCTTGGCCGCCGGGGTTTGCGGCGCTGGTCGTACTTCGACCCGCCGGGCGCGTCCGGGGCCGGAAGGCAACAGTTGGTAATACAGTATGTCGAGGCCCGGCTGGTCTGCATCCATTGGCAGCAAGGTGTCGCGACGGTACTGGATCGATTGCAGGAAGCGTTGCAGCGGCACCAGCAGGCTTTGTTCGTCGTGGTAGGGCAGGCGCTGCTGCCACAAGGCGTTGAATTCATCCAGCACGTACAAATCGGCCTGATTGTCCTGAATGCGGAAAAAAACCTGAATGCACGCAGGTTGGCCCATGGGCAGGACCAGTGCCAGGTCGTGATCTTCCAGGGCCATCGGGTCCAGGTGCAGCGGGCTGTAGCTCGCGAGTCCTTCACCCAGGTAGTCGAACAGCGCCGGCAGCGTGGCATGGGCCACGTGAGTGACCTGGCCGGGCAACAGTTCCAGCACGTGATAATGCTGCTGGACCTGAATCAGGTAGCGATGATTGAGTTTGCTCAGCAGCAGGGTCTGCGCGGTGTCGAATACCTCTTCGACTCGGCGGGCGATGAACTGCGCGCGGTTATGACAGAAGCATCGCACGCGTAATCTGGGCTGATGCGGGCCGTCCGGCAGGTTGTTCAGGTAGTCCCGCAGGCAGTCGAGCAAGGCGTGAGCCCCGTCAAATCGGCTGACCAATATTTCGTTCCAACTGTTGAGCGTGACCTGATCCAGGGTCAGCACCAGGTTCTCACGGACTCCGGCATAACTCAGGGAGTCAGTGCGCTCCGTGGTCATCAGGATGTTCAGGTCGCGATGGTGCTTGAGCGGGTCCACGCCGACGTTCACCAGAATCAGCACCTCGCTCGGCACACTGGCACGCAGCAGCGGTTCCTCGGCAACCGTGGTCAAGGGCAGCGCGATGCTTTGCTGCAAGCTGCCGAGCAGATTGAACAGTTCGAACTCACTCAGGTCGCTCTCGCCAGGATGCAGGGCCAGGCGCGTGCTGCTGTCGATCACGCCGTTGCGGTGGCACCAACTCAATAACTCAAGCAGATGACGGCTGCGTTTGATCGGCGCGAAATGCTCCCATTCGAGCGCGGTCAGGCTGCCGTTGTAGAGGCCCCAGTAGGTTTGCACCGATTCGGCCTTATTAGGCGAGTGCACCAGCGTCAGGGTGTCTTCGGCCAGGTCGGGAGCAATGCCTGGGTTGATGAATTCGACTTTGTCCGCCTTCCGCTCGAACGCCGCGTACAGACGTCGCCCCAGCACGTTGAGGTCGCGCTTGTTGATCAAGCTCACGGTTTGTTCGCTGCGAGCAAAGTCGGTCAGGAAGCGATAGCTGTAATTGAGTTCGTTAACCAGCGCGCGGCGTTCGGCGCTCACCTGGCGGACTTTCCACTGGCTGCGGCTGTCGAGCAGCACGAGTTGGCGATGATCCCAATGCCATTCGTGGGCCAGGCGTTCCAGAAGCGAACGCTGCCAGCTTTGGCTGCGACTGCTGCCGGTGAGTTTACGGTTGACCTTCAGGTACAGCGCTCGCCGAACCAGTTCGAGACGCTCGGTTTCGCCGCGGCCGATGAGGTATTCCTCGATGCGCCGGTAGACCATCATGTAGGGATCCAGCTCGTCGAGATCCAGGCGATTGGCGAACACCGCCTGCTTGTAACGCAGGCTCAGGCACTGAACCCTCGGATGCTCGCTGGCGTAGACCTCGGTCAGCAGCAGTTTGAGCACTGACTTGTAGGGCGACTCGATGCCCTTGAACAGCTGCCAGAGCCCGGCGCCGATGAATTCGCCCGGCGGGATGTAGGCCAGATGCCCCAGATCAAGGGATTCGTCGGCGCGGATAAAACGTTTGGATAGCAACGTATGGGTATAGCGGTCGTAGCTGGCCTCTTCGTAAACCGGTACCAGCCACCAGATGGGTGTACGCCCGGCCAGCCAAATGGCGGTGCGGTAGAACTCGTCCAGCAGCAGATAGTGCTGGGTGGTGCCGCAGTCTTCCGAACTCAACTGCGTATCGCGCTCGCCGAGCACGAATCGGGCCGGTTCGATCAAAAAGAAATGCGCCTCGGCGCCCTGGCTCGCGGCCCATATTTCCAGCAGCTGGCACTTTTTGCGCAGTTCGGCGAGCGCTTGCTCCGTCAGGTCTGGCGCGTGGCAGACCCAGAAGTCCATGTCGCTCTGATCGGCCTGCGCGAGTGTGCCGAGACTGCCCATCAGGAACAGGCCATGGATCGGGCGGGGTGGATTGCTGCCGTGGCGTGGCTTGTAGGAAAACGAGCGGGTCAGGCGCTGGGCTTCGGCCAGCACGTCGGCATCGGGCTCAAAATTGGACAGCCCGGCGGGGGTACTGCCCGAGACGTAACCCGGCAGCAGGGGATGATTAACGTGGAAAAACAGCGGCAACAGGGTCAGAACGCTCTGCTGGCGGGTGGACAGACCCTCCATGGCGCGGGCCATGCGACCTTCATTTAGCTTTAAAAAGCGCGCACGTAGCTGGCTGAGCACCTTGCGGTCGATGCCTTCGTCCAGATCGGGGCGGATTTCATGGGTGCGGGTCATGTCAGCTCAAACCGGCTCGCAGGGACTCGGACATCATGTCTCGGGATGAAGCGCAGTTTAGCCTTCCAGCGGCGGGACGTTTAAGTGGATTTTGTTTTTGACGTCAGATTTCTGTTGCGCGGCAAGCAATGGAGTGTGCCCGCGGAAATCCCGGGGATGGGTTTTCCGTGGGCTATACGCTGGTGATCAGGCCGTTTCCGACGTTTTCAGAATAGTCAGCACCGTTTGCACGCTTTGTGCGGCGTCGCGGCCAAGGCTGGTCAGGTAACCGCCGTCGGGCTGGTCGATCAGTTCTTTCTCATACAGGCGTTGAGCGGCAGCGATAGCTTTTGGGGCAGCGGTTTGATGAATTTTCAAACCTTCCTGGGAACTGTCCAGGTTGAAGAGGGCAAGGATTTCCAGTTCGGCAACCAATTCAGGCGTAAGCGACATAGGGACTCCAGACTTTCTAGGAATTGGACGACAGCGTCCCTAAGGTGAACCTGCTTGTGCGGCATGTCCAGTGCAAATCCATGTCTTTCTCACTGTAGGAGCGAGCTTGCTGGCGAGGCGGTGTGTCAGCTTGAGGTGATGTCGGCTGACCTACCGCCTCGCGAGCAATCGAGCGTCGACCGGCTGTTCCTACAGGGACTGTGAAATCACTGTTTTTCCGGGGGCAATTCGGGCAAGGCGCGCAGTGCGGCTTCGTACCATTGGGTGTTGAATGCGCGGTCTTCTTCGAGGATCGCGTCGATTTCTACCGCCAGGACGTGGGCCATCAGGTTGAGGATTTCTTCGCGCTCGTAGCCCACCAGGGTCAATTTGTTGAAGGTGGCCTTGGCGGCGGGCGGGTTGTCGCTTTCGATCTGGTTCTCGATCGCTTCGATCAGGGTGTTCTCGGTGAATTCTTCTTCGTCGGTGTCGATATCTGTTGGCTCGCTCATGGCAGGCTCCTCAAGTTCAGGCGGGCAGTTTACCTGTATTCAGTGCGGTGATGCTGCTGGCGAGAACGCCTCGAGCGTTCTATAAACAAGCACTGCCCACCCCGCACGGCCTGGAGGCTTTGTGATGCTCGAGCTTTATGGATTTTCCGTCAGTAACTACTACAACATGGTGAAGCTGGCGCTGCTGGAAAAAGACCTGCCTTTCAAGGAAGTGCCATTCTATGGCGGTCAGGAGCGTGAAGCGTTGGCCATCAGCCCACGCGGCAAGGTGCCGGTGTTGCGTGTGGAGCAGGGGTTCATCAACGAGACGTCGGTCATCCTCGAATACATCGAGCAAACCCAAAAGGGCAAGCCATTGCTGCCTGTCGAACCTTTTGAGCGGGCCCAGGTACTGGCGCTGGCCAGGGAAATCGAGCTGTACATCGAACTGCCCGCGCGTGCCTGTTACGCCGAGGCATTCTTTGGCATGAGTCTGCCGGAGGCGATCAAGGAAAAGGCCAAGGCCGAGTTGCTGCTGGGGATCGCCTCACTGGGACGTCACGGCAAATTCAGCCCCTATGTTGTGGGCGAGAGCTTGAGCGTGGCGGATCTGTACTTCCTGTACAGCGTGCCGCTGGCCTGTGGGGTGGCGAAAAAGCTGTTCGACATGGATCTGCTGGCGCAATTGCCAGCGGCCAAGGCGCTGCTTGAGCGTCTGGAGCAGAACCCGAATGTTCAGCGGGTGGCGGCGGATCGGGAGGCGGCTATGCCGGCGTTCATGGCGATGGTGGCGAGCAAGAAGTAGATTTGTAGCGAATTCGAGGCTGTCATCGCGGGCAAGCCCGCTCCCACAGTTGATCCCCAGTGTTCATGAGATCCCTGTGGGAGCGGGCTTGCCCGCGATGCTTTTGGCTTTTGGGATTTTACCGGCCAGCGAGCAACGCCTGGCCGCGTACCACGGCAGCCTTCACCTGCGCCGGCGCGGTACCGCCGATGTGATTACGGGCGTTGACCGAACCTTCCAGGGTCAGGACGGCGAAAACGTCCTGATCAATCTGGTCGCTGAACTTGCGCAGTTCTTCCAGGCTCATTTCTGCCAGGTCCTTGCCGGTGTCTACGCCGTACTTCACGGCATGGCCGACAATTTCGTGGCAATCACGGAACGGCAGGCCACGGCGCACCAGGTAGTCGGCGAGGTCGGTGGCGGTGGAAAAGCCGCGCAGTGCAGCTTCACGCATGATGGCGTGCTTGGGCTTGATCGCCGGAATCATGTCGGCGAAGGCACGGAGCGAATCGCGCAGGGTGTCGGCGGCGTCGAATAGCGGTTCCTTGTCTTCCTGGTTGTCCTTGTTGTAGGCCAGCGGCTGGCCTTTCATCAGGGTCAGCAGGCCCATCAGTGCGCCAAACACGCGGCCGGTCTTGCCGCGTACCAGCTCCGGCACGTCCGGGTTTTTCTTTTGCGGCATGATCGAGCTGCCGGTGCAGAAGCGGTCCGGCAGGTCGATGAACTGGAACTGCGCGCTGGTCCACAGCACCAGCTCTTCGGAGAAGCGCGACAGGTGCATCATCGCGATGCTTGCCGCCGAGCAGAACTCGATGGCGAAGTCACGATCCGACACGTTGTCCAGCGAGTTGCCGCCCACTGCCTCGAAACCCAGTAGCTGCGCGGTGTATTCGCGGTCGATCGGGTAGGTGGTGCCGGCCAGCGCGGCGCTGCCCAGGGGCATGCGGTTGGCGCGCTTGCGGCAGTCCACCAGGCGCTCGTAGTCGCGGCTGAGCATTTCGAACCAGGCCAGCATGTGGTGCCCGAAGGTCACCGGCTGTGCGGTTTGCAGGTGGGTGAAGCCTGGCATGATGCTGTCGGCTTCGCGCTCGGCCTGCTCCAGCAAACCTTTTTGCAGGCGCGTGATCTCGCCCAGGATCAGGTCGATTTCGTCGCGCAGCCACAGGCGGATGTCGGTGGCGACCTGGTCATTGCGGCTGCGGCCAGTGTGCAGTTTTTTGCCCGTGACGCCGATGCGGTCGGTCAGGCGTGCCTCGATGTTCATATGCACGTCTTCGAGGTCGATGCGCCAGTCGAACTGGCCGGCCTCGATTTCGCTCTGAATGGTTTTCAGGCCGTCGATGATGCTGTCGCGCTCGGCATCGGTCAGCACGCCGACCTTGGCCAGCATGGTGGCGTGGGCGATCGAGCCCAT
>Ga0308165_1004957_pt1 | contig 12719 bp, 9 predicted proteins | sample PhyWR2_FD_201032 | JGI IMG/M metagenome (GOLD analysis project Ga0308165, IMG submission 201032) | Phyllosphere microbial communities from UC Gill Tract Community Farm, Albany, California, United States - DLSLW.R2 | ecosystem: Host-associated > Plants > Phyllosphere > Unclassified | place: USA...
GCATCGCCAGCGCGCTGGCGATGCAGCTCAATTCCCATCAACCCACGATTCAATCGATTAACCTTGAGCCCGGACTTCCTGCTTTTAATTGGTACGGCTAAAGGGGGCAGGTCAGTTTGATGCTGATCAGGTCCTCCCCAGTAGGTGAGCTTTAGTGGTTCAGAAGATAAGTACCGCCTGTGGACCAGGTTTATAAAACTTGTTTGCTATCTTTTGAACTAGGCAAAACAACTGTTTTAGGGTGGTGCAAAAGGTACAAGTTTTGAACCACAGCCTTTACTGACAATCTGATCCAAATGACTATTTGGTCGCATTTGTCCGCGTTTTTTGTGGGCCACCCTATAAGTAACCTGGTTCACAAGAATCAAAAGCTGCGCCAGCATTGGCTTGCAGAGCGATGCACAGAAATTGGGCAGTCGACTGGTCGTTGGAAAAGGATTCATATTGCTACTCCATTGCCCGGAATGGTTTTCCTTCAGGCGTTATGTCAAATCATCCAGTTTTGGTGGACGTCAGAAACCGATCTTTTATTGAACAAGAAACCAAGGTCGGCAAAGGAGCAGAAGCGGACATCACCAGATACCGCGCTCGAACAGCGAGTTGAATCGATTCTCCAGTACGGTCATCGAAATCCTTTCATCGGACTATAGGAACTCGCGGAAACGACGCTTGCCTGCAATCATCAGGTCACGGATGCCGGAGAGCAAATGCAGGTGCCGTCATCAATGCCACGCGGGTCCTCACCGGCGGGCGCATTGGCATAACCGCGGGCACGGCCATCGGCCCCTGAGGTGTCGCACCACTTCGCCTTCGACACAGATGTCTCGGCCTGATCGACAAATCTCGTACGAGTGCTCGCCAAGACTCTGGGGCTTTGACAGAATCAGCCCGGAGGAAACGCGCCCCTGACTTTCCGGCTGGGCTGATGATCCTGCAGTTGCTCATAATAGAAGGCAAGATAAGGGGTAATCAATTTGAACTTCACACCGAGCGCCCGGTTCGCGCATCTCATCGACCTGCTGCGCAAGGGCCTGCCATTCCCGATAGACGAACTGCCATCTTTGCGTGCGGAATACAGGTCCTTCATCCAGGCATTTCCCGTTCAGGCGTTGACCCAGCTCAATCTCGACCGGTACTGCATAGGCAAGGGCAAAAAAGACAATTTCTGCTGGTGGCTGGAGCGCGGCCTCCAGCCCGTGCTGGGGCGCTATATGCCGGGTACAGCGCGAGCGCACATGCTCTACTGGAAAAACGATGGCCAGTTGTACAAGCATCGCAAGCTACGGGATTTGAACGACGCGGACGCGCTTGCCTACACTCTAAAGATACAGGCCGCCATTGCAAATGCGTCGCCGCAGCAACTGTCTTGGGTTGACGACGACGCACAGGTCTACAAGCACGCCGCGTTGACGCAGCGGAGAGTGACTGTCAGCGACGGGCGCAAACTCCGGCTGCTGAGTGCTTATCACCCGGACGAGGTCATACCCATTTCGTCCGCCGATCACCTCAAGCATTTCCTGCTGCAGTTTGGTTGTCCTGCGGCGAATGTGCCGTCGGTGTCGCAACCTATCGCTCGCATGCTGCTGCTCAAGGAAGTCTATGAACTGGCCCGCAAGCAGGTCCCCACTCTTACCACGCAGGGCTTCATGCGCGCACTCTACAGCGAAGAACTGGGCATCGCGCCTGTAAAGGCAGCGTCGGTCCCAGAGGATGACTCCGCCGAGACGCCAGAGCCCATCGTGGACACCACAGAGACTGATGATGACGAGAAGGCTTATGCGGTGAACACCATCCTGCAGGGGCCTCCTGGCACAGGCAAGACATTTGCGACGATCACCGAAGCGCTGCGCATCGTGGATCAGGCATTCTTGGAAAAGAACATGGATGATCGCGAAGCCCTGAAGGCCCGCTTCGACGAATTGTCCGATGCCAAACGCATCCGCTTCGTCACGTTCCATCAGAGTTTTAGTTATGAGGATTTCGTGGAAGGCCTGCGCGCTGATGCCGACGCCGCATCGGACCATCAAGTGCGCTACAGCGTGGAGCCCGGCATATTCCGGCAAATTTGTGAAGACGCGGTACTGCAGCCTGAACGCGACAAGAAGATCGGCGTCAGCGCAACGCCGCGCATTTGGAAAATATCGATCGAGGGAGCGGGAAAAAATGCCACCCGCGACTACTGCATGCAGCACGGCGAAGCGCGTATCGGTTGGGGGTTTGTGGGTAACATGCAGACTGCGGATTTAGGCTCTCCAAAATACGAGCTGGGCAGCAACAATCGCAACACACTCCAGAGCTTTGGCCAAGAAATCCAGCCCGGCGATGTTCTGCTGTGCATCGGCAGCAACACGCAGGTCAATGCTGTCGGAGTGGTGACGGGCAACTACCGGTTCGAGCAGAATCCGCCGGCAAGCATCCGCTCCGACTACAAGCACATCCTGCCGGTCAACTGGATCGCCCGTGACTTGAAATTTTCCATACTCGAACTCAACGGGAAGCGTCGCTTCACCCTCAAAACCGTGTACGAACTGGATCGATTCACATGGCCCGAACTACTGGAGGCGCTCCAGGCGGCCGACATCACGTTAGCGGCAGGGGAAGAGGAGGCCGGCGGCGTCAACTCCCCGCAGCCTTATGTCCTCATCATCGACGAAATCAACCGGGGCAATATTTCGCGCATCCTAGGCGAACTGATCACGCTGATTGAGCCGTCCAAGCGGATTGGAATGGTCGAGGCGTTGCACGTGACTCTGCCCTATTCCAAGAAGCGGTTCGGCGTGCCCCCGAACGTTCACATCATCGGGACGATGAACACGGCCGACAGATCGTTGACGGGGCTAGATATTGCGCTGCGCCGGCGCTTCGCATTCAAGGACATGCCTCCGCAGTCGGAACTGCTGGACACGGTGAACATCGAAGGCGTGAATATCGGCAAGATGCTTCGGCGCATGAACGAGCGTATAGAGGCACTGCTAGATCGCGACCACTGCATGGGCCACACATACTTCCTTTCCCTGCGGTCCGCGCAGAACCAGCATAAAGAAGGCCTGGCCGGCATCTTGAGGCAACACATTATCCCGTTGCTGCAGGAGTATTTCTTCGACGACGTGGAGCGCATCGGCTGGGTGCTTAATGACCCCAATTGCCCACAGGGCGTGGAACCCTTCATTCGTCGCAGCGGCGCAGCGAATTCACTGGACGAATTGTTCGGCGAAGACGTTGCAGGCAAGATTCAGGACAATCGCTGGAGCGTCAATGAGAGCGCGCTAAAGTCCATCGACAGTCTCCGAAACATCATTGGAAAGTCGGCCTGAATGGGCGTGGTTACAGTGCGCGAATATGCGCGCCTGACCACGCAGTCCCTGTCTGCGCAGGACGCTGCGCGCCCTCTGGACCGAGCCTGCATTTCCGCGTCAGCCTTCGACTGGCTATGCGATTTAAGTGCGCGCATGAAGAAGTCCGGTGCGTCCCTCGTGCAGGCGGAAAGTCGCACGTGGCTACGGCTGGACAACTATGTTGGCGTGATCACCACGCCTTGTGGTACCACGCTGGAGATAGTTCCCAAGCATTACGAAACTGAAGACTCACTCAAGAAGAGTCGCGAGCTGCTGCGCCGCCTAATACTCCAGTCAATGGACCTACCCACGCGGGTCACCGACCGGGCGCAAATAGAGCTATACGACGCGCCGCTGTCCGAATGGCTGATAGCCAGATTCCTTGCGGAACTGGACAAGTTGGTCAAGCGGGGCCTAAAATTCGAGTACCAGCGCGTTGAGGAAGAAGCCCTCTTCCTACGCGGCCAGTTGGATGTCAGCCGCCAACTTCGCCAGCCCCCGGGGCGTCAGCACGTTTTCCAGATACGCCATGACCTGCATCTGCCTGACCGCCCGGAGAATCGACTGCTGAAACTGGCGCTGGAAAAAGTGCGCAAGGCCACTCACGACCCGCGCAACTGGCACTTGGCGCATGAACTGCAGACCATGATGCATGAAGTGCCGGCTAGCAAGGAAGTGGACCGGGATTTCCAACACTGGTCGCAAGGCCGGCTTCTAGCCTCCTATCGTGCGATCCGTCCCTGGTGCCAACTAGTCTTGGCGCACCAAGTGCCCATGGCACTGTCCGGTCACTGGGAAGGCATCAGCCTGCTTTTCCCAATGGAGAAACTTTTCGAGCGCTGTGTTTCGGTAGCACTGCGCAAGTTGCTATCACTTGGTGCCGCCTTATCGACGCCGGCGCGTAGCAAGTACTTGTGCATACACGAAAGCGCCAACATGTTCCGGATGGAGCCCGACATGCTGGTCGCCCACGCAGGCGAGGCATGGGTACTGGACTCCAAGTGGAAGCGGCTGAAGGGAGGGCGCGATACCAAGTATGGATTGAGCCAGTCAGACTTCTACCAGCTCTTCGCCTACGGGCACCGGTATATGGATGGCAAGGGTAAATTATTCCTAGTCTATCCCCGGACGGATGATTTCGAAAAGTCCCGTGAATTTGATTTCCACAACGGCATGACGCTGCGCACAATTCCCTTCGATATTGACTCAGCGACCTTTGATTTGGAGGACATTGTCGCGCTGCCGCTTCGCCTTCGGGTGCCTGATTGACTGATGGTATGTATTCTAAAAGATACAACTCACATAGAACCCCCGTGCCAGGCGTAATGTCTGCTTCGGGTTGGATGCTGTCGGTCAAAAGTGAATGACTAAATCGCGCAACCGACCCAAAGCGGAAGTTGAGATCAGGTTGAATTCAATTGTTAGCTAAGCTGTGGTGAAGTGGAGCTCAGTGCAATGCGCACGCCCGTACCCACGTCGTGCATTACTGCCAACTCGCAGTTCAATGCGACCCTCTGTATGTCGCCATTGCGGATGCCATACATGTAACTAGGACCAGCGGCCGATAAACGCTATTCGTTATCAATTCACTTTTGCAGCACCCCATTCATCGCAGGCATGCATCTTACATGCACCGCTCCTACGTCAATCCAGGCCCAGACCGCAGCCCGGCACTGGCACGGCGAGCACCTTTGCGCGGCCTTTACAAACGTAGTCTGAGACCATCCAGCACTGTCATCGACCGGGGCTCCATGCCTCGTGTCTCCTGCAGGGGTTTTCGCCTTGCATTGTTTTGTAGCGCCTTGCAGCACCGTGCCCGGCGGCAGTTTCTCGAACGCTACCCCTTCTTTTCACCGCTTCACGCCAGCCCTGGGTTGTCTGTGGATGTGATTGAATCCAGTATTGATACACTTGTTTTAATACAGTACTAGTGTTTTAATGGCCGGTATGAATCCAGAAAACGCTCTACCAGCCAGCAGCTACCCGCTGGCCGAGCTTTGCGTTCTGACCGACCTGGCGCCCCGGACTATTCGCTATTACGTCCAGACAGGCCTGGTCGACCGGCCTCAAGGCGAGACCCGGGCAGCACGCTACAGCGCCAGGCACCTCGAACAGCTTCTCCTCATCAAGAAATGGAGCGCTGCGGGTGTCTCGCTCGAGCGGATCCGCGAGCTCCTGCAGGGCGAGCTGCCCCCAGTGCCGGCACGCGCGCGCACCATCGGCTCGGTCGCGGTGTGCACGCACCTGGAAGTGGCCGAGGGCGTTCAGGTCGTGATCGAGCCCGGTCGGGCCGGGTTGTCGCCCGAGCAGGTGCGCCGCTTTGTCAAAGGCGTGATGGCCGCGTTCGCGCAGGCAAGCAGCGAGCCGCCAGCCGCGCCTGAGACTCCGTCAGAACCTGCAGCAATGCAAAACCCCGAAGGAACAGAACCATGAAGCCGCTTGAGTACGCTTCTTTGACGACGCGCGCCGGCGCGACCGTGATGCTCAAGGGCGTTAGCGTCGAGGGCGACCTCAGGGGCGGGCTCTTCGAAGCCCAGGTCGAACAGCAGTTTTGCAATTCCACAGACCAGAGCGTGGAAGTGGTTTACACCTTTCCCCTGCCCTGGGGCGCAATCCTGCTGGGCATCAAGGTGCAGTTGGGCAGCGAGCAGCTCAGGGGCGCCGTGGTCGCCAAGCAGCACGCCGAGGCGCGCTATGAAGAGGCCTTGAGCGAAGGCCATGGCGCAGTCCTGCTCGAGAAGAACCACGACCTCAGCTACACATTGAGCCTTGGCAACCTGGCCGCGCAAGAGCGCTGCGTCATCACGATGCGCTACGCGCAGACGCTGCAGTTCGAGCAGCGCGGCCTTCGCCTTTTGATTCCCACGGTCATTGCGCCGCGCTTTGGCGATGCCGTACTGGATGGCGGCCTGATGCCGCACCAGGCGCCGGTGCACAGCCTTCTGGCGCAGTACCCGTTCAACATCGCGCTGCGCCTGCATGGCGACCTGGCGCAGGCCCGGGTCGCCTCCCCCAGCCATCCAGTGGGCATTGCCCACGCGCTGGATAGTAGAGACGATGGCGCCAGCGTGCTAACTGCTTCGCTGGGCCGCAGCACCTGGCTGGACCGGGACTTCGTTCTGGTCATTGACCAGCTAACGCACGATTCCCTCGCCTTCCTGGCGCATGACAGCGTGGCGCCGGCTAGCCTGGCGCTGCTGGCCAGTTTTTGCCCCCGGTTACCTGCCCTGCCGCCAGCACCGCTGGCGGTCAAGCTCCTGGTGGACTGCTCGGGCTCCATGGCCGGCGACAGCCTGGAGGCGGCCCGTCGGGCCTTGCAGGCCATCATTGGCCAACTCGGCGCTGCTGACCGCTACTCGCTGTCGCGGTTCGGCAGCACGGTGGAGCACCGCTCGCGCGGCCTGTGGCCGGTGACGCCGGCTACGCGCCTGTCGGGCCAGCGCTGGGTGCAGTCCCTCAGCGCCGACCTGGGCGGCACCGAGATGGCCTTGGCTCTGGCGGCGACCTTCAGCCTTGACCAAGCAGCGCCAGGCGATGTGCTGCTTATCACCGATGGCCAGATCAGCGCCATCGACGCCGTGATCGCGGCAGCCCAGGCCTCAGGCCAGCGGGTGTTTGTGGTTGGCATTGGAAGCAGCCCGGCCGAAGGGCACCTGCGCCGCCTGGCGCAGGCCAGCGGCGGGGCGTGCGACTTTGTCTCGCCCGGAGAAGCGGTTGAGCCGGCGGTGCTGCGCATGTTCGCGCGGTTGGGCTCACCCGTTCTTACTGACGTGCAGCTAGCCTGGCCGCAGGGCTTTGCGCCCTTGTGGGCTTCGCCCCTGCCAAAGTCAGTGTTCGAGGGCGATACGGTCAGCGTGTACGCCCTCTTCCAGGGTACCGCGCCGCACGCTATCAGCTTGATGGGGCGAACGTCAGCAGATGCCGAGGCCGTGCAAATCGGACGTGCTGCCTTGCCTGTCGCGCCGGGCGCGGGCGACACGCTGGCCCGAATGGCGGCGGCCTGCCGCATGACGCCGCAGCCCAAAGATACCCACGAGATCCCGCAGTCGTTCCTGACTAAATTTGCGCTCGACTATCAGCTGGTGACCGAGCAGACCAGCTTTGTGCTGGTCCACGAACGCACCGAAGAGGACAAGGCTACGGACATGCCCCAGCTTCACCAGGTCAGCCAGATGCTGACCGCGGGCTGGGGCGGCGTGGGCACTGCTGGCCGCTCGCAGCCCGGTGCGCACTACAGCGCCCCTGTACACAAGGCGGTCCCGCTGGGTAGAGCAGACTCCTTCGGCGTGCTGGATGCGCCTAGGTTTTTACGCTCGCAGGGCAGCCTTCCCCCGCTCTACCGCACCCACCGAGCCGAGCCCAGGGTCAGCCAGTCAGGCAACACGCCCATGACGCTGTGCGTCTGGCTGAGGTCAACGCCGGCATCGGGCTGGCCCGCCACCTACGACGGCCTGCGCCGGCTCGGGCTGGACTGGGGCGTTGTCGACTGGCTGGAACTGTCCGTGGCGCTACCTAGGGAAGGTGCTAGTGAAGGTGCCCTAACAGAGCAGGTCGTGGTGCGATCATTTCTCTGGGTAATGGCCCGACCAGAGACGTTTGATGCATTGTCCCCGGGCCACCAGGGCGCCTCGGGCATGAAGGGCTTGATGCGCAGGCTGGCAAGCCTTTTCACTGCCGTGCATGGCCAGCACAGGCTGGATGTGGACGAGCTGCTGGTGAAAAATATAGTCCTGGCGCTGCGCGGCATGAGCGCCAATTGCTGGCCCGACACGGTGTACGCGCTCGACGCCCTGGCCGGTGCGGCCGAGGGCGTCCCGAGCTCCAAAGCTGCAGATGACGGCAATGCGCGCATCGGGCATGCCCTGTCTATTGCCGAGTAGATGCACTATGGCCCGACATACGGGGTTTGAAAGACCTCAGTTGGCGTAGCGCGCTTTTTTTTCTTCACACACGGCGTCGCTCAGGGGAGCCGCAACTCGAGGTTGGCTCCTGCGGCAGTGCCACATTCACAGGCCACATGCTCGGGGCTCCATGCAGACCTTCACCAATTTTCTCACGCTCGAAATGAGCCAAAAGGCGAGGCACCAGAGAATCCGGACAGTAGAAGGTGCGCGCTGTGGACAAGGGTGCGCCCAGGAACGCACTCCAGCCTTCCGCAGGCATGAAGGGATTGCTTCCGAAGTAGTAAAAGTGCCTGGAAACCAGCGCGTTCACACCGCTTAAATCGCGGTGTTCGTCGCCCTGTCCATGCTGATCGTTTTCGAGCTGGCCAGTGCCGCCGTTCAAGCGATAGTAGATGTTGTCGCCACAGCGGACTTCGGGACGCGGGCTGCGCACATTGGGCTTTTTCGCCGCGAATCGCGGGTCCTCGAAATAGTCCTCCATCCGGATCGGGTGCTCCGTGATCTCCATCAGGTACACCAGCGCGCCGGGCTTGAGTTTGACGCCATTAGCTGCGGCGTTGCTTGCCAATGCGTCGGAGACGAACCCGGCAACCCAGTCGCCCTTGGGTCGACAGCGCCGGATCGTCGGCTTGCACGTGGCCAGGGTGAGGTAGCCATGGAACGGATTCGGGGCGAACCCGGTGTCGTGGGTAAGTTTGTAGCCCATCGTTTTCATATCAGCCTTCTGCCATTTTGGGCTCTTGCGCGAAAAGCGGCTCGAGCCACTTGTGCGCGGCCGCGAAATCGGGTGTGTTGAGTACGAATTCCTGGCCTTTCGCGGCCGTGTGCACCCTGACCTGCTCGCCTGGCAGGCGTTCCCAGGCTTGCGCCTTCGTGTGGTAGCTCAGGGCTGGTTGCCCATCAGCCGGAAGCATCCATCCGGGCAGATTCCAGACCGAGCGATTTTGCTCAGGCGCGGTCAGCTGCAGCAGGAAAGACCACCGACTGAAGACGCCAGCGCCTGCCACCTCCGTCCGAACGCTTCCGATCTGCAGCTTTGGCGCGGCCAGGTATACGGTGTTGTTTGATCCGATTGATGCCGCGTGCTCAAGGTGCGGATGGTCAGCCAGCCATGGCCGCTGCTGGAGCAGCGCGGCACTGTCAGTAACCTTTAGCACGTCGCCGATTTGCAGCCAGCCAAAGAGGCTGTGCATTTGGGGGCCCGTGTACTGGAGCCTTCCGCCGCGATGCTCGACCCGCTGGTACCAGCCAAAAAAGAGGAAAAGGTCACCGAGCCCAACGCCCTGGTTGCGCAGGTGCCCTTGGGCGCTGCCGGTCTGCCCGAAGGCCGCGCACCATCCTGGCAGCCGGGGCACGGTGCTAGCCACCAAGTCGGGGTCAAGGTGCACTGAATGCGTGGTTGCGATCCTCCCGCGTGTGAGTTCACTCACCATGCCGCCCAATGGCTCGCCGCCAAAACGCAGGTCCGAAAGAGGTCGCCCGAACCGGGAAGGGATGGGGAGCGAAACCAAGCTGCCGTCGGGCATGATAGGGCTGGGCATGCCGCCGTAGCCCGAGTCGAAGCCTTTGCGGCTGAAGATGATTTTCAAGAACCCAGTACTCCCTTGCGCAGGACAGAACGGCACTGACTGCTGAGCTCAATTGTGGCAGAGCTGCCCATGCTTGTTATGACGGCTGCGGTTGATGGATCGCGTTTAGACAGATTCATCATGGCAGGTGCGAGGCCGTAGCTGGGATCAAGCTTTTAGCAGCATGCAGCCCAGGCATGATGCGGCTAGCTGCGCCAGGCAGGCTCGCCTGGCCGGCCTACTGACGCACCACCACCGTGCCTAGGCCTTTGAAAAGCGCCTGCAGCAGGGCTTCAGCGGTGCCCAGCTCGCGCCTGGCGGGCAGCTCGGCGCACGAGTGCATCGAGACGCCTGCGGCCAGGGTCAGCGCCAGACCTGCCAGGCGGACAGCATGTCGGACGGGAAGGCGCCGCCGGGCGGGTTTGCGTTTTGTCATGGACCGGCGGAAAGCAAACTCGACATTGTCGTTCGCGATAAGCGTCAAATTGATGAGGTCGGCGGGCATGCGTGCGCTGGCTCTAGTCGCCTGTTCGGCAGGGGCCAAAAGCTCGGTAGCTGGCTACGCGCCGAAAGCCATCTGGAGCGCATAGTCCCGCTCGCCATGGGGGATGCTGACTGATCCCATGTCTACCACCTTGAACGGCTGAAAACACCCGTCATTTTGTTCAAAGTAGGGCTCCATTTTGACTCCCCACCGGGTATCCCAGTCTCGTGGCCCAGGCCCGACCTTGATGCCGACTTTGGCGAGCACGAGAAACAACTCGCCATCCCACAGGCCGATATCGCCATTGCGTCCTCGTCCAACGTACCAGCGGCCGGCAATCAGTTCATCGCGCCCAAGCTGCATGCACTCAACCATCGCCGCCTATGCCTCAGATAAAACAGCGGGCATCAATCAACCCACAGGTAGCGTTGCCTGAACGCCTCAGACAACTCAGTGGGCAGTACCTCTGCATTGACTAAAGACTCCAGGGTGGAGACTGTCAAATCACCCGGTTGACGCAGGAGCTTGCGATAGCGTTCCGTAGCCCGTGCATAGCTCGGGTTCCGGGCAGGGTGCACCAAGGCAAATCCCGTCCAATCCCAGGGCTCGGCCTCGTCTTGTGTCATAGACAGCGCCAGCAGATGATCGAGCCAGATCTGTTGGAGCTCTGTGCCAACGATGGCAGCGACTGCCCCTGGCAAGAAAGCGCCTGAGCGTTCGCTCACGAGGCTGTAGCGCGCGATCCGGCTTTCGCTGGCGGGTTTGGCTTCGCGCCGGCAATCCTCGTGGTATTTGGTCTCGACACCTAGCAGGCCGCGCCGGCCTTGGCCCTGATTGAGTTCAAACGCGACATCAAAAGCGCTGGCGTTTTCCAGAAAACGCCCAGCCACACGTCTTCCCGGCGACCATTCAAAACGTACATCGACAACTGTGCCCGGTACGTGGGGCCACCAGGCGTGAACCGCCCGATTGGCCAATGCGAGGTCATGACGGAGCAGCGCGAACAGGTTAAAGCACATCGGCATCGACGACAACAGGTCGGCGTACAGGCGATCCGCGTTGAGCGTTTGGTGTTGCTCTGCGTTCTTTAGGCGGTGCTCGACGGCTTGCTCAGCCGCAATATTCAGGAAATTCCATTTCTTCTCGCGCGCCACTGCTATGTCGATCCTGCTCCCCAGCAGGCGAGAGCCCTTTCCCTTTTTAGGTCGCATGGGCTGTGATCCGATCGGGATATTGCGGGACTCGCGCCAGAGCGCCTGCTGGAGTCGGGCACGACGTTTGAACTGAGTGGTCTCAGCGTCCCCGGGTACGTAATCGACCTTCTCAAGGCAGAAATCCGGCAGAAGAGTGGGTGATTGCATGGCCTGAATTTTTAGTGCAACAAATGATTCCGTTACTGACTGTACAGTTAAACGAAACGATTCACTCTGAGTTGATAGGTATCCGTCACTCACACCTCCTGTTTAAACCGGTAATGGCGTTTTAAGCGTTGGTTTGTAACGAGCAGCAAAGCGCTGGGCGGAAAACGGAATGCTTGCGAACGCCTTATGCACGTTCTGAGGAGTGATGGGGTAGCTGTAGAAATAGCTGCCCGCTTTACCCGTGCCGTTCTGAAAAAAGCGGCCCTGCGGGTCAATCATCACGTAGGAGCCCAGCATGTCGCTGTTGTCCTCCACTGACATGCGCTCACCCATGGCCGCATGACGTGTCACGAATCCGGCAAACTCCGCATCAGTGACCGCCAGTTCGCGATTGACAACCGGCAGCATGCGAAGCACCTTCCAGCGGTCGGGCTGCAACATAGTCAGTTCGTGCAGCAGGTTTTCATCCACATTGCTCGCGTTGACCACGGTGTTGACCTTGACCAGCAAGCCTGGATTGGCAACCCGCACCTGATCGAACTGCTGTGCCACGGACTCTAGCGTCAGGTGGCGCCCCTTGCTGTCGGCACGGCCGATGGCCAGATTGCGCGAACTTGAGAATGAATCCAAACTCATGCCCAGGATGCAAAGCTGCTGCGCCAGTTCTGCCAGCGCGTCGCCTTCTGGCAGAAGCGAGCCATTAGTGATAAGGGACACCCGCATCCCTAACTGCCGGGCTTGGCGGGCAATGGCCAGCACCTGCCGTGGGTACAGCAGCGCCTCACCGCCCGCGATGCTGAGCCGCACATGCGACCAGTGCAGCGTCTGGCGCAGCGGATTGGACATGTTGTCCGGGCGAAAAAAGTCCCACAGCGCTTGAAGCAGCGTAAAACTGGCCGTTTCGTCGCGGACCACGTCAAGCTGCCGGGCTTCTCGCTGCCAGGTCGAGTAACAGTACCGGCACTGGTAATTGCAGGCCTCGGTAACATGCCAGTTGATCACCAGATCCTCTACGGTACTTCTGGCGGCGCTCTTCTGGCTTTGTGCCACGGTGGTATTCATCGGTT